>Ga0216301_1000335_pt1 | contig 12882 bp, 12 predicted proteins | sample 4hB_Boncat_minus_FD_156203 | JGI IMG/M metagenome (GOLD analysis project Ga0216301, IMG submission 156203) | Terrestrial sediment cell enrichment communities for BONCAT metagenomics from Utah, United States - 4hB_Boncat_minus | ecosystem: Environmental > Terrestrial > Deep subsurface > Rock...
ACGATATACTGGGGGGGATTGTCAATACGACATCTTAGAGGTGAACGAACATAGCAGGTTATCGCAGAGACTCACGCCCCGATCCCGGCCCCCCCGTCAACGAAAGGATCCTTCGATTCCGAGACGTCCGCGTTATCGACGCTGACGGCGGACAGCTAGGCATCCTTCAGAGCCGCCAAGCTCTCAACATCGCCCGCGAGCAGGGCCTAGACCTCGTCATGGTCTCGCCCACTGCCCAGCCCCCCGTGTGCAAGATCATCGACTACGGCAAGCACAAGTACCTGGAGGGGAAGCAGGGTAAGGACAAGAAGAGCAAGCAGCAAGAAGTTAAGGGTATAAAGATCAGTCCGAGGATTGCGGAGCACGACCTGCACACCGGAATCACCAAGGCGAGGAGGTTCCTCGAGGAAGGTGACAAGGTCAAGGTCACCTGCATGTTCAAGGCCCGCGAGATCACCCACCCGGAACTCGGCCGTAAAAAGCTCGAGAACTTTGCAGAAGCGGTGGCGGAGCTCGCGGTAGTAGAGCGGACACCCACTCTGGACGGGCGCCTAATGATCATGGTGCTCGTGCCAAAGCCGAACATAACGGCCAAGAAGAAAGATGCCAAAGATCAAAACAAACAAGACGGCGGCAAAGCGGTTCAAGATCACCGGAACGGGGAAGATCACACGCCGAGCGTCGCACAACAACCACCAGTTCCTGCACAAGAGCGCAGCGCAGAAGCGACGGCTTGAGCAGGAGCCGGAGGTCTTCCAGGGTGAGCAGAAGCGCATGCGCCGACTGCTCGTTCTGCCGCAAGCCAAGCAGAAGAAGTCTGCCGGCCCCGTTGACAAGACGGAGCGTTCGCAGGCCGAGCGAGCCAAGCTCGTTGCGCTGGTAACCCGGTAAGAAGCGAATTTTGGATTTCGGATTGTGGATTTGGGATTAACGGATCAATCCCAAATCCACAATCCGAAATCCAAAATTCTGCCCTCATCTCTACCGCTACCGCCCCTAATGGGCTGGGAACCGGTCCCGACCGACAAACGAGGAGACAGACACCATGGCACGCGTCAAACGCGGCTTAATGCGCCACAAGCGCCACAAAAAGATCATCGCGATGGCATCCGGCTACTGGGGCCGGAAGAAGAACGTCTTCAGCCGTGCTCACGAGCAGGTGATGAAGTCCGGGCAGTACGCGTTCCGCGACCGCCGGGCCAAGAAGCGCGATTTCCGCCGTCTGTGGATCGCCCGCATCACCGGTGCTTGCACCGAGTGCGACATCAAGTACTCGCAGCTGATCCACGGCCTCAGCCTTCAGGGCATCCAGGTCAACCGCAAGATGCTCAGCGAACTGGCGATCAACGATATGCCAGCGTTCAAGGCAGTTGTCGAGCAAGCTCGAGCCGCTCTAGTCTAAAGAGCAACGATAACCAAAGCAGAAGGGCCCTCGTTCAAGTGAACGAGGGCCCTTCTGCTTTCCGATGTCCGTAGCGACTGTTAGGCGCCGACTGCCTCGGGTGTCCGCTCCGCGATGCGCCCGTACCGCTCGATCTGGGGAAGGTACTCCTCGGCGAATGTGCGAAGGTCGGGCGCAGTAAAGTCAGCCCCCGCCTCGATATAGCGCTCTGGATCACTCTCGACCGCGTGGCCGCCGATGCCGATCACGTACGGGTTCTTTCTCGACCGAGATTCAGACAAGGCCCGGATTAAGGCGACAGTGGACTCCGCGTCTTCGCTCGAACCCGAGCTCAGCAGGACGAGGTTTGGCCGGTTTTGATCCACCGTCGTCAAGAAGCTTCTCACGGGCACGTTCGCGCCCAGGAACAGGGCCCGCCAGCCGCACATGCGGAGATAATCGGCAAGCATCCGAAGGCCGATAACGTGCCAGGAGTTGGGGGCAAGGCCGAGGATGGCGGTCCGGCCATGTCGTCGAGCCGGGCCGGTGATCTGGGCGGTGCGGGCCATCATGCGCTCGGTGATCGCGCTGGCCATGTGCTCCTGGGCCTCGTCGATCGCCTCGACCTTCCACCAGGTTCCGACCATCGTCATCGCAGGGGCAAGGAGCTCCTGATATATGTCTAGCAAGCTAGCTCGGGAGCGGAACGCTGCGTCCAAGATCTCGCCACACGCCTGCTCGTCACCCTGGATTGCCAGCTTGGCGTACTGCTTGGACAACTCGTCAAAGTCCACGTCGGCAGCGCGCTCGCCATCTCCCGCGAAAACAGAGTGGACGATGGCCTCGACCTCGGGCGACGCCAGGCTGTAAAACACCTGCCTGCCCACCTTGTTCGCCCGCACGATCCCTTTGGCCCGCATGCGTGCGAGGTGGTTGGACACGTTGGGTTGCTTGAGCTTCGTGGAGTCCACGATCTCGTTCACGCCCTTAGGCCCTGACCGAAGTTCGGCCAGAATCTGTCGCCGGGATGTTTCCCCTAACTCTTCATAAACGTTCAGCATCGTATTGCTCGTAATTATATTATACGCGGCGGGTGCATCATATGTCGCTGATATAAGTGTCCCCCGAGTCCGGTACGGCAGGCAGTAAACTGTCACCGGCAGCGTTGCCAAATTCGCTCATAGGAGAGTCAGTTAAATAATGTTTATTGAGATCCATCCGGACGAGTCCCGCTTTCTCGGGCGCGTTCGGGATTTCGTTGCCGCCGAAGTGCTCCCCCATACCCGTGAGTGGGAGCAGAACACCGCGTTTCCAGATGAGATCTGGCCAAAACTAGGAGCGGAGGGTCTGCTGGCGATGACCCTGCCCCGAGAGAAGGGCGGCACCGGCCTTTCCTGCATGGCCTACTGCGAAGCGATCCGAGAGCTAGCCAAGGGCGATCCGGCGCTCGCAATGAACGTCGCGGCGATAAACGCCCTCGTCGTCGCCCACCTAGACCGTTTCGGCACGCCGGAGCAAACCGAGAAGTACCTGCCCGGCATGATCAAGGGTGAGATCAAGCTGGCGTGGGGGCTTACCGAGCCGGAGGCGGGTTCGGACGCCCGCCGGGTGAAGACCCGGGCGACCCCGATCGAGGATCGTCCGGGATTCTTCCACCTCAACGGCCGCAAGATGTTCATCACGAACGGCGGCAAGGCGGACCTGATCGTGGTGATTGCCCGCGTGTCCGACACGGAGCTGAGCGCCTTTCTGCTGGAGACGAACCAGCCTGGCTTCAAGGTTGAGAAGCGGATCCACACCGTCGGCGTCTCTGCCTCCAACACGGTGCAGTTCTCGCTGACCGACGCTGTCGCGTGGCACACCCCTTGCAAGTTCGAGGACGCCATCGGTCTGCTCTATCGGGGAAGATTGGCCATCGGGGCGATGGCGGTGGGCATTGCGGAAAAGGCCTTCGAACTGACCGTCGAGTACGCGAAGGGAAGGGAGCAGTTCAACCGCCGTCTCGCCGACATGCAGAGCATCCAGAACATGATCGCGGACAGCGCCATGGAAATCGAGGCGTCCCGCTTGCTACTGCACAAGGGGTGCCAACTGTTCGACATGGGGCTGCCGGTCATCAAGGAGTCCTCCTACGCAAAGCTTTACGCAAGCGAAACGGCCAACCGAGTGACGAACCGTGCCATCCAGATCCACGGAGGCCGGGGCATGACGAGGGAGTTCCTCGTAGAGAAGCTCTGGCGCGACGCCAAGCTGACGGAGATCGGTGAAGGGGCGTCGGAAATCCAGCGCATGGTTATTGCGAAGCAAGTCCTGAGATAATGCAGAACGCCCGACGCTTGTCGGGCGTTAAGCATTTCTGAGGTGTATCAATGATCCTGTCCGCGCTCGCGGTACTCACGGTTGTCCAGCCCGCCGCCCTGGGCGGAGAGGCCATTACATTGGGGCGGAAGTTCCAGCCCAAAGAGAAGCTGACCTACGCGGTCGCCGCGAACGTCCTCGCGGAGCAGCGCAGCGGCTCGCTCCAGACGTGGATTCCGGAAGAGTTCGACATCAACTACCGGTTCACCACCGAGGTCCAGGCGATGAAGGCGGACGGCATCGTGCAGATGCTGTACACGCGACCGACCTACACCACGATCGAAGGAGAAACCTTTACCGCTCCACCGAAGACGAAAGTGGAGAAGGTGAACCAAACGGTCCAGCTCACGGTCTCGCCCATCAACGAGATCCTCGACTACAAGGACTTGACCAAGAAGCCGGGAGCCAAGCCCGCTCCGAAGCCGAAGACCAAGAAGTCGGTCTACGGCCCGCTGCGACCGGCGGTCCTGCAAATGGGCTTCCTTAGCCCGTTCATCTCGGAAATCCACCGCCTATCGCTTTTCGTCGGCTCGTTCGACAGTGCGCTGGACTTCAATCCGAAGCTGCCGCTGGACGAGGTGAAGGTCGGCGACACCTGGAAGCGAACCGCGAGCTTCCAACCCCAGAAGCTCAAAGGAAAGGAAGGGAAGCAGGCGGTTCAGCGGCTCGACTACACCTACACCTACAAGGGTCTGGTGCAGTCCGAGGGTCGGCAGGTGCAGCGAGTCGAGGCCAAGCTCAACCTGAGCACAGACCTGGCCCTGTTCTTCAACCAAATGGCGGAGGCGAAGCCGGAGGATACGGGCCTCAAGAAGATCCCCCTCAAGCTGGATGCCACCATCCTCTTCGACCTCGACCCGAAGACGGGCCATACCCTGCTCGCCCAGGCGCAGAGCCAAGGCGGCTTCCAGGTCTTCACCACGGACGACGAGGAGCAGGCGGTCCTGGAAGAGCGCCTCAAGGGCCGCACCACCATGCGCCTTGTGGGTTCGGGAACGGCGGCCGTGAAGGCGAAGAAATAAAGACTGACACGTGAGAAGTGGCTTGGAGATGTTATCGGTCTCACCGCTGTCTGGTCACACATCACGTGTCACGGTTCACGCGTCATCCCATCCCCTGTGCTAAATTCATCCCGTGGCGGACGCACCCCAAGAGGCAGGAAGAGGGAGCCGGTTGGGGCTCTACGTGGCGCTGGGGCTGTTCGGCTTTGCGCTGCTCTTCCGGCTCATTGGGATCGGTTGGGGGCTGAAGAACGATCTCCACAACCAGAGTTACCACCCGGACGAGTTGGTCATCTTCGGTTATGCCCAGACCATTGAACCGGCCAAGGGCAAGTTCACCCCCGGCTTCTACAACTACGGCACCCTTTACCTGACGACCCTCCGGATTGCGTCCGACGTCGTCACCGGCTACACCGGCGGCCCCGACGAAAAGAATCCAGACTCGACCTGGGACTGGGCGTCGCGCTGCCATCTCGGCGGCCGCGTCGTCAGCGCATTGGCCGGTGCGGGAACGGTGGCCGTCGTGTTCTTGCTCCTCTTTCGGTTCACCAACTTGTTCGGGTCCGTGTTCGGAGCCCTGCTCGTCGCCGTAGCGCCTGCCCACGTGGTGCACTCAAGGTTCCAAACCGTCGACGTGCTGGCGACCTTCTTCCTTGCGCTGAGCGCTTACTACGCCCTCAAGCTGATCCCGGGGAAAGAACCGGAAGAGGTTGCCGACCGAGCGGCTATGAAGTTCGCGTTGCTCTCGGGGCTGTTCGCCGGGTTGAGCGCGGGGACCAAGTACACCGGAATCCTCGCGCTGGCCACCCTCGTGGTGGCGCTGCTCTTGAGCAAGCGGCCAGGGTGGATCAAGTACGGGGCCGCCGGAATTGGAATGGCCCTGCTCGCGTTCGTAGTGACGACGCCAGGCATTTTGCTGGACACCGCGAAGTTCATGAAGGACTTCCGGTACGAGATGACCCACACCAGCACCGGTCACGGTCTCGTGTTCGAGGGCACCGCCAACGGGTTCCTGTACCACTTCGTCAACCTACTCGTGGGGGTCGGCCCGATCCTGACGGTCATGGGTCTGGCCGGGCTTGCCTTCGCGGTCTTTCGGAAGCAGCCGTGGGCGTTGGCGCTCCTCGCGTTTTTCGTCCTGTACTACCTGCTCATCGGAAGGGCAGAGGTCAAGTTCCTTCGGTACACGTTCCCCCTGTACATCAGCATGGCGGCCGGGTTCGGCTACCTGGTGGCGGAGGCGCAGAGGCGGCAGGGATGGGGGCGGTTGGTCGTCGCATTGGGTATCGCGGGGATTGGTGGCCTCGATCCCGGTGGAATGCGTCAGGCGGCGCAGATGACGGCGTGGATGGCGGGCGAAGATCCTCGCGACTCAGCGGCCCGATACCTCAAAACAAACGGGGCTGGGACGAGCGTCGGGCTCGTCAGCGACCCTTGGTTCTACACGCCCCCGATGTACCCGAACACGGGCGTAAGTCGGGCGGTGCCGTTCGAGGCGCGAATGCAAGAAATGCGGGCCGCGACAGATCCGCAGGTGGTCTTCCACGTACCGGCAGACCCAACGGTCGCTCCCTACGATTTCAACACCGACCTCCTCACCGTTGATCGTCCCGAGAGAGTGACGATCAGCTCTTTCGAGTACGGCGACCTCTTCCGGCTTCGAAACGTGCCCGGCCTCTCCCAACTAACGCAGCTTCAGGTCGACCGCGCCAAGGCTTTCCAAACTCAACTCGAGAAGGACTACAAACCGGAGATCGGATTCGGCGGGGACGGACTGCTTGTCCAAGCCGTCCACGACCTCGAGTACATCCGGCCCCAGGTGAGCATTTGGAAGCGACGGGACCTGCCTTAACTGAGCCGATCGAGTGGTTCCTCGACCACCTCAAGGTCGAGCGGGGGGCCAGCCCCCACACCGCGCTGGCCTACCAGAACGACCTGTTCCAAGCCGCTGACTTCCTATACCAAGCCGGACTCCAGGACTGGCAAGCGCTGACCCCCCCGGACCTCCTGAAGTACGAGGCGTCCCTGGGTCCGCCGCTCGCCCGCTCGACCGCCCAACGGAAGGTCAGCGCCTTGCGGTCGTTCCTGAAGTTCCTCAAGCGGAACAACCAAGGCCCGTCGGCGGACCTTCCGTCCACCGGGGGCTTTCGGAAGAAGAAGGCGATGCCAAAGGCCCTGGGGCAAGCCCAGATCGAAGCCCTTCTTGCCTGTCCCGACGTCAGTAAGTCTCCCGGGTTAAGGGACCGGGCGCTGATGGAGTTGGTCTACGGCGCGGGCCTTCGCATCAGCGAGGCCATAGAGTTGGAGCGTTCGGCGCTCGACCTGGAAGAGGGGGCCGCCCGGGTGCATGGAAAGCGGGGAAAGGTGCGACGCGTGCCTTTGCCGGTGGGCACGGTTGCCTGGCTGCAGCGCTACGCCCAAGAGGCCCGTCCGCAACTGGTCAAGAAACCCCTGGCCCAATTCATCGCCAGCGACCGGGGCCTGCCGATGCGGAGGCAAACGGCGTACGCGCGGATGGAACGGTACGCGAGGGAGGCCGGGATGCCAGAAGGCGTCAGCCCGCACACGCTACGGCACACCTACGCCGTCCACCTGCTGAAAGGTGGAGCAGACCTTCGGACGGTTCAGGAGTTGCTGGGCCACGAGTCGGTAGCGACGACTCAGGTCTACACCCAACTGGACCTCGAGGAAGTACGGCAACGCTACCGGTCCGCCCACCCGCGACGCTGAAGTCCCTTTAGAGTGCGGTGCCCCGGCACCGCTTTACCCAGCGAGCCCGCGAGCGTGTCCGTGGGGTGCGTTTGGAATGTTGGGGATGTCTGGGAGGTTGGGAATGTCTTGGACCCTCCCTACAGCCCACACGCCCTCCACGCTCGCGGGCTCGCTGGGTAAAGCGGTCGCAGGCGACCGCACTCTATAGGGTTTCTGGTGGATTGCTTTCGATGATGGCGAAGGCCGTCTCACCCGTATCGATCATGCGCTGGATGTACGGCTTGCACATCCCGCAGTTGGTGCCGCAACCGAAGCGGAGGGCGGCTTCCTCAAGGGACTTGACGTCCGCCTCCTTGAGTTGCTCGAATGTAGTGGCGAAACAGACGCATCGGCGCACGGGCGTGAAATCGTTCATGCGGGGCCGGCATCTGCCACGTCAGCAGGTGCTGATGAGACCTTACCCGTTAGAGATCAGCGTTCGGGAATGCGTCTAGGCTAAAGTCGTCTCTTTCGCCCCGCGCGAGCCGAAAGGAGGCGGCCAAGCCGATCATCGCGGCGTTGTCGGTGCAAAGGTCGATGGGCGGGGTAACAAACCGGATGCCCGCCCGGTCGCACGTGCTGGCCAGCCTTTCTCGAAGGGACCTATTCGCGGCGACGCCCCCGACCAGCGTAAGCGCGCGATGCCCTCCATCGGCCGCGGCCCGAACCGCTCGCTCCGTGAGCACGGACACCACCGCTTCCTGGAGACTCGCCGCCGCGTCCGGTATAGAAAGGCGCTCCCCCTCCTGTTCGACCAGCCGAAGCACCGCGGTTTTAAGACCGCTGAAGCTAAAGTCATTGGTGTCCCCTTTAAGGCCACGGGGAAGCGCGTATCGCTTCCGGTCACCGCTTAGCGCGGCTTCCTGAATCGCCCTTCCTCCAGGGTAACCCAGCCCCATCAGGCGAGCCCCTTTGTCGAACGCCTCTCCGGCCGCGTCGTCGCGGGTCTCGCCGACGATGCGGTATTCGCCAAGCGCACGGACGTCCACCAACTCCGTGTGCCCTCCGGAAACGATGAGGCACAAGTGGGGGAAGGGAAGGTCGTCGGTGACGGCCAGAGGACTGCAGAGGTGTCCTTCCAGGTGGTGAACCCCCAGGATCGGCAGCGAGCGGGAAAAGGCTAACGCCTTCGCCGCGGTCAGGCCGACGCTGAGCGCGCCCACCAACCCGGGCCGGTTGGTCACGGCAATGGCCCGAATGTCCTCCAGGTTCAGCTCTGCCTGGGCAAGCGCGTCGTGGATAACCGGCAGAATCGCCTCCACATGGGCGCGCGCCGCCGCCTCGGGTACTACCCCTCCCCACTGTTGGTGGAGGTCGATCTGGCTAGCGACGATGTTCGAGAGAACCTGGCGTCCCTGGACAACCGCAGCGCTGGTTTCGTCGCAGCTAGTTTCGAGCGCGAGGATCGGGTGCTCGAACAGCCTCAGGATCGCGGCGGCTCCCAGTTGGTTAGGTCGTGGAGCCACATGACGACCGCGTCTTCCTTGTTGTCCGGGTAGTACCCGCGCCGAACGGCGCTCCGGACGAAGCCGAGCTTCTCGTAGAGCTGGATCGCCGCCTCGTTGCTCGCCCGGACCTCAAGGGTGGAGCAAGCCATGCCTTTCTCCTGAGCTCTCCGCAAAAGCTCCACCATCAGCTTCTGTCCAATGCCCTGCCGACGGTGCTGATCGGCAACGGCGATGGTCGTCACGTGAGCTTCGTCGATCACGAGCCAAACGCCCCCATAGCCGATGACCTCGCCACTAAGGAACGCGGTCAGAAAGATCCCGTGCGGATGGTTCAGCTCGTTGCGAAAGCTGCGCTCGGACCATGGCGCCGAGTTCGTCACCTTCTCGATCGCCAAGATCGCCGGGATGTGGTCTTCCTGGATCGGCTCGAAGCGCAATGTCTTCATGGTTTTGGATTTGGGAGTACGGATTTTGGATTGGCCGGATCAGAAAATCCCAAATCCGCAATCCCAAATCCAAAATTCCGCTAGCCTCCCAAATACGCCTCTTTGACCTTCGGATTCGCCAGGAGGGCTTTGCCCGTGTCGCTCAACACGATATTTCCGGTTTCCAGAACGTAAGCGCGGTGGGCGATCTCGAGGGCGCGGTTCGCGTTCTGCTCGACGATGAGGATAGTGCGGCCCTCCTTGTTCAGGTCGAGAACGATGTTGAAGATCTCCGTGACCAGGTTCGGGGCCAGGCCGAGGCTTGGCTCGTCCAGCAGCAAAATCTCGGGTCGGGACATGAGGGCGCGGCCGATGGCGAGCATCTGCTGTTCACCGCCGCTCATCGTGCCCGCGTTCTGGCGGAATCGCTCCTGCAGCCGAGGGAACCGCTTCAGGACGGCGTCCATGTCCTTTTGGATGTCGCCATCCTTGCGGATGAACGCGCCAAGCTGAAGGTTTTCTTGCACCGACATGTTCGTGAAGATGCGTCGGCCCTCCGGCGAGTGCGAGATGCCAAGCTTGACGATCTCATGGGGCGGAAGGGAAGTCAGGTCGCGGTCTTTGAACCGGATGCTCCCGCCGCGAGGCCGTAGCATGCCGCTGATCGTCCGCAGCAAGGTGCTCTTGCCAGCGCCGTTGCTGCCGATGATCGCAACAATTTCTCCCGGCTGAACGTCGATGGTGACGTTGTTCAGTGCCTGGATGGCCCCGTAGAAGACGTTGATTCCCTTGATCTCGAGCATTCGTGAGGCTCCGTTCTACCTCACACCGTCGTCCGGTGTCCGGTGCCCGCAGTTCGACCGTCAACGGTTGGCCGCGCCATAAGCATACAATTAGGTCTGTCTTAACTCATGAAGAATCCCAAGTTCTCGCACGCGTTCGAGGTTGTCACGGACCTCCCTCCGAGTCTCCAGTCCCTGAAGCGACTCGCGTCGAACTACCGGTGGACGTGGGACCACGCCACCCGCGACCTTTTCCGCACCATCGACAAAAACCTGTGGGACGCCTCGGAGCACAATCCCGTCCAGTTCCTCAACAGCATCCCCAAGGACCGGCTGACCCGCCTGGGCGATGATCCGATTTTCCTCGCTCGACTTGAGCGGAGCGTTGCGTCGCTGGACGCCTACCTGAGCCAGGAAACCTGGTTCGACCGTACCTACCCCGGCCAGCGTGACTCCACAACGATCGCCTACTTCTGCTTCGAGTTCGGCATCTCTGAAGGCTTGCCCATCTACTCCGGTGGCCTGGGCATCTTGGCCGGTGACCACCTGAAGGCGGCGAGCGACCTAGGCATCCCGCTGGTGGGCGTGGGCCTGCTCTACAACCGCGGCTACTTCCGGCAGCGGCTGAACCACGACGGCTGGCAGCAAGAGGTCTACCCGCAGTACGACTTCTACCAAATGCCCCTGACCCTGATGCGAGATGCTGAGCAGAGGCCCATCCGAATCGAGGTGGAGTTCCCCGACCGCGTCGTCACCTGCCAGGTCTGGAAGGCGGAGGTGGGGCGGATCCCGCTGTACCTGCTGGACAGCAACGTCCTGGAAAACCAGCCGATGGACCAGGGCATCACCGACTCGCTCTACGGCGGCGACGAGGAGATGCGGATTCGGCAGGAGATGATCCTGGGCATCGGCGGCATGCGAGCTCTGCGCGCCGTCGGCATCAACCCGACCGTCTGCCACATGAACGAGGGGCACGCGGGCTTCCTCTCGGTGGAGCGGATCCGGCAGTTCATGCTGGACAACAGTTGCGATTTCCGCACGGCTCGCCAAGTCGTGGTGAGCGGCAACATCTTCACGACCCACACGCCGGTTCCCGCCGGGTTCGACCTGTTCCGTCCCGACCTTCTTGAGCACTACATGGGCAAGAACGTCGCGGCGGCGGGCATCTCCTTCCACGAGTTCGTCCGGCTTGGTCGCATCGATCCGGACAACCAGGGAGAGGCCTTCAACATGGCGGTGCTCGCCATGGAGACCGCGAACCGGGTCAACGGGGTGTCCAAGCTGCACGCCAAGGTAACACGGGGCATGTTCTCCGGCCGCTGGCCCTCCTATCCGGAGGATGAGGTGCCGGTGGACGCGATCACTAACGGCGTCCACACCATGACGTGGGTCAGCCAACGGATGGCTGAGCTTTTCGACGACCACCTGGGGCCAGACTGGCGACGGAACCCGCAGGAAGCCGAAGTCTGGAAGGGAGTGGAGAACATCCCGGACGAGGAGCTATGGGTCGCGCTAGAGCATCAGCGCGGGGACCTCGTACGGTTCATCCGCAAACGGTTCCAGTCGGACCTCGAGCGACAAACGGCGGCGAAGCCGGAGTTTGGGATGATCAACGGCATCTTGGACCCACGCGTCCTGACCATCGGCTTTGCTCGCCGCTTCGCGACCTACAAGCGCGCGTCGCTCATGATCACGGATCGCGAGCGACTGAAGCAGATCCTGTTCCACCCCGAGCGGCCCGTCCAGATCGTGATCAGTGGCAAGAGCCACCCACGCGACGACGGCGGCAAGCACCTCATCCAGGACTTGGTCCGGTTCATCAACGAGGAAGGGATGCGAGCGCGGATGGTGTTCGTCGAGGACTACGACATGCGGGTCGCTCGTGCGCTGGTTCAGGGCGTGGACCTGTGGCTGAACAACCCGCGCCGTCCCTACGAAGCGAGCGGCACCAGCGGCATGAAGGTCGTCCCGAACGGTGGTCTCAACTGCTCCATTCTCGACGGATGGTGGGACGAGGGGTACGAGCCGGGCCTCGGCTGGGCAATAGGCGACCGCAGCGAAACCGTCGACTCCGGCCACCAAGACTGGCTGGACAGCCGCTCCCTGTACTACCTGCTAGAGCACGAGATCACCCCGCTCTTCTACCACCGGTTTGAGAACGGAGTGCCGCGAGGTTGGGTGGCGATGATCAAGCGGTCGATCATGAACCACGCGCCGCAGTTCTCGACGAACCGGATGGTTCGGGACTACGCCAGCCAGTTCTACATGCCGTCGGCACAGTCGTTCAAGAAGCTGAGCTCGGAAGACCTCAGTTTTGCGAAGTCGGCCCTACAGTGGCGCGACCGCGTCCGCACCAACTGGAACCAAGTACGAGTGGTGGAGGTGAAGGACGGTGCTGGGACGTCGAATCCGCTGGGCAGAACGTTCGACCTGGAGGCGGTCGTCGAACTCGGGCAGCTCTCGCCGGAGGACGTGCGGGTGCAGGCGGTGGTTGGTAAGGTCGGGCCGAACCGGGAGTTGCTCAACACCCGGGTGGAGGACCTGACCGTCCGGGGGGGCCAGGACGGGCGGTTCGTGTTCGCCGGCCGCGTCGTTTGCGACATGCCGGGCCACCAGGGCTACACGGTTCGGATCGTGCCCAAGCACGAAGACGTGCAGGTGCCGAGCGAACTCAATCTCGCGACCTGGGAATGAACCCGTGGCCATCGCAGTGCGGCTACCGGCGGCTACCCGCCG
>Ga0216301_1000336_pt1 | contig 12829 bp, 9 predicted proteins | sample 4hB_Boncat_minus_FD_156203 | JGI IMG/M metagenome (GOLD analysis project Ga0216301, IMG submission 156203) | Terrestrial sediment cell enrichment communities for BONCAT metagenomics from Utah, United States - 4hB_Boncat_minus | ecosystem: Environmental > Terrestrial > Deep subsurface > Rock...
GTGCCCGGCCGCAGAAGCCGCCTGCTCCCGCCCCGAAGCCGGCCCCGCGCGAAGAGCCGCCGTTGCGAGACCCGGTCGCGCTGTTCACGCTGGCCGGGCACCGTCACTGGGTCCATTCCGTCGCCTTCTCGCCGGACGGACGGCTGCTGGCGAGCGGCGGACAGGACAACACGGTGCTGCTGTGGGACCCACGCACGGGCGAGCTGCTGCGGGAGCTGATGGGGCACAGCGGGCCGCTGCTCGGGATGCTGGGCTCCGTCTTCACCGTGGCGTTCTCCCCGGATGGCCGGCTGCTCGCCAGCGGCGGCAACGATGATACGGTCCGCCTGTGGGACATGCGGGACGGGTCGCTGGCGCGAACGGTGGTGGGGCGGAGCGGCAACGTCAACTCGGTCGCGTTCTCGCCGGACGGCGGCCTCCTGGCGCTGGCGGGGGAGTACAACCGGATCGAGCTGTGGGATTACCGGAAGGAGAAGCAGATCGGCGTCCTCGAGGGTCACGGGTACAGCCTCCTGAGCGTGGCGATCTCGCCGGATGGCGAGCGGCTGGCCGCCGGCAGTGAGAACTCCACGGTCACCGTCTGGGACCTGAGCTCCGGGAAAGGGCTCGCCACCCTGGCGAAGCACCGGGCGGCAGTGCGGACGGTCGCCTTTTCGCCGTCGGGCGCGTTCCTCGCCAGCGGCGGCGACGACTACCTCGTGGCCGTGTGGGATCTGAAGACCGGCAAGCTGCGCGCCCAGCTTACGGAGCACGGCGGCGGGGTGCGCTCCATCGCCTTCTCGCCGGATAGCAGGATCCTGGCGGCAGCCGGCGACGATCAGGCTACTCGGCTCTGGGATCTGCGCACGGGTGGTCTCGAGGCGCTGCTGACCGGCCACTCGGGCAGCGTCACCTCCGTAGCCATGTCACCCGACGGGCGGTTGCTGGCTACGGGCGGCATGGACCAGACGGTGCAGCTCTGGCGGCTTAGATGACGTCGCCGGAATGGGCCGCGATGACGCGGATTGTACGGATACTCGCGGATGAGGAAGGCAGATTTGGCGTGATAGCTGGCGCAGAGTTGGCGCCCGTGATATGCGAAGGCGATCACCTACAGGTCAGCAATACCGACAGCTTCATTTCCCATCTTCTTTAATCCGCGAACATCCGCACAATCCGCGTCATCCGCGTTCCGTTTCCTCCCGCAGCAGTGATCTAAGCCGCAGGAGTTTAGGCTGCGCTGTTGCAACTAAGGCGGGGTTTCCGCGAATGGAGGCGTAGGCCCGCCGTGCACGGCCGGTTCACCCGCGATTTTACGAAAGGTTTTGACATGGATCCTTATCAGCCCAGCCGGTCCGACCGGTTCACCTTCGGCCTCTGGACCTTCGGCAACGCGGGCCGCGACCCGTTCGGGGAGCCGGTCCGGGAGAAGATCATGCCGGTGGAAGGCGTGAAGCGCCTGTCGCAGCTCGGCGCCTACGGCGTGAACCTCCACGACAACGACCTGGTGCCGATCGACGCCACGCCCGCCGAGCGGGACCGGATCGTGGCCGAGTTCAAGCAGGCGCTGGCGGACCACGACATGAAGGTCCCGATGGCGACGACCAACCTCTTCGGCGATCCGATCTTCAAGGACGGCGCGTTCACCTCCAACGAGCCCAAGGTGCGCGCCTACGCCCTGCAGAAGACGATGCGCGCGATGGACCTGGGCGTCGAGCTTGGGGCGACGATCTACGTCTTCTGGGGCGGCCGGGAAGGCGCAGAGATCGACGCGGCGAAGGACGCGGTGCAGGCAACGAAGTGGATGCGGGAGTGCATGAACTTCCTCATCGGCTACGTGAAGGACAACGGTTATAACCTCAAATTCGCGCTGGAAGCGAAGCCGAACGAGCCGCGGGGCGACATCTACCTGCCGACCACCGGCCACATGCTCGCCTTCATCGAGACGCTGGACGATCCGTCGATGGTGGGCGTGAACCCAGAGGTGGCGCACGAGACGATGGCCGGCCTCAACTTCTACCACGGCGTCGCCCAGGCTGTGGAGGCGGGGAAGCTGTTCCACATCGACCTGAACGGGCAGAAGCCGGGCCGCTACGACCAGGATTTCCGCTTCGGCCAGGAAGACGTGAAGGCGCAGTTCTTCCTGGTGAAGCTGCTGGAGGACTACGGCTACGATGGCATGCGCCACTTCGACGCCCACGCGCTGCGCACCGAAGATGTGGAAGGGGTGTGGGACTTTGCAGCCGGCTGCATGCGCACGTACAAGATCCTGCAAGAGAAGGTGCGGCGGTTCAATGCGGATGCCGAGATCCAGGGCCTGCTTGGCGAGATCCGCGCCGGCGACCCGCGCCTGGAGGGTCTGATGGGCAGCTACAGCAAGGCCAACGCGGACGCCATCGGCGCGCTGGACATCGACCGCGTGGCCGTGGGCAAGCAGGGCCGGCGCTACGAGAAGCTGGACCAGTTGACGACGGAAGTGCTGCTCGGCGCCCGGTAGTCGCGAGTGTCACTCGGAGCGGGAGCGTAGGGCGGAAGATCGATTGATGAGAAGCGGCCGTGAAGTCATCGAAGCCGGGCCGGCGGTCCTCGAACCAGCGGGGGCCGCGCCGGCCCGGCGGCCCTCCGAACCGCTTTGGAAGCGCGCCGCCCAGGGATTCATCCTCGGCTTGCTGGTGTGGGTGGGCGCGCAGCAGCTTAATCTGCAGGCGCTGCCGATCTTTCGCATGGAGCACAGCTTTCCGATCATGGCGGCGCTGGGCGTGCTTATCGGTCTGAGCCGCGCGCGGTCGCTGCTGTGGGTTTGCGGAGGGCTGGTGTGCGTGGGAATGCTCGTGGTTGCGTACACTCCGCTCGTAAAGCCGCTGGCGCAGGGGTTGGTACGCTCCGATCCGCCGGAGCGGGTGGAGGCGGCGATCATCCTCGCCTCCAGCATCCAGGATGACGGAGAGCTTACCACCCACGCGCAGTCCCGGCTCCTCAAGGGCTACGAGCTGTTGAAGGCCGGATACGCGCGCCGGCTGGTGATCTCGCGGCTGCCGATGTACAAGCACTCTTACCTGCCCGTGGTGCGGCGGCAGATGGCGGCCCTCGGGATGGACTATCCCATCGAGGAAGTAGGTCCCGCCTTCGATACTCACGACGAAGCCGTGCGGCTGGGCAGGTTGGCGGCCGAGCGGGGCTGGAAGCGGGTCCTGCTGGTGACGGAGCCGACCCACACCCGGCGCGCCGGCGCCGTGTTCGAGAAGGCGGGGTCGTCCGTGATCTGTGTCCCGTCCGACGAGCAGGACTACGACCTGCAGACGCTGACCGGGCCGAAGGACCGCCTGAACGCCTTCCGCGACTGGTTCTACGAGGCGGTCGGGTTCCAGGCTTACCGGCTGCGCGGCTGGATCTAGGCGGCGCGGCGGCGGACCGATCCGGCGTAGGGCTGCGAGATTGCTGGAGGAGACTGTAGGCGGGACGCCGTATTGTCGTTCGGTATGGCCCCGACGAACCGCGGGCCTGCCGTGCCGGTCGCCGGCGACCGGGTCCGGTTCAGGAGAAGATCTGTTATGCGAATTGGTCCACAGCGCCCGGTGAATCCGGACGCCATCGTGGCTCCGCAGGGTTACCGGGTGGAGGCGCTGATTACGGGGCTGACGTTCCCCACAGCCATCTCATTTGGCCCGGGCGGCGAGCTTTACCTCGCCGAGAGCGGCGGGTACCCACTGTCCGGCGCGGCGGCCGTGACGGCGCTGCCCCGCGTGCTGCGCGTCGATCCGGACAGCGCCATCCGCGAGATTGGCCGCGTCGACAACCCCATCAGCGGCCTCGTCTACCGCAACGGCGAACTGTTCATTGGTGAGGAAGGGCCGTCGCCCCGCATCCTGCGCGTCACTGCCGAAGGCGAAGTCCAGATTCCGGTGGACGGCCTGCCGGGCGGCGGAGACTATGGCCTGAGCGGCCTCGCCCTCAGCGCCGACGGCGGGCTCGTCTTCGGGCTCGGCTCCCGCACGAACAGCGGCGTGGTGGGATTGGACAACGTGGCGCGCGGCTGGGTGGCGCAGCGGCCGGAGCTGGCCGACGTGCCCGGCGCGGACATTGAGCTGGCGGGCGTCAACTACGTCACCGGACATCCGGCGTCGGGCGGCGCGGGCCGCGCGACTACGGGCGCCTTCAAGCCGTTTGGGCGCCGCAGCGAGCCTGATGAGACGGTGCGCAGCGCGCCTCGCTCCAGCGGCACGCTTTACCGGATGGCGCTGGACACCGGCAAACTGGAGCGGCTGGCCTGGGGATTCCGCAATCCCGTCGGGGTGGCGTGCGGACCGGACGGCCGGTTGTTCACCACCGAGGGCGGGATGGAAGAGCGGGGCAGCCGGCCCATCGCCGGGGCTCCGGATAGCCTCTGGGAGGTGCAATCCGGCGGCTACTACGGCTGGCCCGACCATTCCGCCGGCCTGCCGATCACCGATCCGCGCTTCCGACTTCCGGGGCATCCGCAGCCGCGCCGGCTGCTCAAGAACGGTCCGAAGGTCGTGGGCGTTCCCCGCGCCACCTTCGCCCCGCGCAGCGGCGTCGGGCGTCTGGACTTCTCCACGTCGGAGGCGTTCGGGTTTGCCGGGCAGGCGTTCGTGGCGCTGTCGGGGGCGTGGAGCGCCCCTGCGTATCCTGGAGAGAGCGGTCCCCAGGGGTTCCGGGTAGTCCGGGTGGACCCTCGCAGCGGCGAGACGACGAACTTCCTGGCGAACCGGAACGGTGCGCCCGCTTCCGCCGGCAACAACGGCGGCCTGGAGCGGCCGTTCGATGTCCGCTTCGATCCCAGCGGCGAGGTCCTCTATGTGGTGGACCTGGGTGAGATCCACCTGAACCACGAGGCCGGCCTGGAGTACTTCGGGGGCACCGGCATCGTCTGGCGGATCACACGCTCTCGCCCGATGCTGCTGGTGACGACGGCGGCCGACGAGACGGAGCGGGACGCCGCCGACGAGACTGTCGAGGATGACGAGGCAGAGGAATCCGCCGCCGAGGAGGATGAGCCAGAGGCATTCACCGCCGAAGACGCGCCGTTCGGCGAGACGGCGGAGCAGCCGACGGACGAGGACGGCTCCCTTGCCGACGGCGATGGGACGCCCGACACTGCGGACACCGCGGAGGAGCCCCTCGCGTCTCGCGAGGACACGCTCGACGACCACGAACTGCCCACGGGCGCCGATACGGTGGCCCAAGCGCCCGACGACGCTGAAGAGACCGGCGCGCTCCCGGGCCTCGGAGACGAGACGCTGGCGACGGAGCCCGAGGCGGTATCGCCGACGGCCGCAGCCAGCGAAGATATCGTGCCGGAGATCGACGAGCCGGCGACGCCGGTAGTGGAGACGGTCGAAGAAGCGGCGCCGGAAGAGAGCGCGGCTGCCGCGGTCGAACCGGCGGCGGAGCCGGAACCGCAGGCAGCGGATTCCACTTCTACGGCGATGGTGCCGGGTGACACGCCGGAGACGGCGACAGCCGACGCGGATAGGGACGCGGAGGCTGAGGTGGAGCCGTTGGCCGAGGCGGCCGAGCCGCCCGCGCGCGCGACAGGCCGGGGCAGGCGGAGCGAGGCTCCGCGCGAGCCGGTGCCTGAGCCGGCTGCCGAGGTCCAGCCGCCGACCGTTGAAGAGCCGAAGCTCGAGAACTGGGAATAGATACGCGCCGCGCAGGCGGCCTGCAGAGATGAGGTGAGGAATGGCAGATCCACGAAGGCGCGGCGGCCGAGGCCGCTCGGGCCGAGGCGGCCGCATCCCGCGCCGGGGCGAGGGCGGGCCCGCCGTGACGTCGCACGACGAGGCGTTCGTGAGCTTTCCGCGCGACGTGTCCGGCCCGATCCGGGTGCCGAGCGCGCTCGACCATGCCGCCATCCAGGCGGTGTTCGAGGAGACGCTGCGGCTGGAACGCCGGCAGGCTCTCGCGCTTCAGGCGCTCGCCGAGCGGTCTCGCGATCCGGCGCTGGGTGAGGTGCGGGTGCAGGTGGAGCGTCATCGGGACGTGCTGGAGCAGCTCGCCCGAGACGTGGACGCCCGGATCGAGCCGGCGTCGGAAGGGGACGGAGAGAACGCTGCTACGGACGCTCGCTCCGCGCTGGCGGAGCAGCGGCTCGCCCGCGTGGGCTGGAGCGCTTTGCAGGCGGTGGCTTACGCCAGCGGCGACAAGCGGGTGGACCGCGTGGTGAAGCCGGTGCTGCGCGAGAAAGAGCGCCACGTGCGGGTGCTGGAAGCCTACGCCGCCACCGAGGCGATCCGCGGCCTGTTCGCGGAACCCGAGGACTAACGCCATCGTGTGTGGGTGTATGGGTGGAGGTTGTATGGGTGAGAAGGACGGTTTACCGGAGGGACACCCACACACCCACACACCCACACACCCACACACCCACTCAGAACTCCGAGTACTCTAGCTGCTCGCTGGCGTTTCCCCACATCAGTCCCAGCCCGAAGAGCAGGAAAACCCCCACTACCACGCTGACGCCCAGGTTGCCCATCAGCGCCTGGCGCAGGCCTGCCTGCGGAGCCGCCGCCGTGGCCGCCAGCATGAACGGTCCGCCGGGGCACGCCACGAACACCAGGGTGACAGCGTAAGCCCAGAACTTTGCAGCGCCGGACCGGACGTTGATCGCTGATTGCGCCAGCCCGATGAAGGCCGACACCGTCAGCGTCACGATCAGCAGCAGGTAGACGGAGAGCACCTGTCCTTCGGAAGCACCGTGGAACAGGTAGCAGAGGCCGAAGAGCGGCAGGCTGGGGCTGATGAGTAGCAGCAGCACGCAGATGGCGCCGAGCAGCTTGCCGATGAGGATGTCGCGCGGGCGCATCGGCGTCCCGATGAGCATCTCCAGCGTCCCGGACTCCCGCTCCTGCACCACAACCTCGGCCGTGAGCCCTGGCGCGATGAGCGACACCAGGGCCACGAGGGTCATCGTGAGCCAGAAGAAGACGTGCCGGGCGGCCCGCGCCGTCTGGAGCGGATCGGAGAGATCCCGCGCGGTGAGCAGTAGTGGGACGAAAGCCCCGGCCGCCACCGCGATGGACGCGAAGAAGATGAACTCCGCGGTCTCCCGGCTCCGCAGGCGCGTGCGGATGTCACGCGTCCACACGGGGTTCTTGAAGCCCTTCCAGTAGAACTCCTGCCCGGCCTCTTCCCGCACCTCGCGCGGCTTATCGACCTCCCGGTCCGGCTCGTTGGCGAGGCGGAGGTAGCCGGAGGCGGCCAGTAGCGTTCCATAGCCGGAGACTCCCAGCAGGAAGGCGCCGTAAGCCAGCGCGAAGGCCCAGGACGGCGCGCGCCAGCCCAGGTCTCGTGCGGGCTGTTTGGCCCACCATTCCGGCGCGGACACGCCGAACATGGCAGGGGCCGGCGTGAGGAGACTGACGGCGCGGACCATGCGGCTTGGATGCTCCTCCCAGCTCCGCTTCCAGCCGTTCTCCACCGTTTCGATGCGGAGCCACAACCCTACGGCGACCGCCGCCAGCACGAGGAGCGCCGGATAGAGCAGGCGGCGCCGGACCAGGTTGTGGCCCGCGAAGGAGACGCAGGCGCCAACCACGCCGCCCAGCAGCGAGCACAGCGCCACCAATAGAAGGCTGAGTAAGAACTGCCACCACCCCAGCGCAACGATGAGCCCGAGTATCAGCGCGAGGGCCAGAGGCGCCAGCACCATTCCCACGCCAAGGACGGCCGACATGGCGATGGTCGTCGCCGCCACCCGCGCCGGCTCCTGGCGGGTGAGCAGCCAGGTGTTCAGCGTCTTCAGGCGGTGCTCTTGCTGCCAGAGGGTGTGCGCGCGGAAATACGCGGCGAGGCCCGCCGCCAGCGCGACGGTGGTGAACAGCGTTCCCACCGGCCATTCTCGATAGCGCATGATGGAGTTCGAGCCGGCGAACAGGCCGCCGTCGCCGAACAGAAACGGGAACAGCGAGAACGCGGCCAGGAGGACTCCAACGCCGTAGAGGAGGGGCAGGCGGCCTGCCGTCAGCAGCCGACGATAGCGCCGCTGTTCCACCGTCCGCACGGCTTCGTCCAGATGCCGGTCCAGATCCATCTCTCGTCCGTCCTCTCCCCAGCGGCGCGCACCGCCAGTCGCGCTTACCGCCCGTTCGGCTCCACCCGGTCCGCCCGCACTATCAGCAGCGCCCTCTGGTTCGAGAACGGCGCCCCGGCAACCTCGAGGCCGGTTCGGAAGTCGGGGCACTCCGCCACCAGCCAGAGATCCCGGCGCGCGTCGCGCGTGGTCACGAGCTGCTCGCGGGCGGAAGTCCAGAGCTCGCGGACAGCCTGGGTGAAGACGCCGTTCTCCTGGACCCCGCCTGCTCCGCCCGTTCCCTGATGCGCCGGCTGCTGCTGGCTCCAGCCGCGCGGGTTCACCGTCGCTTGCTTGCAGGGACCCAGGTCGCCGAGGGGATAGATGCGATTATCGAGCTGGAGGTAGGCGTTCCGCAGCGCGATCGACGATCCATTCACCACGGCGCCACGCAGCGAGCCGTCGAGGCGGATCTGGAATGAGCCGCCCAGGTCTCGAGGCCGTTCGATGCTGAGGAGCCGGGTGGCGTAGAGCTGGAGCGCCACCGCGTTCCATTTCACACCGCCGTCTTGCTGGACGCCGGGCCAGTCGAGCTCCACCGTCTGGCCGCGGTCCTGCGGGTCGGCGCTGCCCAGGTCGTGAAGCTCCGGCGCCGGGTCGTCCGAGGCGAGGTCGAACGAGCGGTTGGTGGGACTGAAGAGACCGATGAGGCTTTCTTCCCGGGCCGTGCGGCTGCCGGCGCCGCTCACCAGAATGGTGACGCTGTTCAGGACGGTGCGGCCCTTGCCCCAGCTTTGCCCCGCCAGCAGCACAACGAGCGTCATCACCACAGCGAGCGCCGGCATGAACAACCACGAACGCACCGTCCGCCGGAGCCGCCGGAGCATCCAGATGTTGAGCGGGCCGAAGATCACCGCGTAGGCGACGCCAAAGGCGATGATGACCGGCATCGGCGGCGCGGGCAGGCGCGGCAGCGCATTGACGGCCGCCGTCACGGTCTCCATGCTGTCGAGAGAGCGGATGGGCGGGGTTGTCGTGTCTCGCCGGGTGTCCGCCAGCAGCCGCCGCCAGAAGTTCTCGTACCCCGGCCAGTTCCGCAGCGTCTCTCGGAACGGGTCGAAACCCAGCCACAGGACCCGACCCAGAGCCGCTCGCCGGGGGACGATGAGCGGCCGTCCGTCTTCGCGGGCGATCTTCAAGGTGTCGGCGCCGGGATTGAGCGGGCCGCTCACGGTAAGCAGAGTCCCCGCTTCCGTGCGGTACGGCTGCCGGCTCCAGGGCAGAACGCACTCCTCCAGCGCCGGAACAGACCGAAGGTCGACGGGCGTCACGCCGGCGAGCGCTTGGCCTTCCACATCTCGCCACTCGGTGGTGGATTCTCCGCAAAGCACCGCGGTTCCGCCTCGCTCGATCCAGATACGGAGCGCGCGCTTCTGCTCATCGTCCATGCCGGACCAGGCGCGGCCGTTTACCGCGACCACGTGGAGGGGCCGGTAGCCCACCCACTGGCGCGGCATGTCCTGCGGAGACAGATGCGTCACCTTGAGCGCGTCGCCGCGACCCGACCGGAGGAAGCGGCCTGCGCCGTCTTCCGCGTCTTGCTCCTCGCGCGTCTTTCCCACCGCCGAGTCGCCGAGGAACTGGAGGCCCGCGCCGTCGCCGGTGCAGGAGAGGGCCATCATCCCCTCTTCCTGGAGAAAGCGGGGCTTCAACGGCTCGCGGGCGATCACACGCCGGCCCGTAAGGAGCAGCACCTCGCCGGCCGCCGCCTGGTCGTTCAGCGCGTTCGGGCTGAGGGGCGCCACCAGCGTGTACTGCTTGTGCGCCTTCGCGGGCAACTCGACGAGCGTCTCGGTGACGTGGTTCCGAAAGTCGCGGACTTCGAGACGGCCGGTGATTCCCACATCGTTATTGTCGAGCGTGATGCGGATCGGGGTTTTCTGGTCGCCGCGCGTGAAGTTTCCATGCCCCACCTCCACGACCATGTTCACCGGAGGCGGCTTCTTGGGACCGGCGGGGCCATTCGCCGGCCGCGGCTGGAACGGGTTCGGAAACCCCTGCGCTCCGGCCGGCTCCGAGGCCAGGAGCGCCCCGCCGACAAGCGCCGCCGTGAGGAGGCGCCGGCTGCAGCCGCGAATGACTTGGATGAACGACATACGCTGTCAGTAGAACCTCCCGCGCGGGATCGGATCTGCGCGGCGCGGGGATGATCGTAGTAGAACGAGGGCGTGGGGACTCCGGTTACGTTTCCACCGGCCGCCGCGTCTCACCTTTAGTAGAATGCGGCGGACTCGCAGTTCGGCGGGTGTCCGGATGCGCTTTACGCCTGCCGCGTAAGGTTTAGCCGCGTCGCAGACGCAGGTATCCGTGGGTCATGGATCGATCCCTCCTCGGGCTGTGGGCCGTCGCGGCGCTGCTGGCCGTCGTACTGGCGGCGGTGACCCACAATGTCTTCGCCTCCGCCGCGGTGGCCCTCTCCTTCCACCTCGCTAACCTGCTGTACGGGTGGCGGCAAACCCAGCGGATCGTGCGGCAGGCGATGAGCGCTCCCGTGGAGCTGGAGTGGTCCGGATCGACGGCGCCCATCGACGAGGTCCGCGCCCAGGCGCTCGACGCGGAGCTTGCGGAGTTAGGTTACCAGCGGGTGGGGGCGCTCTCGCGTCGCGACGGCGCCGCCGGGCGCCAGGCCGTGTATCTGCACCCCACCTTGCCGATCTACGCGGTGCTGCAGCACGGAACCGGCGGCGAACCGGCGGCACAGCTGGACAGTTTCTTCGAAGACGGCGGCCGCCTCACGACTACGGCGGCTCGGGATTATGGCCGGTTCAGCGCGGGCGCTGCTACGGGTCCGCGCCTGGTGCAGTTGCGCGTGGGCGGTTCGCCCCGGGCGCTGGACGGGCAGCACGTGGGAACCTTGAAGCCCTGGATCACGGGAAAGCGCCGGCCGTTGCCCCTCGATCCGGAAGCCCTTCCACGATACCTGGAGGCGGATCGCCGGCACATGCGGGAGGCGCTGGCAGCGGACCGGCTGAGCTTTCCGGATTACGTGCGGGCGCTCTACGGCTTCCCGAAAGGGGTGCTCAAGTTCTGAGGGGTCCGGCGGCGAAGGGCTCTCGCGCTTGAGTATACTTAGCTGAGTAAAGCCTTCGCAGTTTGAGGAGCCCATGTCCGACCCGTCGTCTGGAAACCGTCCGTCGCTTCGCCAGGAATGGATCCGCTATCGCCGGACGTCCGCGCCTCTGCATCAGGCTCGCCTGCGAGCGGGGCTCACGGAGGGCGGGCTTCCGGACGTGCGGCTGGACGTTCCGCACGAGCCGCAGAGCCAGGTCTCGCGCAGCGTGCCGCAGTGCGTGTCGATGGTGATGCATTACTTCGGACGAGCGGCGGACGCGGAGAACCTGGCGCTTCTGCTCCGAACGGACGACCTCTCGGGTACGCCCGGCCAGCGGCTGGAGTGGCTGCGGGCGTGGGGCTGGCGCCTGGATTTCCCTCGGGAGCTCCAGTTCTTTCGGGACGGAACGCTGGACCTGAACCAGCAGTTGGGCCTCGGCTCGTGCGCCTCCATAGCGCTCGTTTACCGCTGGGAGCGTCCGTGGGTGCGATACCTGACGCGCGCCCTGGAGGCGGGCGTCCCTCCCATCCTCTTCGTGGACCTGGGACGGCTCTATCCCCACTGGGAAGGGCTGCGACAGCCCCACGCCGTCGTTCTGGCGGGCGGCGAGGGGCGGCGCGCCTGGATACAGGACCCGGCGCGCCGGGAAGGGCCGGTCCGCGTGCCGTTAGCCGCGCTGATGGACGCGCTATTGCCGGACGAGCCGCTCGCGGCCGTGCTGCGCCCCGACTGCTTTCCGGTGGACCCCGCCTCATGAGCCACGAGAAGCTGCTCGGCGACCCGCCGGAAGCGCCGGCCCCCGACGGTCCCGCCTTGGCGGACCTGGAGGAGCGGTTCGTCCTGCACTGGGGTGAGATGGCGAGCGCCTGGGGCATCAACCGCACGATGGGCCAGATCCACGCGCTGCTGTACATCCGCCCTGCGGCGCTCTCTGCAGACGAGATTATGGAGTGCCTCCGGATCTCGCGGGGGAACGCGAGTATGAATCTCCGGGCCCTCGAAGATTGGGGGCTCATTCAGCGCGTCCATTACACCGGCGACCGCCGCGAGTACTTCCGCTCCGTGACGGACGTGTGGGAGATGTTCCACACGCTGGTGCGGGAACGCAAGCGGCGGGAGTTCGACCCGACCCTGCGGTCGCTGCGACAATTCCTCGCGGACGCGGCCGACGCTCCCGAGGAGCCGGGGATGGCCGTCTACCGCGAGCGTCTCGGCAACCTGCTGGGCCTGCTCCAGTTCATCCAGCGCGCCTCCGACCGCCTCCTCCCTAGCGATCCCCACGACCTGCCGCGCCTCCTCGAAGTCGAAGTGGAAGGCTTGCTGTAGCTTTCCGGAATGGGCCGCGGATGACGACTCCGGAATAGAACGCGGATGACACGGATCTGGGCGGATCTTCACGGATCGAACCGGGTTTGGACGGGATTAACGGGATTGCAAGGATGGGGAGGGGGTTGGGTTGAGGCCGTTCTTGCATCAGCTCCCTCTCATCCCGTCAATCCAGTTAATCCTGTCCAAACCGGCTTCTTTATCCTGTCCGATCCGCGTGCATCCGTTCGATCCGCGTCATCCGCGGCCCATTCTGGAGTCAAACCGTTCATGGCTCGTATTATCCTGACGGCGGGGAAGGGAGGCGTGGGGAAGTCGACGGTGGCGGCGGCGACGGCGGCGGCCTGCGCGGCGGGAGGGGCGCGCACCCTCGCTATGAGCGTGGA
>Ga0216301_1000337_pt1 | contig 12817 bp, 10 predicted proteins | sample 4hB_Boncat_minus_FD_156203 | JGI IMG/M metagenome (GOLD analysis project Ga0216301, IMG submission 156203) | Terrestrial sediment cell enrichment communities for BONCAT metagenomics from Utah, United States - 4hB_Boncat_minus | ecosystem: Environmental > Terrestrial > Deep subsurface > Rock...
CCCCCTCCTCCGCGCCCTCCCCGCCGTCATCCTCGTCCGCGGAGATCAGGGGTGCGCCGTCGAGTGGCTGGAGCACACCCTCGGCTTCATGGCCTGCGAAGCCGCCAGCGGCCGCCCCGGGGCCCAAGCCGTCCTCGACCGCCTGTCCGACATCCTCTTCGTCCAGGCCATCCGCGCCTACGTGAAGGCCGAGCCGGAAAGCGCCGGGTGGATCCAGGCGGTTCGGGATGAGCAGATTGGCCAGGCCCTGGCCCTGATCCACCGCGAGCCCGCCCTCCCCTGGACGGTCGCCAGCCTCGCCGAGCGAGTGGCCATGTCCCGTTCCGCGTTCGCCGAGCGCTTCGGCCGCCTCGCCGGAGAGGCCCCCATGCAGTACCTGACCCGCTGGCGCATGCACCGCGCCGCCGAGATGCTCCGCGAGGGCCGCGAGAGCGTAGGCACCGTCGCCCTCGCCGTCGGCTACGAGTCCGAAGCCGCCTTCAACAAAGCCTTCAAACGCCTCCACGGCCGCCCCCCCGGCGAGTTCCGAAAGGCCTACGTCTAATATCCCGGCATGCTCCTCTCCCTCATCGCCAGCTTAAGCCTCGCCGGCCCGCTCGTCCTCGTCCACACCATGCCGTGGTACGAGTCCAAGCCCGTCTCCGGCAAGTGGGGCTGGCACTGGACCATGAACAAGACGGACCCGGACAATGGGGAGTTGGCCACCCACTACCGCCCCCTCCTCGGCGCGTACGACTCGAACGACCCCCAGACCGTCGACTGCCAAGTCCTACTCATGAAGCTCGCCGGCATCGACGGCGTCACCATCGACTGGTACGGCACCGTCGACCACTTCGACTACGCCGTCATCCACCGAAACACCCAGCGCCTCATCCGCACCGTCAAGCGCGCGGGCATGAAGTTCGCCATCGTCTACGAAGACCAGACCGTGCCCAACCTGATCAAAGGCGGCAAGTTCCCCGCCGAGCGGGCGGTCGAGGAGGGAGCCAAGGTTATGCAGTGGGTAGGCAAAAACTGGTTCCGCGACCCCGCCCACCTCCGGTGGAAGGACCGCCCCGTCCTCATGGTCTTCGGCCCCCAGTACTACAAAGAAGACGACTGGACCCGCATGTTCGCCGGCCTCGACCCCCAGCCCGCCTTCCTAACCCTCCACCACCGCAAAGGCCCCGCCGCCGTCGGCGCCTTCGACTGGCCCCTCCCCCAGGGCGGCACCGACGAGGCCCTCCGCAAGATCGATCGCTTCCAAAACGAGGCCAAAGGCTGGACCCTGAACATGCCTGTCGCCTTCCCCCGCTTCCACGACTACTACAAAGAAGCCGGGGTGAGCGAAGGCTACGACACCGTCGAAGACCGCGAGGGCAAGACCTACCGCGAAACCCTGACCCGAGCCCTCCGCGCCGGAGCCCCCTTCGTCCAGATTGCCACCTGGAACGACTGGGGCGAGGGTACCGGCATCGAGCCCACCCAGGAGTTCGGCTTCCGAGACCTCGAAACTACCCAACGCCTCCTCAACTCAAAGTACACCCCCGCCGACCTCCGCCTCCCCCTTCGCCTTTACGAACTGCAGAAGCAAAACGCCGGAAATCGGGCCATGCAATCCAAGCTGGCCCGAATCTCCGACCTACTCTTCAAGGGAAAGCCCAAGGAAGCTCGGGTCTCGATCCGTTCGCTTGGCCGGAGCTAGGGACCGGCGAACGGAATCGAGCAGACGTCGGTACATTGCGGTGCTACCGCTTGGGCCGGAGCCTCACCTTGAGCGTCGCGTAGCCGTCGATCTGGAAGTGCTCGACGTGAAGGCGGTGCCGGCCACCCTGGATTTCCGCCGTGTAAGTGGTCGGGCCCTGGTACTTCCAAGAATCGACCACCAGCTTGTCGTCGACCCGGACCCGGACGCCGTCGTCCGTCGTGACCTCCAGGATGTAGTCGCCGGGGGGCAGGTCGACCTCTCCATCGGCCACCGTTGCGAACTGTTTGGCCGGGACTCCCTTGGCGAAGGCCCCGTACCCGGCGAAGTCGAGCCGGTCCGACTTGAGGCTGGTCAGCGGCGCGTTTGCTTTGAAGGCAGCAGGATCTTTTCGGGGGTCGGTTTGCTCGTTCCAGGGGAAGAACGTCACGTTCCAGTCGATGGGCGCGAAGAAGTTGCTCGTGCCAAAGCGAGCAGGGCGGCCCGCCGGGGTGGTGATGCCACGGTGGTCGGTGGTCGCCGCCCCCACGTACTCCAGTTCGATCACCGTCTGTCCGGCTCGGCCCTTGGGCACGATCACGTCGATCGTCCCCGGCACCGAACCTGATTGCGGGGAGACCGCTTCGACCCCCTCAAGCCGTACAACGCGCCAGGTGCCCTTCGGACCGAGGACGTCGTAGCGCTGGACGCCGGTAACGTGGGGCTTCGGCTGGGTCGTCGACACGCTGCTGGCCACCGCCACCTCGCCGCGCGGCCACAGGATCGGGCGCTGGAAGTCGTACGGCCCCCACTCGTCCACTAGGATGAAGCGCCGGCCCCGGCGCTCTCCCTTCTTCAGGAAGGGGACCTTCCCGCCCCGAAGCGGTTTCGGGGCAAAGCGTCGAGACGCGGCCAAGGACTTCGCGTACCATTGCGAGATCTCGCTGCTGCCCCCGGTGTAAGAGCCGGGCATCGGTCGCCACGGGACGTCGAAGCGGGCGAGGTAACTGTCCAAGTCCCCTTCGGTTTCCAAGATGGGGTTACCGCTGGCCTTCATGGTCGCGGGCAGGGGTACGCCCTCCGTAAGATGGGTCCGCCCCAGGTCGATCTGCGGAGGCTCGGGTTCGATCTGGAAGAGCTTCCCGTTGTTGATGAACCGGTTACCCCCCAACTTGATCCCGGCCGTGTCTTTGGCCCGGAGCACGTTCGTGACGGTGTTGCTGAACAGGTTGTTCTCGATCTGGTAGTCGCGGCTCCGGGTGTCGCGATTCTTCGGGTAGCCCCAGTTCGGATCCTGGGTGGGGTTCTGCCAGAGGTGGATCCCCTCGTTCTCGCGGTGGAAGATGTTCCCGGCGATCCGGTTGTCCTGTCCGTGCTCGAGTGCAATGCCCTGGGCGTTCAGTCCGAACACGTTGCCAATGATGTTGGTGTTGTACGAGTAGCCGCCCCAGACCCCGTGCCAACACTCCAAGAGCAGGTTGTTCACGAAGTCGTTGCGGCTAAAGGTCGCTTCGATTCCGTTGGTGGGGGCGTGGCTGAAGTCGTTTCCGTACAGGAGGTTGTCGTTGCACCCGCCCTTGCCGGTGTCCATCGTGGTCTGGCCCGCCCAGAGGAAGAAGCCGTCGCCGCCGTGAGTCACCGAGTTGTAGGCGAAGGTGTTGCGGTGCGACTGCTCGTAGACGAGGATGCCCGCCGAGTCCTGGCCGCGGTTGTACACGCCGTGCGAGTAACCGCGGACGCACCAGTCGATGTTGTTGTGCATCACGAGGTTGTCGCTGGAGCGGTACATTCCCACGCCCAGCGAACTGAGGAACGAGAAGTCGTTGTTCCACACCCGTCCGCGGTTGCAGTTCGTAAGCATGAGGCCGTTCTGTCCACCCCGGATCCGGGTGTTCTTGACCTCGAAGCGGTCGCAGTCACGCAAGTAGATCCCCGCGCCGTAGCGCAGCCACTCGTCCTTCTCGTTCTGGTGGTAGCTCATCCAGTCCTCGAGGTCCTCCTTTTCCTGGGTGGACTTGAGGCGCTGCTTCCAGTTGTAGGAGAAGTCGGAGTCCAGGATGCGGAGTCCGGGCGCGTTCCGGGCGATCAGGCCGACCTTGTAGCCGCGTACTCGTGCGTTCTTGATCGTGACGTTGCGCCCCTGGACCTCGATCCCCACGCCCTGCCGGTCGTTCGGCTCCGTCGTTTCCGGCGATCCGGCAAGGGTCGCGCCCGCGAAGTCGATGGTCAGGTTGTCGCCCCGAATGAGGAGGGCGGCCTTCCCCCGCTCGTCACCGGGGGCCGGACGTAAGTAGACCGCCCGGTCGAGCTTGACGGACCGGGTGATGGGCTGGTCCGTCCGAACCGCCGTCTGAGCCTGGCTAGAGGCGACGGTCAGGAATACCAACAGGCCGAAGCTGTAAGTTCTCATGGTGTACTTGTGCGTGATGTTATCTGAGCGTAAATCGGAGCCCGGCGTCACTTGATCGCTCCGAGGGTAATGCCCTTGGTGAAGTAGCGCTGAGTGAAGAGGAAGATGACGAGAAGGGGGAGCATGACGATGACGGCGGCCGTCATCTGAAGCGGCCAGTTCGAGCCGCCGTAAGAGTTCTTGAAGATGCTGAGTCCGACCTCCAAGGTCCGCATCTCCGTCGTGTTCGTGTAGATGAGCGGGCCGAAAAAGTCCGTCCAGACCCCGAAGAACGTGAACGCGGCGGCGGTCGCGAGGGCGGCCCGCGAGAGGGGGAGGATCACCCTCCAGTAGATAAGGAAGTCGCCCGCCCCATCGATCCGGGCCGCCTCGTCGAGCTCCCCTGGGATCTGCATAAAGAACTGGCGAAGGAGGAACACGGAGAAGGCGCTGGAGACGCCGGGGACGATGAGCGCCCAGTAGGTGTCGAGCCAACCAAGGTTCCGGATGGTCAGGTACACCGGGATCTGGGTGACCGGCCCCGCGAACATCATCGAGCCCAGGAACAGGGCGAAAATCACCTCGCGTCCCCAGAACCGGGTTCGGGCGAATCCGTAGGCGGCAAGGCTGGAGACGAAGAGCTGCCCCAGCACCACGGCCACCGTCACGAAAAGCGAGTTGAAGAAGAACCGCGCCACGGGCAGATTCGGGTTGTTCAGCACGTGCAGGTAGTTTTTCCACTGCGGCGCGAACTCCCCTCCAGTACCTCGCGGCACGATCTCGCCTAAGGGCGGGATGGGCGTCTTCGACGGGTGGAGCGAGATGAGAAGCATCCACACGAACGGCGCCATCAGGAACGCCGCGAGCGCGGCGAGCAGCACGTAGCTCAGCAGATTCTTGAGGGGCTTGGCGTAAGTCAAAGTCTTTTCAAACGGATCGACGTGCCCGCGCCGCTATGGCTGACGACCATGATGAAGGGAGGTTCAACCTCTGGATCTGCCTGAAAAGCCGAGTCCAGAACCGAAGCGGTCTCGGCGGCTGGCAAGTGTCCAGGACGGCAGTACAGGATCCCGACAAGCGCCTTTCTCGCCTGAATCGCTAGCTGCCCGAAGTCGCCGTCATGGGTGAGGACCACCCTGCCTTCCGAATACGCCCTTTCCATCACCTCCTCGTCCGGCCGCCCCGCGAGGCCGATGTCGTTAACGCGGTAGATGTCGATGCCGGAATTCCGTAAGAACTCCACGACCGATGGACGAACGTTTTGATCGGCCAGAAACGAACAAGCCGAGAGGCGCACTGGCTATCCCGCCAGAACGAACTGGCGGACGCTGGACATGGAAAAGGCGGCAAACCGGAACGCCTCTTCGATATCGGCTTTGGCGAGCTCTGGATAGGCCTCGGAGATGTCCGCCACGCTCGCGCCGGAAGCGGCGAGTTCCAACAAGAACTGCACGCTGATCCGGGTGCCCTTGATGATTGGCTTCCCACCCAGGATGCCAGGATCTGAGGTAATTCGCTCGAACATCTAGCCCATTTTACGCCAGCCTTCTGGCTCCTGAAAGGACGCAAAGAGGGAGGCTGAACCCGGTCCGAAGCATTGGCATGGTGCCGCGTCATCCCGCGCTGTACCCCTGCATCTGGTTGCGCATTAGCCGGAACTGCACTACCGACATGAGCACGATCACGGCCAGCAGCAAGAACGATTTGGACGACGCAAGGCCCGTGTTGAAGTTCACCCAAGCCTCGGTATAGATGTGGTGCCCGACGACGTCGGTAGAGTCCTCCGGCCCGCCCTTGGTCATCATGTAAACGGGAGTAAAGATTTGCATCGCCCCAATCGTGGAGGTGACGAGCACGAAGAAGGTAGTCGGCACCAGCATCGGCAGCGTCACGTTCCAGAACAGCCGCAGCTTCCCGGCCCCGTCCAGTTCGGCCGCCTCGTAAAGTGACGGCGGGATACCCAACAGCCCCGCGAGGAACAGCACCATACGCGGCCCCAAGCCGGTCCAGACCGACATGAAGACGAGCGCCCACATCGCCCATTCCGTCTTGTTCAGAAAGTCGATGCTGGTGTAAGGCTTGGGGGCGAGGAACGCGAGCGGTGCCTTCTCCCCGAACAAACCCAGCATCAAGGTGTTCAGCAGGCCCGACTCGGGCAAGAAGACGTAGATCCACAGCATCGAGATCGCGACACCGCTGGAGATCGCGGGGATGTAGTACAGGGTCCGGAAGACGGTCATTCCCCGCAGCTTCTGGTTCACCAGGACCGCCACCAAGAGAGCGACCGCCATTCCTAAGGGAACACTTGCCACCGCGTAGCGGAACGAGTTCCACATCGCGTTCCAGAACGGGGGCTCCGCAAGCGACAGCGTGTAGTTTCGCAGCCCCACGAAAGACATGGCGGGCTTGAAGATCTGCCACTTGTGCAGCGAAATCCAGAACGCATATCCGATGGGGATGAGCGCGAACACCAGTAGGTGCACGAACGCGGGCATCACGAACAGCCAGCCGACCTGACGGCGCCTCATTTCTTGGCGAACTCCTGGTCGATGCGGGTTGCCGCCTGCTTGAGAGCCTGCAGGACTGGAACGTCGTTGTTAAGGATGCTGTCGACGGCGTTCTTGCCCATCTTCTCCACGATCTCGTACCCCTCGATCCGCGAGCCGTAAGGCGGCCGGGCCGTGGGGATGATCGACACGAACTGCCGCTCGATGGGATCGACCATCCGTTCCGCGCTCACGTCCTTGCGGGCACTCACCGCGATCCCGCTCTGGTTGTACAGGTGCTGGAGCTTGTACCCCGTCCACATCTTCAAGAACTTCCAGGCCAGGTCCGGGTGCTTGGACCCCTTGGTGATGCCGAACCCGGCCTCGTACATTACGGTGTTGGACTTCGGCGTGTTGTGGGGCATGGACACCACCCCCAGCTCTTTCCAGTCGATCTTGGGCTTTCCATCCGGACCCTTCGGGGCGTTCTTATAGCCGGAGAGGGACCAGTGCCCCGAGACGGTCATTGCCGACTGCCCGTTGGCGAACAGATCGACGCCCAAGGAGGCCGCCTCGCTCAGCGATGGGGAGACCTTGTGGACCTTGACCAAGTCCCGGAGGAAGGAGATCGTCTGCACGTTCTGCGGACTGTCCAAGACCCCGCTCGCCCGCTTCCCGTCTGGGGTGAGCACGTCGCCTCCATTGTTCCAGAGCCACATAATCCAGCCCGGCATCCAGTTGGCGAAGGAGAAGCCGTACTGCTTCCCCGGCACGGTCAGCCGCTTGGACGTTTGGAGAAAGTCCTCGAAGCTCCATCCCGGCTTAGGGTACGGCACCCCCGCCTGGTCGAACAGCCGCTTGTTGTAGTACACGACCATCGGCGTGAAGTCGCCAGGCACGGCGTAAAGGGCGTTGCCCCGGCGGGCGATGTCCACCACGTTCGGGTAGTAGTCCGTCAGCTTGAACTCGGGGTCCTTATGAATGAAGGGAGTGAGGTCGCGGAGGAATCCGTTGTTGATAAAGATCGCGGCGCTGCTCGCGTCGAGCGTGACCACGTCCGGCTCCGTCCCCGCGACGAAGTTCAGGAGCATCTTCTGCACGTACTCGCCGGGGATTCCCTCAATCCGCACCCGCACTCCCGGGTTCTCCTTTTCGAACTGCCGGTAGAACTCCTGGACGAGCTTGTCGTACTCACTCTCGTTGTCCCCCGCGCCGCTCCAGTTGGACACGCGCAGCACGATCTGCCGGTCGCTCTCCTGCGGCACGCACGAGGTGCCGATCAGGAAGGCCAGGCACATCGCGAGGGACAGGGTTCCCCGCGACCTGAGGCGCACCGGGTCGGGGAGGATCATTGGAAAGGGCTCTCGGCGTTCATAGATCAGAGGACGCTTTCCCTATCATATCAAGTCTTAACAATATCTGACTTAAATGAGCGGGCGAAGTCGGTCGGCTCGATCCGGTACCCTTTCGCCATGACCCCCACCAAGGAGTGGCAGCGCTTCTTCGACGCTCACGCGGAGCGGTACGACGAGAACCCGTTTACCCAGCACACGGAAGACGAGGTGGGCTTCTTCCTGTCGCTTTACCCCATCAGCCGCGGCGCGACCATTCTGGACGTCGGCTGTGGCACCGGCCGCCACAGCATCGAGCTTGCCCGCCGTGGCTATCAAGTCACCGGACTCGACATCAGCGAGGGGATGATCCGGGTCGCCCGTCAGAAGGCGGCCGAGGCGGGGGTTTACGTGCAGTGGGTGCACGCCGACGCCACGGACTTCACCCTCGATCAGAGCTTCGACGCCGCGATCTGCCTCTGCGAGGGAGGGGTCGGCTTGATCGAGAAGGGACAGGATGCGGAGGCCCACGACGTTGCGATCTTCCGAAACATCGCCGCCCATCTCAAGCCCAACGGCCCGTTCGTCCTGACCGCGCTCAACGGCTACTCGGTTATCCGGCAGATGAAGGACGAGCACATCCACGAGGGCCGGTTCGACCCCGTCACCATGGTCGCGAACTACCAAGACGAGTGGGACCTCCCCGAGGGTGCCACGATCATGACGATTACCGAGCGCCTATTCATCGCCCCCGAAGTCGTGCGGATGCTCAAGAGCGCCGGATTCGTAGTGGACAACGTCTACGGCGGAACCGCCGGCCACTGGGCCAAGCGCTTCCTCAGCCTCGACGAGGTCGAAGCGATGTACGTCTGCCGTCGGCGATGAGGATTGGGATGATCTGGATGATCGTATGGATCAGGATGATTTGATTGACTCCAGACAGGTCCGGATCCTCCAGATCATTTGGATCAATTCGATCATCCAAATCCATCCGAACAATTAGATCATCCAGATCATCCGCCCTACAGGGCCCTCGCCAGCGTTTCCAAAACTCCCTCCGTCTGCTCCAGCGAGATGCAGGCGTCGGTGACGCTCTGGCCGTAGACAAGCGGTCGTCCCGGGGTGGCGTCTTGCCGACCCTCGACCAAGTGACTCTCGATCATCACCCCGAAGATGGGCGAGTTGCCGGGGGCGAGCTGGTGGGCGACGTCCTCCGCGACCGCGATTTGCCGGAGGTGGTTCTTGCTGCTGTTGCCGTGGCTGAGGTCCACCATCAGCCGGTTCGGCAGGCCCTCGCGCTCGAGGACCGAGCAGGCGTTGCGGACGTGCTCCTCACTGTAGTTGGGCCCGGTGCGGGAACCGCCGCGCAGGATCACGTGGCAACTGGCGTTGCCGGATGTGTTGAGAATCGCGGAGATGCCGTCCTTCGTTGTGCCGGGGAACCAGTGGGGCTGGCGGGCGGCCTTGAGGGCGTCGATGGCGGTTTGGACGTTGCCGTCGGTCGCGTTCTTGAACCCGACGGGCATCGACAGGCCACTGGCAAGCTCGCGGTGGGTCTGGCTCTCCGTGGTCCTTGCGCCGATCGCCCCCCAAGCGATCAGGTCGGCAATGTGCTGGGGGACCGTCATGTCCAAGAACTCGGTAGCGGCCGGGAGACCAACGGCGGCGATGTCGGCGAGAAGCTTGCGGGCGAGCCGCAGGCCCTCGTTCACCCGGAACGAATCGTCCATGTTCGGGTCATTGATGAGGCCTTTCCATCCGACGGTGGTGCGGGGCTTCTCGAAGTAGCAGCGCATCACGAGGAGGAGCTTGTCCGAGTACCGCTCGTCCAGCCGCTTCAGCCGTTGCGCGTAGTCCACCGCCGCGTCCACGTCGTGAATGGAGCAGGGGCCGACGACCACGACGAGGCGAGGGTCCTCTCCGAGAATGGCCGCCTCGATGGCCCGTCGCGAACGCGCGACGAGCTCCGCCGCTTCGTCGGTCACGGGGATCTCTTCGAGGAGGATGGCGGGCGGCAACAGGGGCCGCACGGCGCGAATGCGCAGGTCGCTAGTCGGTCGGGTCATTAGGGGCACCTAAAGTATGGCCGGTAACCGCAACGGCTTGGGGACGGCAGTTGACCCGTCCCAAGCCGTAGGGAAGCCTGGCGCTAGACCCGATGGACCGTAGCCCATACTTCCCGCTTCGCGTCGAGATCGCGGGTCTGCTTTCTCCCCTCGACCACGTCGAGGTACAGCGTCGCGATCTCGTTCGGGCGCATCTGGAGCTCGATTTCGGTGCTCCCGCCGGTGACGGTCCAAGAGGCGGGGCGTAACTCCTCCCCGACCAGGTTCGTCCACGCCGCGGCCGCCACCGTACCGTTCACGTGCAACCTCGCGGTGGTCTCCTCACCGTTTAGCTCCAGGAGCCGTAGCACGTAGGGATAGTTCGCCTCGAACGCTCGCGCGGCGTAGCCCGGGAATCGCGCCCCGGCATCGACGGTCTCGCGGTAGAGGCTCGTAAGGGCGACGTTCTCAGCGTCGCAACGGGTGAAGCCGAACGCGGCCGGCCCTTCGGGGGCTTGGCGGAAGGGTATCCGGATGGGTGGCCGTAGGTACTCCTGCGCGATCTTCCAACGCTCCGCGTGGGTGATTGGGCCGTGCGGGTACAGGAGGAACCCGGCGTGTACGGACGACTGGAAGTAGTCCTCGTCCCAAGGGTCGTAGGCATTGAGAACGCACCGCAAGGAGCCGTCCTCGTCTAGGAACCACTGCTGGCTTCCGTCGTGGACGATGAGCAGTCCCCGGTCGGGATCGTCGGCATCCACGAGATCCACGAAGCTCAGAGAGGTGAAGGGGCGCTCGACCTTCTCGAACCACTGGGGCGAGGTCATCCAGTCCCCCCTCGGGTACTTCTTCAGGTAGCTCCCCGCCGGGTTGACCTCGCTCACGCCGTAGGGCTGATCCACGATGATCCGCGGCCGAAAGCTTAGGTGGAACTTGGTATGGAACGCCGAGTTTAAGCCTCCATCCGGCTTGCGCACCTTGGCATGCACATCAACCTCGACCATGTTGAGGACGGGATGGAGCTGGGCGTGGAAGGTGAGGTTGTCGGCGTACCCGGACTCGTCGCTTGGTGCCGGAACGTTTGGAGGGGCAGGAGATGCAGTTACCGGTTGGCCGTTCCGCGTCATGCCAAAGCCAAACGCACCGGCGGGGCCGAACACTCCGCCAGGGAAATGCTCACTGCTGATCTGCCGGACCCGTCCTGCGACGAAGTCGCAATCCACTTTGAAGTGGCCATGTTCGAGCGGGGATGGATGTTCCTTTCGGGCCGCGGCCCTTTGAGGGCCTGGCGTCACGGGCATCTCCACAACCGCGTACCCGAAGGCAGGGACCGTGATGGCGGTCCCTGGCCCTTCCACCCTCTTCCTTGCCAACGTCACCTGGCAATCCCATCCCAGTGGGTTGCAAAAGAGGGTGTGCGTCCAGTCGTCATCGTCGAACAGGTCACCCTCGACGTCGAGGCCCAGCCGACGACCCGGAGCAAGGAGGATCTTGCGCCTCCCGCCACCAAGCTTTTGCGCGAGGCTTACCAGGTTAGAGGTAAGGACACGCTCGGCCAAATCGATTGCGCGGTCGTAACTGAATCGGCCCACGTGGCCGCAGAGCCCCTCGCACTCGTCGTTGTCGTGGTGCTGGGCTTGGAGCAGTTCCCGCCAGGCCTCCTCCAACTCCCACGTTGGGTACACGTCCCACTGGGCGTAAGGGCGGCCCACTAGGGCGGAGATGGCGGCCAGCGACTCGGCCGCCAGCAGGAGACCTTCCGCTTGGCGGCTCAGCCGCCGCATGTTGTCGCCGTTCTTCCCGAGCGACATGCCGTGGAAGACGTGGTCCATCCCGTACCGCCGCACCGGGACCTCCTTCTCTCGGAACGGGGAAAGGTAATCGCTCAACGTGCCGAACCGGAACTCGAACCGCTCGTCGCCTAGCAGCTCCTTCGTCTTCGGCAGCAACACCTCGCTCCGGCACATCCAGTCGGGGGACGGCATCAGTTCCAACCACTGGAGGACGAGAGGGGTATCGGCTGGCGTGGTCGTTTCCTCGGCGAGGGAGGTCAATAGGGCATCGACGTCTTCGGGCCATTGGTGGAGGTTCAGCCGGTTCCGGGTGGCGGTCAGCAGGCGGGAACCGTCCTGCCCCTCCCACCACACGACCGGCACGTCCTCCTTCGGGACCTCGGGCGTGTGCCAGGTCCACTGGAAGAACAATGAGGCGTTCTCGAAGCCGCAACCCTTCAGGATCTGGGGAAGCTGGGGAAAGAAGTCGAACTCCTCTTCCCAGAACGTCCTCGGCCGGACCCCCAGCAGGCGCTGAACCGCCCGTACGCCGTAGATCCGCTGGCGAACGTTCGACTCACCCCCATGAAAAAGCCCGTACGGCTGCCCATAACTGGCCCCAACGACCTCGACCGTCCCCGCTTGAACCGCTTCCCGCAACTCGGCCAGCGCTTCCGGGGCCTCGGCGGCGAGCTTCTCGTAGCCGACGCCGTCGAAGTTGACGTTCCCCTTCGCTCCCGTCTCCCGGCAGAAGTGCAGCATGTCCCGGATCGACCCGGGCAGCACGTGGTAGCCCCACAGCCACTCCATGTCCACCCAGTGCATGTGGTTGCCGAATGTGTAGAACAGGGGGACCCTTCTGGCCATGTCCAGGGCTTACCGCAAAAGCAGTCCCGAAATGTCGTCCCGCTATAGGCACGGGACTCGGGACTCTCGAAAGCAGCGAGGGGGGACCGGCCTCGTCGCCGGTCCCCCCTTCTGCTTCTCTCGTTCTTCTTCTCGTGCTTAGCGGATGCTCCCGTTGAGCCCGCTGGGGAAGAAGGAGTTGGCGCTGGGGGCGGCTCCCAGGTACACGATCCGGAGCACCTCGGCGGTGGAGCGGGAGAACGCGATCCCGTTGCCGTCGGTGGG
>Ga0216301_1000338_pt1 | contig 12794 bp, 13 predicted proteins | sample 4hB_Boncat_minus_FD_156203 | JGI IMG/M metagenome (GOLD analysis project Ga0216301, IMG submission 156203) | Terrestrial sediment cell enrichment communities for BONCAT metagenomics from Utah, United States - 4hB_Boncat_minus | ecosystem: Environmental > Terrestrial > Deep subsurface > Rock...
TCGCCGGCCCGTTCGCCAGGAACTGGTCGTAATCGCTGGACAGCTCGTCGTGCAGGTAGGCGGGAGGCGAGTAGAGGCCGTCCGCGTCCCGGTGGTACTCGTGCTTGCCCCCGAAGAAGTCCGTGCGGGGGACCTGGTTGTTCCCCGCTTCCTCCATGCGGATGTCGTACGCGTGCGTCCAGCCGATCCCGAACGGGCCCACCCGCGCGTCGTTGCTGTTGTAGGTACGCTGCCAGGCCAGGCCCGCGCCCCGGGCGGGGGAGACCTGGATGTCGGTGAAGCTCTTGAAGAGGTTGCCGGTACAGAGGTTCGCGTCCCGCAGGCTGCGGTGCCAGGGGAGGGTGCCGTTCAGGCCCGCGTTCCGGTAGATCCCCCGGCCCCGCAGCGCGCCCATTTCCTTCTCGGAGAGCGCCCGGCGCTCCGGCTGCGCGTGCGCCGCCTGCTCCTTCGCCTCGATCTTCCGCCGCAGCTCCGCGTCCGGGGTCTGCGTCGTGAACGGACGCCGGGGCTGCGGCTTCTGGAAGGCGGCCGCCGCCGGGGCGTTCCAGCCGAGCAGGCAGATGACGCCCATGATCCCGGCCACCGGCCGCCGCACCCGATAGTTACGCACGCGCTTCATCGCAGTCTCCCCCCCCGCACCCCGAAGATTGGAACAGCTCAACACAGATGGACACAGCCCGGCATTGCCGCAGCCGAAGCCGAACAACTCAACACAGACGTTGCAGAGGAACACAGAGCGGCTGCCACAGGTAGCCTCGCAGCCCGCCCGGTTCTCCCGGTCGCCCCGGACCCGTGCGGATCGTCCGATCCCCTACACTCCACCCCCCGTCCCCCGAACTCTACCGAGCAGCTGCGCCGCCCTGGCTTGGGCGGTTAGCAGCGCCAACGGTTCGTCTGCCCTGCTCTGGGCCTCGGAAACCTGAAACCCGAAAGCTGAAACTCTAGGGATTCACCGTCAGGACTGCGCTCTCCACGTCCCCCGTCACGCGCTCCGCGTCGATCCGCACCTGCGTCGCCGCGCTCACGCTGCTCGTGGTGATCTGGAATGTCGCGCTCGTCGCGCCCGCCAGAACCGTCACCGTGCTCGGCACGCTCGCCGGAGCCGGATCGTTCGGGACGGTCAGGTTGAGCGCGGTCAGCGTGATCGTCGTCCCGCCGGACGGCGCCGCCGAGAGCAGGGTCACCGTCCCCGTGGCGCTGCCGCCGCCCGTGACGGAGGTCGGCGCCACGCTCACGGAGGCCACGCCCTGCGTGCCGCCGTAGGCGTAGAGCACGCGCGGGCCCAGGTCCGCGTCGAACTCCTTCTTCGCGAAGTAGGCCCAGCCGCTGGCGTTCTCGCTCGTGCTCGCCAGCCCCAGCGAGAGCAGCCCGTCGCCGAGGATCGCCCCGCCGATGGCGCTCCCCATCGTCCAGCGATGCCAGGCCGGCGTCGGCGTCCCGTTGTAGCTCACGGTAATCGTCTCCGTCGGATCGCCAGGGTCCAGCGTCGGCGCCGTGCTCCACTTCAACAGGGACCCGTTCCACGCGTCGTCCACCGGCTGGCAGCCCACCGTCACGCTGCCGTTCCCGAAGGAGCGCGTGTGCGTCACGTTCACGCTGCCCGCCCACAGGTACTTGCCGCTGGGCAGGGCGGAGAGCGAGAACTGGAGGTAGCTGCGCCCCACCCGGGACGGATCGTTGGCGTAGCCCACGAACAGCCCGCCCAGGTAGCTGCGGTCTTTGAACTGGAAGTCCAGGAAGGTCGGGTTGCCGTAGCGCAGGTCGTAGCGGCTGTCCACCGTCTGGTTGTAGGCGGCTTCCGCTTCCATCGGCGTCATCTCGATCGCGGTGGGATCGCTCTCATAGTAGATCGTGGCGATGTCATTGGGATCCGCGCCGGGCGGCGGGGAGGGCAGTTGGCTGTTCGAGTTCGCGTAGGGCACGCTCTGCACGCTGTAGGTGTACTGCCGGCCGTAGACGAAGGCGAACGAGTCCACCCAGAACTTGTCGGTCGTCTCGTAGACGGTGGTCGTCTGGGTCACCGTGTCCGTCCGGGTGACGTGGTACTCCCACTCGGTCGGCTCCTGGTGGTTGCTCATGGGATCGTCCCACTCCACCTTCACCGTCTTGGGCAGGTAGATCTCCGTCACGCGCACGTTCGTGGGCGCCGAGAGGACGGCCGGCTGGCTATACAGGTAGCTGCCCACCAGGCCGCGCAGCTCGGCGGCGCCGAGGCGGATCTGCTCGCCGGGCAGCACGAGCGCCACCAGAGCCGTGAGGCAGGCGGCGGCCAGCCACCACGCGGCGCGTTCTCGCCGCTTACCCCGAGCTGTTTTCGATCCCTGCAGTGCGGCGTGCATCTCCGGTCTCCTCCCGCTCCGGCTCTCCCGGAGGGCGGCGCTAGCGCAAACGGCGAGCCGCTCGCTGCGGCTCGCCGTCTCGTTCACCCGGCCCTGCACTGTTTCTTTTGTCCGAATGGACAATTATTGGACAGTTTTTCCGACTAGCCTTTTAGCCATTCGGGCAGGCTGCCGCTGGCCAATCGGCTAGTTTCCAAGCGCTTGCATCACGACCTGACTGTGAGGAGTTCAGGATCCTGCGCGGCCAACGCTCGGTGCAGTTGGCTGCGCCGGCAGATGCCCAGCTTGAGGTAAGCATTCCTCAGGTGGAACTTGGCGGTCGAGGCGCTTAGATGCAATTGCGCGCCGATCTCTCGATTCGTCAGTCCGTGGAGGGCGTGGATGACCACCTCCTGCTCTCGCTCGGAAAGCAGCTGGGGAATGCCTACCCCGTTCCCGCCCTCTATTTCGGGGTTAGGCGCCGCTCCACCCCAGAAAGCCTTCTGAATACGGGGGTAGAGCTGGGGAGAGCAAAACGTCTGCTCCACGGCCGCCGCTTCCAGGGCCTGCATGAGTATCAGCGGGCTGTCGTCAATTCCAATCAGCGACACACCCAATCGAGTAGCTTCCAGAAGCTCTTCGGCGCTCGCAGGGGCGATGAGCACCGCCCCTGCGCCCCTGCGGTTCAAAGAAGCATGCCAAAGGACGAGGTATTGCATCCATTCCGGCCCACACAGAAGCGCCGCCTGCGCCCCTTGATCTACCACGCACACGTGGGGCAAGGTAGGAAGCAGCGTCTGCAGGGCTTGCTGCAGCAGCTGTGGACCGAATACCTGAACCGAGATCGTCATCATTGCGCCCCTCTTCTCCAGTTGGGGACATCACTACACGGCGGCGCGTAGCCAGGGCATTCACGGCTCAATCAGTCCGTGGCGGATGGCGAATCGCAACAGAAGAATGGTGCACGTAACTTGAAGCTTGCGAAGCAAGCGGGTGCGGTGGGCCTCGACTTTGCGCTCGCCGACCCACGAGCGGCGTGAAATCTCCAGGCTACTCAACCCTTCACACAAGCAAGAGCACCTCCCGCTCCCGCGGGATGAGGGTCGCCAATGCCGCTTGTTCGCGCGCCAATGCCTTAGAAGTAGTGCTTGAACGGCAGCACCAGGGCTTCGAACGCGTCCCCCTGCTCGCTCACCAGCCGCTGGAGCTCCGACCCGAGGCGGGGCGGGCTCCGTTCGCCGGCGTCCAAGTAGAAGAGCCAGTCGCCGGCGGCGCACTGAATCGCTTGGTTCCGCACTCCGTCGAACGCCCGCTCACCGTTGAAGGCTACGGGCGCCACGTAGGGCGTATAGCAGCGGGCAATCTCCGCCGTGCGGTCGGTGCGCCCATGGTCCAGCACCACGATCTGGGTGTTCCAACCCTGGAGGGAGCGGAGTGCGTCCTCGATCAGGCCTTCCTCGTTGCGCGCCAGGATACAGCCGGTAATCGCCGCGCCGCTCATGGAAGCATTCAAATGGCCGGACGCGACGCGGGAACGCGGGTCGCGCGAAGACCGCGGGGTTCCCGCCAGCCGTAGTGGAGAGCCCAGGCAATGAGCTGGGGCAAGTAGTGGACGCCAGCCCTGCGGTGCAGCTCCTCCAGCAGACGGTGGGCCTCGTGCAGAGGAACCAGGAGGGCAGCCGCCGCATCATCGAGGGTCCCGTGTTCGACGCTGGCTTGGAGCACCGCCAACTCCTCTCGTGAGGGCTTCTCCGGAGTGAGATCCATCTACGTATCCGCTCCTTACCGGAAGTGGACCCGTCGGACGACGAGCGTTGTCTGCGGCCGGACGGGAGCGAGTGTGATCCCGGCGGTTTTGAGGGAACCCAGCGCTCGGTCGCCGACTGGCCAGCGCGCGAGGGCTTAGCGAGCATGATATCGTGCTTTGAGGTAACTGTCAGGTTTGACTTCACTAGATGGATGCCGGCAAGGAGAAAATGTAAAGCATCTCCGTACTTTCACGGATGGCGAGCCACTGGCGACGAGCTGCGAGGCGGCTGATCTGTGGGAGAAAAGACGCGGCGTCTGTCAGAAAAGCCATAGACCCGGCTGGAGTCCGGCGGCAAGCCGGCGCTGGCGTCGGGAAGGGGGAGGCCTTGTATTCGGAGCGGTTGACGGCGCTTTTCCATCTCGGGCTCACGCTGGGAACCTGGAGGACGCCACCTGCTGCAGCGAAGCGGGGACGGCGGGACGCGGCCCCTACATGCGGCTCTGGCTGCGGGTGGATGCGGGGGTCGTCACACACGCCCACTATAAGACGTTCGGGTGTCCGGCAGCCATCGCATGTGGCGAGGCGCTTTGCGAGCTGGTGGAGGGAGAGCTGCTTCCGCCTTAGGCGGCGCTCAGCGGTGAAGAGTTGGCCACGCGGATCACCACGCAAGTGGGCGGCGTCCCCGAGAACAAGACCCACTGCCCGCAGCTCGCCGCCGAAGCCTTGGTGGCAATCATCCGAGCGGACTGGCCCTCAGTTCCGCCTGTCTAGACAAAACTGGGGGTCAGTTTACCTACGCTGTCCCGGCTACCGCGTACTTGCTCTGATAGGCAGCTACATAATCAGCATCCTGGCAGATGCAACGGCCTGACGGATGCTTTCGATGGGGGAAGGACAGATGCTCGCCCAATGGAGCGAGCAGGTTGATGCGGGTCATGACGGGAGACGGCGCGTGCCGCAGTCCGGATGCGTGGGCGACCAGTTCGGCTCCGAGCATAATCCCAGCCAGAGCCGATTGGAATGCAAGCGGCGCCTGAACCGGCTCGGCTTTCCCAACGCTGCCCCCGAGGCGGAGCACGACCCCCCCGCAGATCGCTTCCGAGTAGAACTTTCGGATCGGCTGATCAGCAAACTTGAGCAGGGGTTCGGCTGGAATCGAAAGCGCCTCCGCGATACGGCAAATCCAGTCTTCCCCAACGGGTGCGTTGGTATAAAGAAGCTGCCGCACGTCAACCACGGCGTCGGGTAGTCCGATCGCGTCCGCCACCAGTTGATCTTCGCTCGGCTGCGGCTGATCGGGTAGATACAGGCAAAGAAGACAGGCATCCTCCCCGACGAAGGTGTGGCGCGAGACGCCGATATCCCCAACCTGCGTCCAGGCGTTGACCAACCAGCGAGGAAGCGCCGCCTGCACTTCCCAGCGGCTCCGTGCGCTGTCCGTGGCGACAGCAACCCGCTGGAACTCCCAGCGGTCACGGGACGCGACATACTGTGGCCAGTGCTGTGCGTGCGGCACGACCGTCAGTCCGGTATGAGCGAGCGCCTCGGCGGCGAGCTCCACCTTGAACGCCGCTACGTGGCTTTGCTCGGTGAGCACATACCGCTGCAAATTCGAGAGGTCGATAGCCTCGCCATCGATGAGGTGGAGCGTCCCCTGCAGGCTCTCCAGCTTGGAGAGGGCCCATACGGCCCCGTTCCCGATGGCCCCGACTCCGACGAGATGGCTCTCGCCGAGGTCCACTGCCGGCAACTCCGGGTTCCATCCGTCCGAGGCAACCTGCTGGAAGCTGAACAGAGAAAGCGTGAGGGTCTCGTCCAGTTGGGCTCCGGGCAAGTGTTCTCCGAAGCACAGCCGGAAGAGGTTCGCCGCGCCAAAACAGGCGGCGACGCCCGCCCCGAACGGATTGTGGGAGTTGCCTGAACCGACGGGCGCTTCCCCTGATAATCGCGCTAACCATCCGTCCGAACCCAGATAAAAAACCGGGCTTGAAGTGGGGAACGCCGTCTCCCCTACTGTAAGCCAAGCTCGGACCCCGTGCGGATCTTCCCGAATCTCAAGCTCCGGATTGACGGACCTCGCCTGGACGACCAGGCTTTCCGCGAACTCTACCGCTTTCTGTCCCCGTGGAGCGAGGGCGATTCGAGGATAGAGGCGGGCGAGGAGGTTGACGGACAGCTCCAGCGTCCACACGCCTTCCATCGAACCAACCGCCGCCTCGTCAAAGGAGACCCCCACGGTCCCCGCTTCCAGGACGGAGACCAGTGCGGCGTGATCCACGCCGTGGAGCGCCTGTGACGCCGCCAGCGCCGCTTTATCGAAGAAGTTCGCGAGCGACATGGATCACTCCACGATGGTGATGAGGCGGCTCACCTCATCAGACGAGAGGGACGCCCACCCGCCTGAGCGGGTCAGGCGGTAGACCGCACATTCGGAGAGCGCATAGGGGGAACGGGCGAAATCCGGGATGACGAGCGACAGGCTTCCAACTGCGGTGGCGATCGGAAAGGTGTCGTCTGTGTCCGAATGATAGGCCGCGCCGGGGTGGCTATGGAGCTGCGCTAGGAGCGTGAGGCCCTGCTGATAGAGCCAGACGTTCAGGCGGTGCAGCTCTTCCGAGCCGACGGTCACGCAGACGCCGTCGGGCAGGCGAAGCGCCTTCTGGGCGGGGATGACCGCATCGGTGATGACGAACGTATCCCCTTCAAGCCGCCCAACCCAGAGCGCAAACCCTTCCATGCTCTGCCGACCGACCCGTCGCAGGAACGAATGCGCCGTCTCTACGGCATGGCGAGGCGCCCGCACGTGCTGAATCGTCTCCAGTCCTATCACGGCGGCGCCTCCGCCCGCGAGAAACCCGTGACGCTCAATCCCAGGTGGTAGCCGTTGATCGGCTGCACCCCGTACTGGTAAAGCTTCTCCAGCAGGAAGTAGAGCGTGCCTTCGCCCCCCTGGCGTCGTAGTAGCCAGGAGTCGCCCGTGTGCCCCGGATTCTCGTGGTACTCCCGGACACCCGGAAGGCAAAGGAATGGGACTGCGTCGGCATCGTACCCCTGCATCAGGGATTGCTCCTGTACGACTGACACTAGTCCATGCCCGGGAATCTCCGTGAGCTGATTCGCCAGACGGCGCGTCAGCACAGTTGGGAGTTCTCTGGCCCTGTATGGGGCGCGAGTAAAGGGGTTTACCAGTTGCACGGAAGGAGCCCAGAGATCATAGTTGGTGAAGTCCAGCAAGACCCCGAACGCCACCGCCGGCGGTCTTGTGACGGGCGTGGCGAAGACCACGAACACCTCCGGAAACTCCGCCTTCAACAGCCACCAGCCGCGAGTGAGATGCTCGTCCTCGCTGTCCCGGTAAGCGTCGACCTCTCGGTCGAACTTTGCCCGCGAGACAGTTGGATCGACGATCTGCGGCGGCTTAGCCACCGATGCCTGCCGTCAGACTGAGGAACAGCTTCACCCCGTCGGGGAATCGGAAGTCGCCGATCTTCTCGTCTGTGTCCAGGGTGTTCCCGTCAGCGTCTTTCAGCACCCACTTGTTCAGGGGCTGACCCATGTTGTCCGTCTGCTGAATCGCCTTGGGGATCAGGGTGTGAAGCGGGGCGTTGTCGTTAACATCCACCTCGGTGGGCGTCCCATTGACTACGACCGTAATGGAGTCCTTATGCGAAGCCATTGAAACCCTCCTCTGTAGCATCAGCGGCCCGGACGGCGTTCCTGCCAGCCATCGTCCGGAGATCGCCGGAAGCTCTTACATCGGCTTCATTATAGCCAGTGAATCAGAGGAGTCAAGGCCTATCTGATGAGAGCATACTCGTGTTCGATGCCGCCCGTTGGCGCCGTGCGCTCCCGACGCAGCAGGTATCCCTGGTCCCAGAGAGCCTTGAGTTTGTTGCTTGCGTTCGGGACGCTCACTCCCAGGGCTGCCGCAGTCTCGTTGGTGGTGGTAGCGCCGGACTTAACCAGGTGGCTTAAAACGGGCTGCAGTCCGGCTGTCGGCGTGGGACCAAGAATCCGGCACTCCCCTCCTACCCAGGCTGTGACCGGCTGTTCCCGCCGCAGTGCGACGGCGTCCAGGTTCTCGACGACGGCCGGACTCGTCACACCCACCACACAGAAGTAACGCTCGCCTCGGAAGCGCTTGAGCACATTGACGACACTTTCCCGGAAGAAAGAGGCGTCTACGTGAACCAGACCGTCGAGGGACAGCTGGATGACGACCTCGTCGGGATCGGCCTCCACCCTCCTCGCGATCTCGTCCGCGACCGCCTTCCCATTCTCGAAGCCCCACGCATCCGGGACTCCCACAAGCTCATGCAGGCTGATAGTCACAGGCCGCTCCTTCATGGGTTGGAGTTAAGGAGACGGAAGATGGTTCACTGTGGGTGGATCAGGCTCCTACGTGAAATTCAAAGCTGATGTGGGTGCCTGCCATGTACGGCAGGTGAGCGTGACACGTGGTGACGACATAGCCGTTTCGCGAGGGATGAAGGTGGACGGCGCAGGTAGCCAGGCGCAGGTGCAGCTTCGCCTGATACTGGATCGCGCACTGCGCGGCTCTGGGCAAGCCGTCGCCACGGTGGGAGCCGTGGCGCGATACGCCCTCGTGGAAGAGATGTCGAACCAGGCCAGAGTCCCCAAGACCACTGTACCGAGAGCCGAGGGCAGGTCTCACGGTCTCCAGCAATCCCAGGCCGCTGTCCGACACCACCGCCCAGGCGGTCTCACTGCGATGGTAGACCTGGAGAGCCGCGAAGCCGTCGGTCGGGCTCTCGCTGTGTTCATGGATGTTTGCGATCAACTCCGCGAACATCGTGAAGACGTCCTGGTCCAAGTTCGGCCAGCGCTTGATATCGGACGCGCAGGCGATCAGCGAACTCAGGCGCCCTGGCACTTCGGGGACGCGGCTGCCTGGACGGATGGCGGTGATCTCCATCACGTCGTCGCTCGTTCCGGCGAACGTTCTCGCCGCCGACCAGTCGGACACGCAGGGTGTGGTGCGCACGCGCGGGTCGAGTGCGTCAAAGAATCCGAGGCGGTTCAGATAGCTGAAGCAGCCGGACTGCGGATCCGTGAAGCGGAGGGTCACCTCCTGGCCCTGCCAGGCCAGGTGATTCACCAGTGAAAGCAGCGACACCGCCGCATCGACCATCACGAGGGACTCGGCGTGCACCAGGAACAGGGTTCTAGTGACCTCAGGGCGCTGCGGTCCTCCAGACCGACAGAGAGCTGCATCGAGCTTCTGGGCGTTCACCCAGCCTGCCGGAAGTTCTACTACGCACACGGAGTGCATGGTCTCCTACCGCGGGGTTCTCTGAAACTCGGGGCAGGTTGCGGCCAGAAAGCTGCTTCAACCCGTTCCGCTTGCCTGATTGGAAACGCCTTCCAGCCTGGCGACCGGGCAGGAAGGCGTTTCGAACGAGGTTCCGCAGGTTGGCTGTCGGTGAACTACTGGCCCCTGGCGCTCGTGATGAAGCGATTACCCGGAGAATGGGTTACGCATCATCACAGCGTCTGGCTGGGATTATCCTTGTCCCCGGTTTGCCTGTCTCCGGTTAACGCTGTCACGCTGGTATCCCTTCGACAGGAATCCGTAGCCTGGTGGCGCAGCCTTCCATGCATCTGATGACGCCGTAGAGGTCACAGCGCGCATCGGGGCGATGCACGAGAGGATCAGCCTGGTTGTCAGGCGGGCTGGACCCTCGCGGAGAACGTGATGTTCGTTCCCGCCGCGCTGACGCTGTGGATCTCGAGCCCGGAAGACGTCTGATCCCACCACCTGCTGTTGGGCCGAGTGGTGTCTCCGAAGCGAGTGTTTCCACCACTGTGGAAGAGGTCCGTGCTATCGCCCACGTTCTCCTCGTGCTCCAGATCGTTTCTCCCGTCGGCCTGCATGAGCGCGCATTCATAATGGAATTGCGGCGTTCCCTGCTGGTGGTTGTTGCTGCCGAGGTGGTCCACATGCCAGATCGCCAGCCCGGAGTCCGTCAGGTGCTGGTCCCGGCCTGCCTGGAGCCGATTCTCGATCAGGAAGTACTCCGCCGCGTTCTTCGCGTGGATAAAGAACTGGTTCCCGCCAGCGGGCGCCGTGGCAACCAGCCCGTCGGTTATTCGCGTCACCGATTCCGCCCAGCCCGCCGCCCGCTTCAGATAGGCGCAGACCTGCGTGGGATTCCGATCGGCGGATGTCACCGCACCCCCCGCGCACATCAGGCAGTAGACGCCGATTCCACTCGAGTCAGACCCATAATCGTACAGGTCCGGGAAATCGCAGATCATGTGGCCGTTCTCGTGACAGAAGGTTCCCAGCGTAAGTTGTTGCCCCATGTCCGTGATCTGGTAGTCGTAAGCCCGCTTGCCGGGAGCAAGTTCATAGGGAGCCTGGAGGTGGAAGGAGTGCGGCCAGAGCCCCTTAGCCCAGTTGTTGACCCGGCGCCCGGCGTAGAAGACGTTGAGCGCGTAAACGAAGTCTTGGTCATCGGTGGTGAGTGGGTCGAAATTGAAACCGCTGGCTCGTAGTTCGTCCAGTGCTTCCAGGATTAACTCCCAGGCTCGGATCGGTTGCTGCACGCCTTCGTCTGTGTAGTAAGCGCGAGGGTTCCTGGCTGTGTAGTAGGGAGCCACCACCGTCTTGTAACGCAGTCTCCCCAGCGAGTTGTCGAAGAAGTAATCGTAGACGGAGCCGCTGTTCCCGAAGCCGGTGTAGCCCTCCTCGTTGCAGAAAGCGTCAACTTGCTCCCGCGTGATGGAGCCGGGAACGTCCGGGAACTGGATCAGCAAGCATAGCCCGATGTAGTCGCCCACCGTCTGGCGCTCGGGGGGCGCGGGCGTCAGCCCTTCGTTTGTCGCCATTGCCGCGCTGAACGCCGCCTTGTTCGCCTCCCGCCGGGCTTCCCAGCGCGTGCCTCCACGCGGCAACTCAGAGCTGATCTGCATCTTCACGCGAGCGGCGGCGCGGGCGTTCGAGACGGGTGGCGCCGCCTCAACGGCTTCGGATCGCGCGACGTCGGCGCGAGCCCCCGTAAGGCGAATCTCCTCACCGTCCGCGCTCACCGCCGCATACTCATAGAAGCCGGTGGATGGGTTCTGGACCACCGGTTGTCCGTCGAGCGTCTCAAACCGCGCGTTGTGCTGATCTCCCCAGCCGCGCACCTGTAGTTCGGCGCCGTCGGGCTGGGTAAAGGTGAACTCTTGACCGAAGAATGGAGCTGACATTGATGGTCTCCCGATCAGGTAGGCCTGCACGAAGTAGGAAGCCCTGGTGTAGCCAACGGGAGACGGGAGAAGGCTCTCCCATCAATCCTGGCGTCTCGCCACCCGCGGCGCTTGCTGCAGGTCGTCCGGCTCTCCGCTCGGGGAGCCCATCAGGTTGAGCTTCCCCGTAATGAAGGGGAGTATAGCCGCCATCAATCTCAGGATTCTCTCGGGAGACGTCTCGCGGCCATCCTCTCAGGGTTCTCAGAAGCGAGGAGGGGATCAGCGGCCGCTCGGGCGGTAGGAAGCTTGATCAGCGACAATCAGAAATGGGGTGCAACGACAATTAGAACTCCCGTCTGGGAAGCCGGAGTCATCGTCCGGTTGCCTCACGAACTCCCTACCGGGAGGCGTGGCAGCCGATGGTTACCGATCACCAGGTGAGGAAACTGATGAAGCTGATCGCAGGAGGAGCGCCGCTCGCACGGGCGGCGCTGAAGGCGGGGATGGACGAAACCACCGCCCGCAAGTATCATCGCTCGGGGAAGCTCCCGCGCGAGTGCCGGACCGAACACACCTGGCGCACCCGTCCCGATCCCTTCGCGGAGGTCTGGGAAAAGGTGCGTCCCTTGCTGGAAGTCAATCCGGGGCTCTAGGCCAAGACGCTCTTTGAGGAACTGCAGCGCCGCTATCCCGGCCGCTTCCAGGACGGGCAGCTCCGCACGCTCCAGCGGAAGGTCAAGATCTAGCGGGCGCTGGAAGGACCACCCAGGGAGATCTTTTTCCCCCAGGAGCATCAGCCAGGAGCGTTGGCGGCCTCGGACTTCTGCCACCTGACGAGCCTGGGGGTAACGCTCCAGGGACGCGCCTTTCCCCATCTGCTCTACCACTTCGTCCTGACCTACTCGAACTGGGAAACCGGTTCCCTCTGCTTTTCCGAGAGCTTCGAGAGCCTCTCGGCGGGGTTACAGGCCGCCCTGTGGGGTATGCGTTCACGGGGGTGTGACAAGCGGCCCGTTCCATGATTCCATTCCTTCGTGAGTGAACCCACGCCAGAGTGCCCGGGCTGCCAAGCCCTCCAGGCCCAGATCACGGCCCTCCAGGCGGAACTAGCGGAGTTGCGCGCCCGCCTCGACCAGAATTCCGCCAACTCTTCGCGCCCGCCCTCCTCCGATCCGCCCTGGAACCCCAAGCCCAACCGGCATCAACCCTCCGGTAAGAAACGGGGGGGACAGCCGGGTCATCTCGGCCACCGCCGCGCGTGTGTCGCCCTCGACCAGGTCGTCGCCCGCCACAAATACGTGCCCGTCGCCTGCACCCACTGTCAGGCGCTCCTCCCACCGGACACCCCCCTCGAAGACCGGACCTGGACCCACCAGGTCGTCGAGTTGCCGGAAGTCCGCCCTCACGTCACCACGTACGTCCGTCGCGCCTGCCGCTGCCCCGCCTGCGGGAAGCGCACCTGGGCGCCGTTGCCAGCCGGCGTGCCCGCCAGCGGCTTTGGCCCCCGTCTGCACGCCACAGTGGCGCTC
>Ga0216301_1000339_pt1 | contig 12794 bp, 6 predicted proteins | sample 4hB_Boncat_minus_FD_156203 | JGI IMG/M metagenome (GOLD analysis project Ga0216301, IMG submission 156203) | Terrestrial sediment cell enrichment communities for BONCAT metagenomics from Utah, United States - 4hB_Boncat_minus | ecosystem: Environmental > Terrestrial > Deep subsurface > Rock...
GGTGGGTGCCGTGGAACGACGAGGGGAAGTTCAGGATGGAGATCGTCGCGGACAAGCAGCGCTACTCGGTGGGCGACACGGCCACCATCCTGCTCGCGGCGCCCTTCACGGACGCGGAGGCGTGGATCACGGTGGAGCGCGAGCGGGTGCTGGAGCAGCGCCGCATCCGCGTGACCTCCGGCACGCAGACGATCCGCATCCCCATCACCGAGGAGTTCGCGCCCAACGCGTTCGTCTCGGTGATCCTGGTGCGCGGGCGCACCTCGCGGCCGGGGACGGTGGACGACCCCGGCCGCCCCACCCTGCGCGTGGGCTACGCCGAGCTGACGGTGACGCCCGAGTCCAAGCGCCTGGACGTGCGGGTGCAGCCGCTCCAGGCCGAGTACCGCCCGGGCGACACCGCCCGCGTGCGGGTGCGCGTGCGCGACGCCGCCGGGCGCCCGCAGGCCTCCGAGGTGACGCTCTGGGCCGTGGACGAAGGCGTGCTCTCGCTCACCCGCTACACGACGCCGGACCCCCTCGGCCTCATCTACCAGCCGCGCGGGCTCGGGATGAGGCTGGGGAGCAACCTGGTGTCGGTGGCGCCGCAGGTGCCGGAGGGGCCCAAGGGCTCGCGCAGCCCCGGCGGCGGCGGCGGGCAGGACCTCGCCGGCGTCCTGCGCTCGCGCTTCCGGCCCACCGCGTTCTTTGTGGGCTCCGTGCTCACCGGCGCCAACGGCGAGGCCGTCGCCTCCGCGCACCTTCCGGACAACGCCACCACCTTTCGCGTGATGGCGGTCGCGGTGACTGCGGGAGACCGATACGGCGCGGGAGACACTTCGCTCGTGGCCACGCGGCCGCTGCTGGCGCGCCCCGCCCTCCCCCGCTTCATCCGCGAGGGCGACGATTTCCTCGCCGGCACGGTGGTGAACCAGCGGTCCGGCGCCCCGCAGCGCGTCCTGGTGATGGCGGACGCCACCTCGGTGACGCTGGAGGCGCCGCGGCAGACGATCGAGCTCGCCCCCGGCCGCGGCGCCGAGGCGCGCTTCCACTTCAGCGCGCCCGTGGGCGACAGCGCCACCTTCCGCTTCCGCGTGGAGGGCGGCGGAGAGTCGGACGCCGTGCAGGTGACGATCCCCATCCGCCCCGCCAACCGCCCCGTCTTCCACACCGCGAGCGGCCTGCTGCGCGACACGGCAACGGTCGAGATGGTGCTTCCCGAGGAGACCGACCCCGGCCGCTCGCGCCTGGAGCTGGGCTTCGGCACCTCACCGCTCACCCTGGTGCAGGCGTACGCCCGCGCGCTCGCTTCGTATCCCTACGACTGCACGGAGCAGCTCGCCAGCGAGGCCATCTCGCTCATCGCCCTGTACCGGGCGCAGCGCGCGGGCGCTCGGGACGTCGCACCGGCGGACACGCGGCAGCGGATCGAGCGGCTGGTGCGCGCGGTGGGCACGCGGCAGCGCGAGGACGGCGGCATCGGGGTGTGGGATGCGCGGGGGTGGACGTCGCCCTGGCTGACGGCCTACGTGGGGCGGACGCTGCTGGAGGCGCGCGGCGCCGGCATCACGGTGAGCGACAGCGTGCTGGCGCGGGCGGGGCGCTACGTGGCGCGCGCGCTGCACGACCCGGCCCAGCTCGCGCCCGTGCTGGGCGACCGCGCCCGCGAGATCCACTGGCTCCTGGCCGAGCGGGTGGCCGCGGCCGACTTCCTGAGCCGCCTGGGCCGCCCCGACGTCCCGGCCGAGAACCAGCTCCTGGGCCAGGCCGCGCGCATGGCGTGGGAAGACCGCCTGGCGCTCGCCGAGATGCTGGCGCGGCGCGGCGCGCCCGAGCCGGCCGGCCGCCTGCTGGACGCGGCGTGGGCGGGAGTCACCCTCCGAGGCGCGCGTGCCGTGCTCCCCGCGACGGCGTACCGCGACCGCTTCTACTTCGCCTCGCGCGTGCGCCCCGCCGCGCGGCTGCTGGCGGCCACCCTCGCGCTCCAGCCGGCCCACCCCCGCCTGGGCGCGCTGGTGGAGTCCATCGTCCAGCAGAGCCGCGCCGACGGCGGCTACCTGTGGACCACGCAGGACTACGCCTGGGCCGTCCTCGCCCTCACCCGCTACCAGCAGCTGGTGCCGCGCGGGACGCAGGAGCGCACCGTGAGGATCGTGCAGAACGGGCGCGTGCTCGCGGAGCGCCGCGCGCGCCAGACGGACGGCGGGCTCGACTCGCTGCGCTCCCTGGAAGGGCTGGTCACCACCCGGCCGGACGGGAAGAAGGTGCTGCGGGTCACCCTGCAGGGCGCCGGTGCCGGGGGCGCCGTGTTCTACCACCTGGGCGTGCGCGAGAGGGCGGCGCGGCCGTCGTTCACGCCGCGCGACCAGGGGATCGCCGTGGAGCGCTGGTACGAGTCGGTGGACACGCGCCGGCCGCTCACCTCCGTCGCCGAGGGCCAGGTCGTCCGCGTGCGCCTGCGCATAAAGGTGCCGGACGAGCGGGTGATGGTGGTGCTGGACGATCCCCTCCCCGCCGGACTGGAGGCGGTGGACCTGAGCCTGCGCACGGTGAGCCCCTTCGCGCCCGACGTGCTGGAGCCGGAGCCCGAGCCGGATGCGGCCCACTGGCTCTTCGGAAGCTGGGATGCGGGGATGTGGTCGCCGTTCGACCACACCGAGATCCGCGACGACCGCGTGGTCTACTTCGCCCGCACGCTGTGGCGCGGCAGCTACAACGCCACCTACCTGGCGCGGGCGACCACCGCCGGCCGCTTCACCCTGGCGCCCGCCCATGCCGAGGAGATGTACAACCCCGGCGTGCACGGCCGCAGCGGCGGCGGCACCTTCGTCGTCACCACGGCCGTGCCATGAGGTGGACGATCGCGCCGCCCCGCGTGAGGCGCTGGACCATGCGCGCGCTGGGCGGGATGGCGGCGGCCGCCGCCTGCGCCGCGGCGTGGATCGCCCTGCCGCTCCCCGCGGAGGTGGCGACCCCCGAGCCGGTGGCGCGCCTGGTGATGGAGGACCGCGCCGGGCTCCCCCTCCGCGCCACGCGCGCGGCCGACGGCAGCCGCGGCGGATGGACCCCGCTGGCCGAGGTCGATCCGCGCCTGGTGCAGGCGTTCGTGGCGGCGGAGGATCACCGCTACTTCGCCCACCGCGGCGTGGACGTGCGCTCCGTGGGCCGCGCGCTGCGCGACAACGTGGCGGGCGGGCGGCGGGCGGGCGCATCGACGCTCACCATGCAGACCGCCCGGCTGCTGGTGCCCACCGCGCGCACCCTGTCGGGCAAGCTGCGCCAGACGCTCTGGGCGCTCCGCCTGGAGGCCAACCTCCCCAAGCGCGCCATCCTGGAGCAGTACCTCAACCGGGTTCCGCTCGGCCGCGCGTCGGTGGGCGTCTCGGCGGCGGCGGAGCTGTACTTCGGCGCTTCGGCGCGGGAGCTCAGCCTGGGGGAGGCGGCTCTGCTCGCAGGCATCGCCCGCTCCCCCTCGCGCGACAACCCGTTCACCTCGCCCTCCCGCGCCCGCGCGCGCCGCGACGTGGTTCTGGCGCGCATGCGGCAGCTCGGGCTCGCGACGGCCGAAGAGGTCGCGCGCGCCCGCACCGAGCCCGTGCTCCCGCCCGCGGGGCGCGCGGCCTTCCTCGCCCCGCACTTCACCGCCCGCCTGCTCCAGGAGGCGGACGCGGGCCATCTTCCCAGCAACGGCACCCTGCGCACCTCCCTCGACCTGGAGCTGCAGGCGCTGATCGAGAGCGAGGTGCGGCACACCGTGCGGACGCTGGGCGACCGCGGCGCCCGGCACGCCGCCGCCGTCGTGCTGGACAACGCCACCGGCGAGGTGCTGGCGTGGGTGGGATCCCCCGACTTCCATGAGCCGGAGGTGGGCCAGGTGGACATGGTCACCTCGCCGCGGCAGCCCGGCTCCGCGCTGAAGCCGTTCCTCTACGGCCTCGCCTTCGATCGGGGCCACACCGCCGCCACCGTTCTCCCCGACGTGCCGCGCAGCTTCGCCAGCACGCTCGGCCCGTATCGCCCGCAGAACTACGACCGGCGCTTCCACGGACCCGTCCGCGCACGCGAGGCGCTGGCGAGCTCGTACAACCTTCCCGCCGTCGAGCTGGCCGACCGCGTGGGCGTGGAGGCGTTCCTGGAGACGCTGCACCGCGCGGGCTTCGCGTCGCTCAAGCAGGGCGCCTCGCACTACGGCCTGGGCCTGGCGCTGGGCACCGGCGACGTCACCCTGCTGGAGCTCGCCGCCGCCTACCGCGCCCTCGCCAACGGCGGCGAGTGGATGCCCGCGCGCTTCACCCCCACCGAGCCCGGCCAGGGCCCGGCCCGCCGCGAGCGGGTGATGTCACGCGAGGCGGCCGCGCTGGTGCTCGACGTCCTGGCCGACGCCGACGCGCGCGCACCCGGCTTCGGCACCACGACTCCGTTCGACTTCCCCTTCCCCGCCGCCGCGAAGACGGGCACCAGCCGGCACTTCACCGACAACTGGGCCGTGGGAGTGACGAAGGGGTTCACGGTGGCGGTGTGGGTGGGCAACTTCACCGGCCGGCCGATGGAGGGGGTGAGCGGCATCACCGGCGCGGGTCCCCTCCTCTACCGCTCCATGCTCGCCGCCGCCTCGCGCATCCCGCCCGGCGTGCTCCCGGCGCCGGAGGATGCCGGGCTCCAGCCCGTGCGCGTCTGCCGCCTCTCCGGCCTGCGCGCCGCGAGCGGGTGCGAGTCGCTGGTGGAGTGGTTCATCCCCGGCACCGAGCCGGCGAAAGCCGACGATTGGGAGCGCGGCGGCCGCCTGGCGCTCCCGGCGGAGTACGCGGAGTGGGCCGCGGGCCAGGGCGGGCGCTGGGCCGCCGCCGCGGGTGCCGGCGAAGACCGCTTCCGCATCGTCACCCCCCGCCCCGGCGACCGCTACACCGTGCCGCTGGGCGTGGAGGCCCGCTACGCCACCCTCCCGCTTCGCGCATCCGGCCGCGCCGGCCCGGTCCGCTGGTTCGTGGACGGCCGCGAAGTGCCGGACGCCCGCTGGCCGCTCGTCCCCGGCCCCCACACCATCCGCGCCCAGGCCCCCACCGGCGAGGCGGACGAGGTGCGCATCACCGTCAGCGGCGAGTGACGATCGTCGCCTCGGCACCTGGATCCCTGTGGTCACCACTCGGCAGGCGGTGCTGATCGGGTCGCGCGAATGAACCCCGAAGCCGGGGGCGGAGCGCGCGTCGCGCCGATTTCGCGACGCGGTCTACCACCTGCCTCGTACCACACGAAAGGAGACCTGGAATGGCACACACATCCATGCCGTTCGCCGCGATCATCGGCGGGTTTTACAATCTCAACCCGGTTGACTGCCTCGCGGCCACGAACAGGGCAAAGGAGTTCGGCGCCGCGCTCGCTTCGGCCGGATTCGGGTTGGTGGTGTACTTCTCCGATGCAAACTCGCTCGAGACGTACGTCGTGAGCGGCTACATCGCGGCGGGCGGCACCCGCGCCGCCGGCTCCATCCGAGTGCGCTACCCAGAGTCGCAGCGGGGCCAGGTACAGTTCGCCGAACAGGCGACACACGGCGATGTCTTCGATCCCAAGATCTTTGCTGGCCAGGATTGGGAGGAGCCCTTCTACCGGTCCGTGGCGGAGGCCGAAGGCGTTGACGCGGTCCTGCTGATGGCCGGCGGCAAATCGACACTTATCGCGGGGCATATCGCGGTGGCCCGCCAGCTGCCGGTCCTTGCGACTGACGAATTCGATGGCTCGGCGCGCGTGATCTGGGCTAAGCTCACCTCGATTACCGATGGCTACCCGTCTTCGACGAGCCACCCTCCGGACAAGCTGGTGGCGTGGCTGCTGGGACAATGTGCGGCATCCGGCAAGCGGCGTAATGAGGCACAGCGAAAGGAAGTCGTCTACCGGAGAGTCTCTTCCGAAAGCTATCGAGCCGCATGGGCGGGGGCTGCCTTCGTGCTGCTGCTGGTGTTGCTGTACTTCGGCGTGGCGCAGCCCCCCCCACCGGCTACCTTTGGTTACCTCATGTTTACGGCCCTGGTCGTCTCCGGAGCCACGGGGGCACTTATCCGGGCGGTGAGGTGGACCTCCATCGAAACGGCCGCCACAACTTCGCTCCTACTTGGAGCTGTGGCCGGGCTCGTCGTCGGTCTGGCATACCTGCTTCCGCAGTTCGTGGGCGCACCGGGCGTGCTGGATGTGACGTCGGCGGCCGTGCGCGCAACGGACAAGATCCAGTTCATCTCCGCCATGCTGGTCGCGTTCACCGCCGGGATCGGGTTCGACACGGTGTTCGATCGGATCCGAAAGGAGGCACATCAGGTGCCGGTCACGGTCTAGGGCGGAGACGATGGCCGACCTACGGGCAACGGCGCCGCACGGGTCCAGAACGCAAACGCCGATCGAGTGATCGGCGCGGAAAGCGTGGGCGGCGTAGACGGGCTGGTCCTCCACGGGAGAATCGGATGTAGACGGCGGGATGGTGACCTGCTGCGCCCCATGGGCTGGCCGTGGGTCAACGTGCCAGCCCTACTCCTGCCTGATCAATCTCGTCCAGCACCCACGCGTCTCCCTCCACCTCCGCCCTCCCTCGCAGCGCCTGCCGGGCCGCCTCCGTGCCGATGCGCCCCAGTGCCCACGCGGCGTGCCCACGCACCAGCGCCTCCTCGTCGTTCAGCCCGATCGTCAGCGCCATTACGGAGCGAGTGTAGCTGCGGAGCCAGGAAGCTTCACGCACGGTGTGTGTAAGGCCCGCGGTTCGACAAAGAGTCGCTGGTACGCCGCGCTCTCACTCCTACTCGTAGCGCGGGAGGATGTCGTCCGATCTCACATCGAACGGGAGGAGTTGTTTTGGTGCTCCAGGAGTTCTCCACCTCGTTTCACAGGTTCTACCTCTACTCCCGGGTGCGGCGGCAGGCTTCGCCGGCACTCCACACGCTCATCGACTACCTGCTGTGCCTGCGGCAGAGCCTGCCGCCAGTCCGTTGGTCCACGCCCATGGTCCTGCCACGCACCGACAGACACCCTTCAAAATTAGCCGTTAGGCTTCCTTGATCCACGCGACGTTTCTAAATTGCGGTCACGAGGCAGCACTGTGGCCGGCACCCGTCTCGTCGCGATCCGCTCTCCAAACGCCCCCCCACGCGTCCCATGGCAAGCGAGACTCTCCCTGCACCGGTGTTCGTCAGCTACAGCCACAAGGACCGCAAATGGCTCGATGACCTGCGGCCCCATCTGACGGCACTCGCGCGCGACCGCGGCATTGAAGTCTGGGACGACACACGAATCCGGGCGGGAGAGCAATGGCGCGAAGAGATCCATGCCGCACTAACATCCGCTCGCATCGCCGTGCTATTGGTGAGCGCGAACTTCCTCGAATCGTCCTTCATCGCCGACAACGAGCTTCCACCTCTGCTGGAGGCGGCGGAATCTGGAGGCACAATGATTCTCCAAATCGTTCTAGGCCCCTGCCGGATCGAGCGCCACCCCGTGCTCTCGCGATTCCAGTTCGTCAATCCTCCCTCCCGCACGCTTCGCCACATGCGCACAGTCGCTCGCGACGAGGTGTTCCTCCGGCTCACGAATCGAATTGAGGAAGTCCTAGACCATCCGGCCCGAAGCTCCGCCGCGGAACGCCCGGACGTTGTGCCCGCGCTGATCGACGCGCTGGAGGCACAGTACGAAGCCTGTCGCGCCAATCGCGTTCCGATCCGCTCCTTTCACCGGCTGCTGCTGCTATTCCGGATCGCCTCGGAGTATATGGCCTGCTGCTTCGGAACCGTCGCGCCCGGCCTTGCTCCGCGGGTCGAGAGTTGGCTGAGGCGGCAGGCCGAACGCCAAGTGGAGATCGAGGCCGGCGGCGGCCTCGTCTCCGCGCCGGCCGATACGGATCCCATCCTCGAGGCGGCGCGCGTGGCCGCCCGCCAGGAAGGGGCGGCCGAAATCGGCGTGCGTCACTTTTTCTTGGCGCTGCTGGCGGATAGGGAATCGGCGACCGTCGAGAAGATCCGCAAAGCGCTCAGCGAAGAGGGCTTTGGCGCACTGGTGAACGCAGCCCGGTCATGCCGCGCCGAACCCATGCGCAGCCTGGTGTCGGACCTGACACTGTGAGGAAGTACCATGGTCAGCATCCTCGAGTCCCTACGCAATCTCCTTAAGCCCCATTCGAACCAGAACGCCCCCCGAAGCGCCGTGCCCCGCGTGCTAAGCTCCGACACCGGGCTAGTGTTCGAGGTGGAAGCGGTGCGGCGGGGTGGAATGGGCGTCGTCTATCTCTGCCGGGCGCGTGATTCGAACGGCGAGGCGTCTCGCCTGCCGCTGGCGCTCAAGACCTTCGAGGAACGCTTCTTCTTCAACGCCGACATGTCACTGGCGGTGCAGCGGGAGTCCGCCCTCTGGATGCGGGTAAGCGACGTTCCCTTTATCGTCCCACTGATGGGGATCCTCACCATCGACCACAAGCCGTACCTGATGATGCCCGCCGCCACGCCCGACGCGGGTGGCGCCGTATCAATGGGCGAGGCCATCCGCCGGTCGCCAAGCGGGCTTTCCATTGAGACGTGCCTAGAGCTTGCCCTCTGCCTCTCCGTTGCGCTGGACTTCGCAGCCAGGCGGGTGCCTGGGATCGTGCACGGCGATATCAAGCCCGACAACATCCTGTTCATTGGCAGGTTCCCGTGCCTGGCCGATTTTGGGCTCGCCAGGTTGGGAACTGACGGAGGGAGAGCCGGCACGCCGCCCTACATGGCGCCCGAACTGTGGGCCGATAACGGCGGCGCGAGTATTGCGACCGACGTGTACGCGTTCGGTGCCACGCTGTTCGAAGCGCTCAGCGGGCATCCACCCTTCCAGACCCGGGGGAGCCGTGCGGATGAATGGACCGCGCTGCATGAACGGGAGGTACCGGCGTTCCCAGAACCCCTCGGCGGCGAGTGCTCTTCGCTACACGAGTCGCTGCGGCGCCTGGCCCTGCGGGCGCTGTCTAAGTCTCCGGCCGAGCGGCCGAGTGACTTCGGTCAGATCTGGAGCGAGCTGGTTGAGCTTGGGGCGGAGGAGGCCCCGGAGGTTTACCTCAGCGTGCTGCTGGCTGCGCCCGGGTTTTCTCTGGGTAGCACGGAAGAGCGGCACAGGCTGCTGGGGTTTCGGGTTTCCAACCTGTTGAGCCAAGGACAGTACGAGGCAGCGCTGGAACTCCTCTCCTCCATCCCTGGCGACGAGATCGCCGGCGACCTGCTGCTCACGGCGGGCAGCGTTCACTCGCTGAACGGCGATGATGAAACCGCACTCGCCTTCTTCGAGCGGTTCCTGGAAACCCGCCCCGAAGAGGAGGAGCGCTGGCGCTGCCTGAGCGAGTACGGGCTGAGCCTGCGGCGCCTGGGACGGTTGGAAGAGGCCAAGATCCTGTATGAGCGACTGCTCGACACCGCCACCGGACGCCTGCGGGTGACCGCGCGCGGCAATTACGCGGCGGTGCTGCTGGACCTAGGCGAGACGGGCTCTGCCTTGAATCACCTGGAGTGGCTCACCCGCAATCATCCCGACGGGCCGGAAAGTTGGGGCCTGCTGTCCATGGCCCTGGACCGCTCCGGCGAACCCGAGCGGGCGGTGGACGCCATGCGCCAGGCGATCGCGCGGTTTCCGCGGGACGGCCGGTATCAGGTGATGATGGCCGACCTGTTGTTCCGGCAGGGGCGGCTGGTGGAGGCCTTAGCGGCACTCGACATTGCTTACGGACTAGGACACCACACACGCGAGTGGCTGAAGCTCACGCTCGCCACGAACGTGGCACTGGGGCGGACTGGAGACGTGAATTCCCTGAGCGACGCTGTGCGCGCGCAACTGCCGCCCGGAGAAATGGAGGCTCTGCTCGACGATGTTTGCGACCTTCTGGCCCGGCTCGGTGAGAGTACGGAGACTCCCGCCGGTGATGGCGGGGAGAGCCGTTCCATCAGCGATAGCGGGGAGGGATTCGAAATCGGGCCCGGTGATCGCGCGTCGGGTGAGGCGGGCCCCGGCACCGCCACAGAACGGACGAGCACAGAACCAACCCCTGCGGGCCCTGCACCCCGCCGGGCTACAGACGAGATGGACAATGCGGAGGAGCACCGGAAGCGCATCCGCTCGGGAACGCAGCCTCACGCGCAGATGCGGATGTCGGCGGTCGACAACAGCTTCGTCATCGACTTCTACTTCGGCGCGGATGCACCCGGATACGTGGAGGCGTTCCGCCAGTCGTACAGCCAGGCCCGCTGGCGCCTGGAATCGTCATGGACAGGGCTGGGCGAGAGGGAAGCCCCGTACCGGTTTGCGCGGTGCCAGCACTGCGGGTTCGATCTGCTGACCGCGCGCGACGAAGGCGAGTCATTCGTATGTCAGGCGTGTGGGGAGCGGGGGCTCATCCAGGCAATCCGCACGCCCGCACTGGATGGGCTGGCGCTGGAGTGCGAGCGGGCGATAGGGCGCGAGCCAGTCACGGAGGAGCAGCCCGTAGCCCTGTTCGTGGCATTCTGGATGGATGATCCGGCTGACGCGCGGGTGGTTGCGGCGCGGATGGCGGCGGACGGGTTCACGGCCGTTCCGCCCGAGGCGGCGGCGTTCGCACACTTCGAGATGCTGGTTCAGGAGCGGAACGTGGAGATACCCGCGCGGCTGGACCAGATCTGGCATCGGCCTCTCACAGCTGGAGACGGGGGACTCGACGGACGCACTCCACCTTTCCTAGACCGCGTCATCCGGGAGCTCCGCCGCAAGATCGGCTCAGTGACCTCCGCATCGGCCGCGTTCCCCCAAATGATGGTCGACGCACTGCTGGCCGATCCCGCGGGGCGTGCGAGACTGGTCCGGGAGATGGTAGCGGCGAACCCGGACGATCGCGAACTCAAGGTCTCGCTGGTGGTGGCGGAGATCAACGCGGGAAATGTTCGGGAGGCAAGCCGGATCGCCGCCGGGATGGAGGTGGTGGACCCGAACGAGGTCTACGCGCTGCGCGCCGCCGCGCACGTGGCCCTGGCGGAGAAAAAGCCCGGCGACGCGGTTCCGCGCCTGGAGCGGGTCCTAGAAGCCACGCCGCGGGATCTGGGCGCGCGAGCGATGATGATCACCGCCCTCAACGCCCTTGGTGACGACGCCGGTGTCGCCCATCACCTTGCGCAGTTCAGCGCGATGGGGGGACGAGTTCCCGCCAAGCGGGATCGCGCAGAGCCGTAGCTGGATGACGGTTCGACTTCCCGTCAGCGGCGACGAGAAACGCCATGACACGGTGTCGGGAGCGGCGCAATGAGCCCGACCGCTAGCAAATGGATTTTCACGAAGGAGCAGGCCGCGGTTACACTGTTGTAACTACACTCCTCGCTCTCATCATTGCAGGGTAAACCGCCGCGCTTAACTCTCGACGTCTCACATACGGCGATGGGATGCACCCGCGCCTGCATATCCAAGCAGAGATCGATTTGGCGCGCCACGGGTTACGATCATCAACACTCGTCCAGCGCTGCCGCGATCTCCTCCCGCACCCATGCGTCTCCCTCCACCTCCGCCCTTCCCCGCAGCGCCTGCCGCGCCGCCTCCGTGCCGATGCGCCCCAGCGCCCACGCCGCGTGCCCGCGCACCAGTGCCTCCTCATCGTTCAGCGCGACGGCGAGCGCGGGAACGGCCTCGGGCGAGCCCCAGTTCCCCAGCGCGACCGCCACGTTGCGCAGCAGCCCGCGCCGCTTGGTGCGCTTCACGGCGGAGCCCTTGAAGCGGCGCGAGAACTCTTCCTGGCTCATCCCCATCCACTCGATCAGCGACGGCCCGTCCATCCCGTCGCGCGGGATGAAGGCGGGGTCGTGCGCGGGCTCGGCGAATGAGTTCCAGGGGCACACCTCCTGGCAGATGTCGCAGCCGTAGATGCGGTTGCCGATGAGGGGGCGGAGCTCGCGGGGGATGGGGCCGCGCAGCTCGATGGTGAGGTACGAGATGCAGCGCCGCGCGTCCATGCGCGGGGCGCCCGTCTCGTCGTGCCCGAGCAGCGCCCCCGTGGGGCAGGCGCTCACGCAGCGCGAGCACGAGCCGCAGTGGTCGCGCGCGAACGGTGCGTCGTACTCCAGCTCCACATCCAGCAGCAGCACGCCGAGGAAGAAGTACGATCCGCGGCGCGGCTGGATGAGCATGGTGTTGCGCCCGAACCATCCCAGCCCCGCGCGCGACGCGAGCTCGCGCTCCAGCACGGGTCCGGCATCGACGTACGCGCGCCCGCCGAGCGGCGTCAACTCGGCGTTCGCCCACTCCTGGAGGGCGATGAGGCGGTCCTTGAGCAGGTCGTGGTAGTCGTCGTTGCGTGCGTAGCGCGCCACGATCCCCCGCGACGGGTCCGGCTCCCCATCGTCTTCGCTGTGGTACCCGATCGCGACGACCACGGCGGAGCGCGCGCCGGGCACGAGCACGGCGGGGTCGGCGCGCTTGGCGACGGCGTCTTCGCGGGCGAGGTACGCCATCTCGCCGTGCATCCCCTCGTCCAGCCACTTCCCGTACGCCTGCGCGTGCCCCGACGGGTGCACGGGCGCGACGCCGACCGCATCGAACCCGAGCTCCAGGGCGCGCGCGCGGATGCGGTCGGTCAGCTCGGCGGGGGAAAGCGGCGTCTGGAGCATGCGCGTGCTACACCGGTGCGAGGCGCGCGTGCCGGTGCGGGGTATATAACATAACAGCATGGCTCACACAGAGGCACAGAGTTGGTATGAGAAGGCTGCCCCCGGCCGGTCGCGGCGTAGCGTAGATTATGCTCGCCAGGAGAGTGACCGTTTACGGGCAAGACGCCCCGAAGCCGGAGGACAGCCATGCTCAACGATACG
>Ga0216301_1000340_pt1 | contig 12790 bp, 12 predicted proteins | sample 4hB_Boncat_minus_FD_156203 | JGI IMG/M metagenome (GOLD analysis project Ga0216301, IMG submission 156203) | Terrestrial sediment cell enrichment communities for BONCAT metagenomics from Utah, United States - 4hB_Boncat_minus | ecosystem: Environmental > Terrestrial > Deep subsurface > Rock...
ACTCCGACCTGCACGAGCATGTCCGGCCAGAAGCTGAGGCCTGAGGCGACCCAATAGGGGATTGCGCCGAGCGCGATCGCCGCGTTCAGCCAATTGGGGATCGTCCGGCTCTTGATGTCGCCGACCACCGCGATGATCAGCATCGCGGCGAGAATTGCGATCAAAAGGTCTTGAAGCATCCCAGACATGAAGAGAGCTACTAGACGTGGTTACTTTCAAAACCGTAACCACGCGCCGATGCAATCAACCACGTTCGACCGGAGGGCGCACCCGCCCAGCGCTACTTTCAACACCTGGCGGGCGGGGGACGGCTTCCCAATCCGCCGAATGGATTGGCCGCAGCCCGCGGGCCGCGCTGCGAGGGGAAGCATCCTCTTCTGCGGCGGGCGCGGCGACTTCATCGAGAAATATCTGGAGCCGCTGGCGGACTGGCACGCCGCCGGATGGGACATCACTTCGTTCGACTGGCGAAGCCAGGGCGAATCGCGCGGCGACATCAAGGGCGGGCACCTCGACAGCTTCGACCCGCTCCTCGCCGACGGCGCGGCCCTCCTGAGCGACTGGATGGAGCGGACGCCTGGCCCGCACGTGGGCGTCGGCCATTCGATGGGCGGGCACCTCCTGCTTCGCACCCTTGCGGACGAGCGGCCGCCGCTCGCCGCGGCAGTGCTGGTCGCGCCGATGATCGGCATCAACAGCCTTCCGCTCCCATCCTCCTTCGGCCAGGCGCTGGCTCAGACGTTCTGCATGATCGGCTTGAGCAGGACTCCGGCCTGGCGGCAGAGCCTGAAGCCGGAGCCGGCGGGCTCGACGCGACAATCCTTCCTCACCTCCTGCAGCGAGCGTTACTCGGACGAATTGTGGTGGATCGAGCGCCAGCCTGGCTACGCGCTGGGGGCGCCGAGCTGGGGCTGGCTCAGTGCCGCTTATGCCTCGATGGCGAAGCTCACCGAGGAGAAACTGCGGAGCGTCGAGATGCCCGTCCTCCTCCTCGGCGCCGAACGCGACCGGCTGGTCAGCGCTTCCGCAATCCGGTGGGCGGCCGGGCTGCTGCCCAGGGCCGAGCTCGTCATGTATCCGGATGCCGCGCACGAAATCCTGCGCGAGGCGGAGCCGCTCCGAAGCGAGGTTATGGCCCGAATTGACGGCTTCCTCGCACGCGCCTCCGCATGAAGGCGGATATCCTGATCGTCGGTGCCGGGATGGCCGGGGCGAGCCTCGCCGCCGAAGTAGCGGGCGCGGCCTCGGTCCTGCTCGTCGAGGGGGAAGCGCAGCCGGGCTACCATTCGACGGGCCGTTCCGCCGCGTTCTGGGCGGAAAGTTACGGCGGGCCGCTGGTGCAGCCGCTGACCAGCGCCTCCGGGCCGTTCCTAGCCAATCCCCCGCCGGACTTCCACGATCGTCCTTTCCTTAGCGCCCGCGGCGCACTTCACATCGCCGACGCGAATGGAGAGGCGGTGCTCGAGCGGATGCTCGCCGAGTTCGCCGATGCACCGGTGGCGCTGAAGCCTCTTGCGCGCGACGCGCTCTCCCGCCTGCTGCCGGGCCTCAAGCCGGGGTGGGACAAGGCGGTCAGCGAGCCGAGCTGCGCCGACATCGACGTCGCCGCGCTGCATGGCGCCTATCTCCGCACGGCACGCGATAAGGGTGCACGGCTTCTGACCGACGCAGCGGTGGAAGCGGCAGCCCGAGTGCCCGGCGGCTGGCGCGTCGAGACCCGCATAGGGCCCATCGAAGCCAGGATCCTCGTGGTCGCGGCCGGCGCTTGGTCCGATGTGGTGGCGCAGAGGGCAGGGGAGAGGCCGCTTGGTATTCAGCCCTACCGGCGCACGATCGCGCAGCTTCGCGTCGATCCCGCGGCGCCGTCGGACCTCCCGCTCGTCATCGACGCGCTCGGCCGCTTCTACTTCAAGCCCGAGGCTGGCGGACGCATCTGGCTCAGCCCGCACGACGAGACCGCCTGCGATCCATGCAACTCGGCCGCCGATGAATATGACGTCGCCCTCGCCATCGACCGGTTCGAGCGGGTGGTCGACTGGCGGGTCGAGCGGGTCGAGCATAGCTGGGCGGGCCTCAGGAGCTTCGCACGGGACCGGCTCCCGGTCTACGGCTTCGCGCCGGGCGCACGGGACTTCTTCTGGTTCGCGGGGCAGGGCGGCTTCGGCATCCAGACGGCGCCCGCCGCAGCCAGGCTCGCCGCATCGATCCTTCTCGGCACTGCGCCCGACCCGATGGTCGCGGCGATCGATCCGGCGCCTTACCGGCCGGAGCGATTGACGAACTGAACTGCGGCGTCGCAGGCGAGCTTGTCCGCCCGCTCATTCTCCACATGGCCGGCATGACCCTTCACCCAGCGCCAGTCGACCTTGTGCGGCCGTGCGGCGTTCAGCAGCTCCTGCCAGAGCTCGGCATTCTTCACCGGCTTCTTGTCCGCTGTCCGCCAGCCGTTCTTCTGCCAGCCGAAGATCCACTTGGTGATGCCGTCGCGCACGTAGACGCTGTCGGTGGTGAGCGTCACTTCGCAAGGCCGCTTCAGCGCCTCGAGGGCGCGGATCGCGGCGAGGAGCTCCATTCGGTTGTTGGTCGTCACCGCTTCGCCGCCCGAAAGCTCCTTTTCATGAGCCCCCGAGCGAATGACGGCGCCCCAGCCGCCGGGGCCGGGATTGCCCTTGCACGCGCCGTCCGTGTAAATCTCGACCTTGGCCATCAGTGAAAGGTCAGGCCGCTTCGAGGCCGCGGGGGAGCTTGAACACCATCCGCTCCACGACACCCTCGACTGGCTCCTCGCGCACGTCGAAATGCAAAGCGAGGAAGTCGAACACTTCGCGAACCAGGACTTCAGGGGCCGAAGCGCCTGCGGTGATGCCGAGCGTCTCGACTCCTTCCAGCCAGGCAAGATCGATATCGGTCGCTCGGCCGACGAGCCGGGCGGCGATCCCCTCCCGCTCCGCAACCTCGACGAGGCGGACGGAATTGGAGCTGTTCGGCGCTCCGATCACCAGCATCGCCTGGCACCGGCGGGCAATGTCTTTGACTGCGGCCTGCCGGTTCGACGTCGCATAGCAAATGTCCTCGCCCTTGGGCCCCGTGATGGTCGGGAAGCGGCGCTGGAGGATCGAGACGATCTCGGCCGTATCGTCCACCGAAAGCGTGGTTTGGGTAAGGAAGGCGAGATTGGCCGGGTCCTGTGGCGCGATGCGCTCGGCATCCTCGGCCGTCTCGATCAGCGTCATCTCGCCTTCCGACACCTGGCCGAACGTCCCGATCACTTCGGGATGGCCGGCATGGCCGATGAAGAGGATGTGCTTGCCCTTCTCCACGTGCCGCTCGGCCTGCCGATGCACCTTGGAGACAAGCGGGCAGGTGGCGTCGAGGTAGGAGAGGCCGCGCTGCTCGGCCCGCGCCGGCACCGCCTTGGGTACGCCATGGGCAGAGAAGACGACCGGCACCCCGTCCGGCACTTCGTCCAGCTCCTTCACGAACACCGCGCCTTTGGACTTCAGATTGTCGACTACGAACTTGTTATGGACGATCTCGTGGCGGACATAGACCGGCGCCCCGTAGCGCTGGAGGGCGAGCTCGACGATGTTGATTGCGCGGTCGACCCCAGCGCAGAACCCGCGCGGCGCCGCGATCAGCAGGGTCAGTGGTTTCTTCATCATCATGCGCGCGCCTCTACCGGATTGCTTGCAGCCGTGTAAGCCGGTTCCTATGATCGCCCCCGACCTGTAGGGCCGCATCCGGCCCCCCATCATGTTTGAGGACACAGTTTCGTGATCAACCCCAAAGTTGCAGTTCCAGCCCTTGTTTCCCTCGCGCTCCTCGGCTGCTCCAGGGAAGGCGAACTGACGACCGCCGGCATCATCACCACCCGCACCGCTTGTCCGGCGGTGGCGGTCCCCGCTGCTACCAACGACATCACCCTGTTCAATCCTGCGACCAGCCGGGACGCGACCGCGATCGACGTCGTCGCCCATATCACCAACGTGCGCAGCACTTGCGACGAAAGCGGCGAATATATCGTCAGCAACGCAAGTTTCGAGGTTCACGGCCAGCGGCGCGACCCTCGCGGAGAGCGCGAAGTCGTGCTGCCCTATTTCGGAGTCGTCGTTCAGGGTGGCACCAACGTCGTCTCGAAGCGGCTAGGGCGCGTGGCTCTGCGCTTCGCGGACGGCCAGTATCGGGCGAGCACGTCCGGCACGGCGGGCGCCCAGGTACTCCGCTCGGCCGCGACGCTGCCGGACGACATTCGCCGCCAGATCACCCGAGAGCGCAAGCCCGGCGATGCCGACGCAGCGCTCGATCCGATGGCCGATCCGGCGGTCCGTGCCGCGGTCACTCGCGCCACCTTCGAGTTCCTGGTCGGCTTCCAGCTGACCCAGGAGCAGCTCGCCTACAACGCCACGCGATGAAGCGTTGACAGGGGGCAGGGCAGGCTCCAGAGCGGCCCCGTCGCCGGGCCGTCAAAAGCCCGATGACCGCGCGGGAGAGAGTGATGTCCGATGAGAATCGGGCGCCGCCGCCGAAGGAGCAACCGCCCCGGAATCTCTCAGGCAAAGTGGACCGCGCGGGCATAGACACTCTGGAAAGCGAGCCCGCTCGGGCTCCACCGAAGGTGTAAGCCGCCCGCACGGCGTGCGAAAGCTCTCAGGTCCAGTGACAGAGGGGGAGCAGTTCGGGACGCGGTCCGTTTGTCGGACAGTGCCGCAACGCCCTTTGGAGACTGGCCGTGAGCGACGCCGAAAACGCACTCCCACTCGACGACTGGCACCGCGGCCGCGGCGCCCGGATGGTGCCGTTCGCCGGCTATTCGATGCCGATCCAGTATGAGGGCATCATCGCCGAGCATCGCTGGACCCGCGAGGCGGCGGGCCTGTTCGACGTCAGCCACATGGGCCAGCTCATCATTTCCGGAGCGGAGGCTGAGCAGGCGCTCGAGACGCTTCTTCCGGCCGACCTCTCGATCCTGAAGGACGGCCGCCTCCGTTATTCGCTTCTTCTCACCGACGACGGCGGGATCATCGACGACCTGATGGTCACGCGCCGCGCAGACCATTTCTACATGGTCGTGAACGGCGCCACCAAGCATGGCGACATCGAGCATATGCGGGAGCGGCTGCCGGCCTGCGTCCGCCTCGACCATATGGAGGATCAGGCGCTGCTCGCCCTCCAGGGCCCGAAGGCGGTCGACGCCCTATCCCGCCTGGCGCGCGGCGTTGAGGCGCTGAGCTTCATGACCGGCGGGGCCTTTGAGCTCGGCGGCACTCCCGCCTGGATCAGCCGCTCGGGCTATACGGGCGAGGACGGCTTCGAAATTTCCGTTCCGGCCGCCGCTGCCGCAGCGGTCGCCGATCTCCTTGCGGACCAGCCGGAGGTGAAGCCGATCGGGCTCGGCGCGCGCGATTCGCTGCGGCTCGAAGCAGGGCTTCCGCTCTACGGCCACGATCTCGACGAGACGACCACGCCGGTGGAGGCCGATCTCGGCTTCGCCATCTCCAAGCGGCGCAGGGAGGAAGGCGGCTTCCCCGGAGCCGAGCGCATCCGGATGGAGCTCCAGGAGGGGCCGATCCGCCGCCGAGTCGGCCTTGCCGTTAGCGGGCGCCAGCCGGTGCGCGAAGGCGCGATGGTGGTCGACGCCGAGGGCAACGAGGTGGGCAAGGTGACGAGCGGCGGCTTCTCGCCGATGCTCGAGGCGCCGATCGCAATGGCCTTTGTTCCCGCTGAATCGGCCGAGCCCGGAGCCAGCGTGACGCTCGCCCAGCGCGGGAAGATATTCGAAGCGAAGGTCGCACCCATGCCCTTCGTTCCCCACCGCTACAATCGCAAGGGAGCCGCCAGATGAGCCTCTATTTCACCAAAGAGCATGAATGGATCCGGGTGGAGGGCGATACGGCGATTGTCGGCATTACCGATTTCGCGCAGGCGCAGCTCGGCGACGTCGTCTTCGTCGAAGTCCCCGAAGCCGGCCGCCAGGTGACGAAGGGCGCTGAAGCCGCGGTGGTGGAGTCGGTCAAGGCCGCGTCCGATGTTTATGCGCCCGTCAGCGGCGAAGTCGTCGAAGGCAATCAGGCGCTGGTGGACGCGCCCGACCTCGTCAACACCGACGCTGAAGGGGAGGGCTGGTTCTTCCGGCTCCGCCTGTCGAACGCTTCCGAACTCGACGGACTGATGGACGCGGACGCCTACAGAGCCTTCTGCGACAGCCAGTGACAGCACACCCATGAACCGAGGACATTGATGCGTTATCTCCCACTGGCCGAGGCCGACCGGCAGGCCATGCTCCGAGCGATCGGCTCGAATTCCGTCGAGGATTTGTTCGTCGACGTGCCGGAGGGCGCGCGCCTTTCCGGCAAGATCGAGGGGCTCGCGGATCATGCGACCGAGCTTTCGGTCGAGCGGCAGCTCGGCACGCTGGCGCGGCGGAACCTGGTCGCGGGCGAAGTGCCCTTCTTCCTCGGCTGCGGCGCATACCGGCACCACATCCCGGCCAGCGTCGATCATCTGATCCAGCGCGGCGAGTTCCTGACCAGCTACACGCCCTACCAGCCCGAGATCGCTCAGGGGACGCTCCAGGCCCTGTTCGAATTCCAGACGCAGGTCGCGCGGCTGTACGGCTGCGACGTTGCAAACGCCTCGATGTACGACGGCTCGACCGCCTGCTGGGAGGCGATCGTGATGGCGCGGCGGATCAAGAGGCGCGGCAAGACGGTGATCTCGGCCGGGCTTCACCCGCACTATGTCGGTGTTGCGCAGACGATGGCTCGGTTTACCGGGGACGTGCTGGACGTGGCGCTCCCGGAGCTAACGGACGGCGCGCCGGGCGACGACGCCGACCGGCTGCTCGCGGCTATCGACGGCGAGACGAGCGCCGTGGTGGTCCAGTATCCCAACATCCTCGGCCATGTCCGCGACCTTTCGGAGATCGCCGAGCGCGCCCACGCCGCCGGCGCACTTCTGATCGCGGTGGTGACGGAGCCGGTAGCGCTCGGCCTCATCCGCTCGCCCGGTGAAATGGGCGCGGACATCGTCGTTGGCGAAGGCCAGGCGATCGGCGTCGGGCTCAACTTCGGCGGGCCTTATGTGGGCCTCTTCGCCTGCAAGGAGAAGTTCGTCCGCCAGATGCCGGGGCGGCTGTGCGGCGAGACCGTGGACGCGGACGGCAAGCGCGGCTTCGTCCTGACCCTCTCGACGCGCGAGCAGCATATCCGGCGCGAGAAGGCGACCTCCAACATCTGCACCAACAGCGGCCTGTGCGCGCTCGCTTTCTCGGTCCACATGACCTTGCTGGGCGAGAAGGGGCTTCGGCAGCTCGCCGAACTGAACCATGCCAAAGCGGTCGCTGCGGCGGAGCGGCTGTCGAAGGTGCCGGGCGTCGAGCTGGTGAGCGGCCCGTTCCTCAACGAATTCACGCTTCGGCTGCGCAAGGAGGCGCGGCCCGTGGTACGCGCGATGGTGGATCGCGGGGTGCTCGGCGGCGTGTCGCTCGGCCGCCTCTATCCCGGCGCTGAGGCGCTCCGGAACGGCCTCGTCGTCGCCGTCACCGAAACAGTCACCAATGAAGATGTCGAGGCGCTGGCGGGCGCGCTCGAGGAGACCTTGGCATGAGCATGAACCGCGAAGGACGTCCGACCCGCCCCGAAGCGGGCGAGGGGACGAAGACGGACACCTTCACCGGGAACCGAGCGCTGATGCTGGAGGAGCCGCTGATCTTCGAGCTTAAGGAAGAGGAGGGCACCGGCGTCGATTTCGCCGATGCGCCGCAGGTGGAGAGCCGGCTCGGCGGGCTGGAGCGCAACCGGTCGATCGGCATTCCCGGCCTTTCAGAGCCGCAGACGGTCCGCCATTACACCCGCCTCAGCCGTCAGAATTACGCGATCGACCTCGGCCTCTTCCCGCTCGGCTCGTGCACGATGAAGCATAATCCCCGGCTCAACGAGAAGGTCGCTCGGATGCCGGGCTTCGCCGACATCCACCCGCTGCAGCCGACCGACACGGTGCAGGGCGCGCTCGGCCTCATCCACATGCTCGGCGAATGGCTGATCCGGCTGACCGGGATGCACTCGGTGGCCATGAGCCCCAAAGCGGGCGCGCATGGCGAGCTGTGCGGCCTCCTCGCCATCCGCGCCGCGCTCGAAGCGCGGGGCGATGCCCGCGAGGTGATCCTCGTGCCTGAAAGCGCTCATGGCACCAACCCGGCCACCGCCGCCTTCGCCGGCTACCGGGTCGAGAGCATCCCCGCGAACGAGCGCGGCCGCGTCGACACGGAAGCGCTGAAGGAGCGGCTCGGCCCCGACGTCGCCGCGGTGATGATCACCAATCCCAATACGTGCGGCCTCTTCGAGCCGGACATGATCGAGATTTCGGAAGCGGTGCATGCCGCGGGCGGCCTCGTCTATTGCGACGGCGCGAACTTCAACGCGATCGTCGGCCGGGTGCGGCCGGGCGACCTCGGCATCGACGCGATGCACATCAACCTCCACAAGACGTTCTCGACGCCGCACGGCGGTGGCGGGCCTGGCTCCGGTCCCGTCGTCTTCTCCGAAGCGCTGACGCCGTTCGCTCCGCTGCCGTTCGTCGAGCAGCAGGGCGAGCATTTCGCCCTCATCGAAGAAGAGACTGCGGGCGAGCATCACGGGCAGGGCTTCGGCCGGATGACCGCCTTCCACGGCCAGATGGGCATGTTCACACGGGCGATGGCTTACATCCTCAGCCACGGCGCGGACGGGCTGCGGCAGGTCTCGGGCGATGCCGTGCTCAACGCCAACTACATCCTCCGCCAGCTCGAAGACGTGCTCGACGCGCCGTTCGGCGACAGCGGGCCGTGCATGCACGAGGCTCTGTTCAGCGACTGCGGCTTCCAAGGCGGCCTCTCGACGCTTGACCTCGCCAAGGGGCTGATCGACGAGGGCTACCACCCGATGACCATGTACTTCCCGCTCGTCGTCCACGGCGCGATGCTGGTCGAGCCGACCGAGACGGAATCCAAGGAGGCGCTCGACCAGTTCATCGGCGCACTCCGTTCGGTGGCGGAGCGCGCCAAAGCGGGCGACCAGACGCTGAAGGCCGCCCCCGTCCACGCCCCCCGCCGCCGCCTCGATGAGACGCTGGCGGCTCGAAAGCCGGTGCTCGTCTACAAGGAGCCCGAGCGGGCCCAGGCGGCGGAGTGAGCGACGACGGCCGCCGCTTCGCGCCGCATGTGGCGCGGAACGCGGCGGCGACCGTCGAGGTGCTACGCGGCGTGCTGCCGGAGCGCGGACTGGTGCTCGAGATCGCCAGTGGGAGCGGGGAGCATGCCGTTCACTTCGCGCGTGCCTTTCCTGGCCTTACTTTTCAGCCCACCGACCCCGAGCCGGCTTCGCGCGGGTCGATCGAGGCATGGCGGCTGGCGGAGAAGCTGCCGAACGTGCTCCCCTCGATCGGGCTCGATGCATCGGCGGAGGAGTGGCCGGTCAGCCAAGCCGATGCCATCCTCTGCATCAACATGGTTCACATCAGTCCGTGGAGCGCGACCCAAGGGCTGATGCGGGGGGCGGGGCGGCTGCTTGCGCCGGGAGCGCCGCTCTACCTCTACGGCGCGTACCGGCAGGAGGGCGTGCCGTTCGCGCCGAGCAACGAGGCTTTCGACCAGTCCTTGAAGGCACGGAACCCGGAATGGGGGGTCCGCGACCTTGAGGATGTGGTGGCTGAGGCGGAGCGGAACGGTCTCCGTCTCGATGCGGTGGTGCCGATGCCGGCGAACAACCTTTCTGTCATTTTCCGGAAGACATAGACTCCGTTCGGCCTGAGCCTGTCGAAGGCCGCTTTTTCTTTGTTGACGCTGAGAAAGAAGGGGTGGGCTTCGACAGGCTCAGCCCGAACGGCGTACTGAGGTTGGGTTCAGGCCTCCGGAAGGAAGTCCGGGACGGAGAGATAACGCTCACCGGTGTCGTAGTTGAAGCCGAGGACGCGTGAGCCCTCGGGGATTTCCTTCAGCTTCTGGGCGATGGCGGCGAGGCTGGCGCCCGAGCTGATGCCGACAAGCATGCCCTCTTCGCGAGCGGCGCGGCGGGCATATTCCTTGGCGTCGTTCGGATCGACCTGGATGACTCCGTCCAGCAGGCTGGTGTCGAGGTTCTTCGGAACGAAGCCGGCGCCGATGCCCTGGATCGGGTGCGGCCCGGGCTGGCCGCCGGAGATGACCGGCGACAAAGTCGGCTCGACCGCGAAGACCTTCAGGTTCGGCCATTCCCTCTTCAGCACCTGGGCGCAACCGGTGATATGCCCGCCGGTGCCGACGCCGGTGATGAGGACATCGATCGGATTGTCGCGGAAATCTTCGAGGATCTCCAGCGCCGTGGTGCGGACGTGAACCTCGATATTGGCCGGGTTCTCGAACTGCTGCGGCATCCAGCTGTTGGGAGTCTGCTCGATCAGCTCCCTCGCCCGCTCGATCGCGCCCTTCATGCCCTTCTCGCGCGGCGTCAGGTCGAAGGTGGCGCCATAGGCAAGCATCAGCCGCCGCCGCTCCAGGCTCATGCTCTCGGGCATGACGAGGACGAGGCGGTAGCCCTTCACCGCGGCGACCATGGCAAGGCCGATGCCGGTGTTGCCCGACGTCGGCTCAATGATCGTGCCGCCGGGCTGGAGAGCGCCCGAGCGCTCGGCGTCCTCGACCATTGCGAGCGCGATCCGGTCCTTGACCGAGGCGCCGGGGTTTGAGCGTTCGGATTTCACCCACACTTCGGCGTTGCCGAACAGGCGGTTGACGCGGATATGCGGCGTGTTTCCGATCGTCTCTAGGATGCTGGCGGCTTTCATGGCTGTCCTTTCTCGGCTTTGAGATTGAGGCCCGCGACCATTGCGGGCGGTTCTGGGTCCGGCGTCGTCTTGGAAGACGCCTCGGCAAGGATCTGCTCGTCAGGCTGAACGAAGCGGTCGGCTCGTCGGAGGCTTGGGAAGGCCCATGCGCAGATGCCGGTCACGACCACCGCCAGCGCTCCGCCGCCGACCACTGCCGCGATCGGCCCGAACAGGGCGCCGGCAATGCCTGCGCGGAACTCGCCGAGCTCGTTCGACGCGGAGATGAAGAGGCCCGAAACGGCTGAGACCCGGCCGCGCATCGCGTCCGGAGTGTGGAGCTGGATCAGCGAGGAGCGGACGTAGACGCTGATCATATCCGCGGCTCCGAGGACGACGAGGCTCCCGAGCGAGAGCCACATGACTCGCGAGGCGCCGAACACCATCGTCGCGACCCCGAACAGGGCGACGCAGAGGAACATCCAGGTGCCGACGTTCCGGCGAAGCGGATAGCGGGCGAGGATGAAGGCGGTAAGCGCGGCGCCCACGGCCGGAGCCGCCCGGAGGGCGCCGAGGCCTTCCGAGCCGACATGGAGGATGTCGCGGGCATAGACCGGAAGCATCGCCGTCGCTCCGCCGAGAAGGACCGCGAACAGATCGAGCGTGATCGCGCCGAGCACGATCCGGTTGTTGCGGACATAAGCGAGGCCCTCGATCACCGCGCGCACCGGGTGTGACTTGCCGGCGTCGCCGAGCGGGATCGGGCGAATGACGAACATCGCGCCGACGGCGATCGCGAACAGGCCGGTCGAGAGGGCGTAGGGAAGCCCAACGTCGAGCGCATAGGCGCCTCCGCCGAGGACGGGGCCGATCACCGCGCCGGCCTGCCAAGCGATCGAATTCAGTGCGATCGCGCTTGGAAGCAGCTCCTTCGGCACGATGTTCGGGGCGAATGTGGAAAGCGCGGGACCGGCGAACACTCGGCCGATGCCGAGCGCCACCGCGACCAGGAAAAGCGGCAGCAGCGACATCGAGTCCGTCCACACGAGCGCGGCAAGCGACGCGGCGCAGACGAGCTCGAGGCTGAGGCTCGCCCGGACGATCCAGCGACGGTCGATGCGGTCGGCGACATAGCCGGCAAGCAGCGTCAGCAGGAACAAGGGCAGGAACTGGGCGAGGCCGACCATGCCGAGCCAGAACGACGCTTCCTTGATCGTCATGCCGGACGCGCGGGCGATGTCGTAGACGTGGATGCCGATGACGACGACCAGCATCGTCGAGCCGATCGTGCTCGCCAGCCGCGCCGCCCAGAAGGCGCGATAGTCGCGATAGTGGAAGGGGGAGGAGGGGCCCGGCATCGCGCTGGCACCTAGGCCGGGAGGCACTGCGCTTCAACCGGCGAGTGGCAGAAGGGAAGGAGCTTGCGCCAGCGCCGCCGCGGCTGGAAGGAAGTTGCGGCGATGGCGCTTCGGCCGGCACGACGCTCTCCCGCGTGGCCGATAAGGTGACAAAGGACACGCTACGTCCACGGAAAGTTGCGGCGAGCCGAGGCGCGAGGCCTGCGGCCGTTCCGCCCGCCGGAGTCCCGGCGATGGTCCATGGCGCGAAGCGCGGTGAGGAGCAGGCCGTCGTTGTAGACGCGGCGCGTTCCGCGCTGGATGCCGCGGTAGAAATAGGGGACTTCGACGCCGTTGATCGCCTTGTCGACGGCGCTGCTCCAGGCGGTCGTCCGGCCCAGATCGGCCGCGTCGATCCAGGCGCGCGCGAAGCCGCTCTCCGGACCAGCCCGGGCAAGCAAGGCATAAGCCGACTTGCGGCTCATCCCAACCGTTTTCGCGGCCGCGGAGACCATGCCGATCTTCGACAAGGCAAGGATGAACCCGCGCTGCCGCTCCGGCGTCCAGCCGTCGTGCCGGCGCCGGGTGGAGGCCACTGGCTCGAACGCCAGATGTGCGGGAAGCGCGGACGAATCGGACATTGACGATTCTATGGCGGAACAACAGGCGTGTAGGAA
>Ga0216301_1000341_pt1 | contig 12770 bp, 10 predicted proteins | sample 4hB_Boncat_minus_FD_156203 | JGI IMG/M metagenome (GOLD analysis project Ga0216301, IMG submission 156203) | Terrestrial sediment cell enrichment communities for BONCAT metagenomics from Utah, United States - 4hB_Boncat_minus | ecosystem: Environmental > Terrestrial > Deep subsurface > Rock...
GTAGTGCTCAGGTCGACCGGCCACCCCCATGATGCCGAGAGGGGTACTGACCAGTTCTTCGGACCATCGCGACGGGTTCCCAAGCACTGGTTTCGGATTAGACCAAAAATAGGAATCCGGACGTCCAGCCCGCCGCAACAAATGCGAGCTTCTCAGGCATCCGGAGGCAGTCGGCGGAAACTAGCGGCGCTCTCCGGCGTCAAAGTATAAATGAGCAGGCGTGGCCCGTCCGGGCGCCAGGCCCAGGGGAGTTGACGATGTTTCGCTTCGATGCTGAGCAGCCGGTGCATTTCTGCGATGGGATGACCCGCCGCGACTTTCTCCACGCCGGCTCCCTGACGATGACTGGGTTGACGCTGCCCGCGTTCCTGGCGCTCGAGGCGCAGGGCGCCGTGAAGAAGGGCAAAGACGTCAACTGCATCATGATCTTCATGCTGGGCGGCCCCAGCCAACTCGACACCTGGGACATGAAGCCGGACGCCCCCGAGGAGATCCGGGGCCCTTATAAGCCGATTGACACCAACGTGAGCGGCATCCAGATCTCCGAGATCTTCCCCCGGATGGCGAAGCACGCGGACAAGTACGCGCTCGTCCGCTCCGTCTACCACACCGCCGCCGCCGTCCACGACACCGGCCACCAGATGCTGCAAACGGGCCGCCTCTTCCGGGGCGGCATCGAGCACCCCCATCCCGGCGCCGTGCTGGCGAAGCTGAAGGGTCCCAAGGGAGCCGCCGCGCCGCACGTCATCCTGCCCACGCCCATGGGCCCGACGGGCGGCAACCTCCCGCACGGCCAGAGCGCCGGCTACCTGGGCAAGCAGTTCGACCCGCTGGTGCTGAACGCCGACCCCAGCAAGAAAGACTTCAAGGTGGCGGACCTCCTGCCGCCGGACTACATCACCGCGGTCCGCAGCGAGCGCCGGCAGGCCCTCCGCGAAGCCGTGGACGACGCGGTGAAGGCGTTCGAGACGAACCCGAACGCGAAGCTGCTGGACTCGAACTTCAGCCAGGCGTATACCCTGATGTCGTCGAAGGAGGCGCGGGAGGCGTTCGACGTGAACGCGGAGCCCGAGGCCGTGCGCCAGAAGTACGGGATGAACAAGTTCGGGCAGAGCTGCCTGATGGCGCGGCGGATGCTGGAGCGCGGCACGCGGTTCGTCACCATCAACATGTTCGAGACGGTGTTCAACGAGATCACGTGGGACATCCACGGCTCGCGCCCGTTCACGCCCATCCAGGCGTACCGCGACCTCGTGGGGCCCTGGTTCGACAACGGCTACAGCAGCCTTCTGGAAGAGCTGAAAGACCGGGGAATGCTGGACAACACCCTCGTCGTGTGCGTGGGCGAGTTCGGCCGTACGCCCAAGGTGAACCCCGCCGGCGGTCGCGACCACTGGCCTCAATGCTGGACCGTCTTCTTTGCAGGCGGCGGCGTGAAGGGCGGGCAGGTCGTCGGCGCCAGCGATGAGATCGGCGGCTATCCGAAGGACCGGCCCGTCACCCCGGCGGAAGTGGCGGCCACTGTCTACCACTCGCTCGGCGTGGACCTCCAGCACGAGCTGCCCGGACCGCAGGGCCGGCCGCTGCCCGTCGTGGACTTCGGCGTGAAACCGATCATGGAGCTGTTCTAACGACGGACGTAACCGCTATGAGTGCTGTGGAAACCCTCAGCCTGCCGCTCGTAACCGCGGAGGAGTTGGCGCGCCTCTCCGACGCGGGTCACAACTTGGAGCTGGTCCGAGGAGAGCTAAGGGAGATGGCGCCGGCAAGCTGGGAGCACGGAGCGCGAACCGCCAGTCTTGCCGCCCACGCCACTGTCTGCGTGGATCTGAACGACCTGGGGCTGTGCTTCACGGCGGAAACTGGGGTGGTGCTGGCGCGGAACCCGGATACAGTACTGGCGCCGGACTGGGCGTTCGTGAGCCGGGCGCGGGTGTCTCCCAACTGGAGCGCCGGCTTCATCCCCGTCGTGCCGGACCTGGTGTTGGAGACGCGGTCGCCAAGCGCCTCCGCCAGCGAAGTAGCCGGCAAGATCCGCGAGTGGCTGAACGCAGGCGTCCGTATCGTGTGGGACCTGGACCCGCAGCACCGCCGGCTCACCGTCCATCGTGCAGACACGCCGCCGGAGGTCCTCGGGGTGGACGACGTGCTGTCTGGAGAGGATCTCCTACCGGGGTTCCGCCTGCCTCTGCGACTTGTATTCCGAGACGCCGCGCGCCGCTAGCCCAGCTACTCCTGTATTACCCTATGAAAACGCCGTTCCTCGTCGCCCTGACCCTCCTGGCGGGGCAGGTCATCCCTGCTCTCGCCGCCCCGAAAGCGCCCGCGCGCGGGGGCGGCGCCCTGGTCGTTCTCCCGCCCGCGGTGACGCTGACGGGGCCGCACGCCAGGCAGCAGCTTGTCGTGGAGGCGCGCCAGGCGGAGGCCTTCGCCGGCGATCTGACCGCCCGCGCCCGCTGGACTTCCTCCAACCCCCGGGTGGCGGCAGTGACCGCCGGCGGAGTGGTCCGGCCGGTCTCCGATGGCGCGGCCACGCTGACGGCGGTGGTAGACGGCAAGCGCGTGACGGCCGCCGTAACCGTCCGCGACGTGAAGAAGCCGTTCCGGTGGAGCTTCGCGAACCATGTCCAGCCGGTGCTGACGAAGGCGGGCTGCAACTCCGGGGCCTGCCACGGAGCGGCGGCGGGCAAGGGCGGCCTGAAGCTCACCCTGCGCGGCTACGATCCGGACGCGGACCACGCGGTCCTCACGCGGCAGGCCTGGGGACGGCGCATCGTCCCGTCCGACCCGCCGCGCAGTCTCCTGCTCCAGAAGCCGGCGGGGCAGATTCCACATGGCGGCGGCGTCCGCTTCAAGCCGGGTTCGCCGGAGTACGGGATGATCGCCGGCTGGATCGCCGCCGGCAGCCCCGCGCCCGCCCCTTCTGACACCCGCGTGCTGCGCCTGGACGTCTTGCCGCGCGGCGCCATCCTGAAGCCAGGGCAGGAGCAGCAAATCATCGCCCGCGCCACGTTCTCGGATGGCCGCACGGAGGACGTCACGCGCTGGGTGAAGTTCGGGAGCAGCGACGACAGCGTGGCGACCGTGGACGACCTGGGCCGGGTGAAGGTGCAGGGCAGCGGGGAAGCGGCGATCACGCTCTGGTATCTCAGCCAGGTGGCCTTCGCGCGGATCAGCTCGCCCTTCCCGAACCGCCTCTCGTCCGACGTCTTCGCCCGCGCCGAGCGCCGGAGTTTCGTCGACGACCTGGTGCTGAAAAAGCTGGAGGCGCTCCGCCTGCCGCCCTCGCCGCAGGCCACCGACGCGCAGTTCATCCGCCGCGCCTACCTCGACGCCGCCGGCATCCTGCCGACGCCCGAAGAGGTGGAGGCGTTCCTCTCCGACACCGCGCCGGACAAGCGGGCCCGGCTGGTGGACCGCCTGCTGGAGCGGCCGGAGTTCACGGACTACTGGGCCTACAAGTGGTCCGACCTGCTCCTGGTCTCCTCCCGCCGCCTGCCGATGAAGGGCGTCGTTTCGTTCTACAACTGGATTCGCGACGGCGTGGCCCGGAACAAGCCCTGGAACCAGTTCGTGCGGGAGATCGTGACGGCCAGCGGCAGCACGCTCGAAAACGGCGCCGCCAACTACTACGTCCTCCACAAGGACCCTATCGATCTCACGGAGACGACCTCGCAGGCGTTCCTGGGGATGTCGATTACCTGCGCGCGGTGCCACAACCATCCCCTGGAGAAGTGGACCCAGAACGACTACTACGGAATGGCGAACCTCTTCGGGCGCGTGCGCCTGAAGAACGGCGAGCTGGCCGGCGAGACGCTGGTCTTCCCCGCGGACAGCGGCGACCTGAACCATCCCCGGCGCGGGGTCCCCATGCCGCCCAAGCCGCTGGACGCTCCCGCGATGGCGCTGGACTCCCCCGAAGACCGGCGCGCGCTCCTGGGCGACTGGCTCACGTCCGCGGAGAACCCCTACTTCTCGCGGGCGCTGGTGAACCGCGTCTGGCGGAACTTCATGGGGCGGGGGCTGGTGGAGGCGGAAGACGACCTCCGGCTCACGAACCCGCCGTCCAACGACGCGCTCCTCGCCGCCGTCACCGCCGACTTCGTGAAGCACGGCTTCGACGTGAAGCACCTGATCCGCCGGATCATGAACTCCGCCGCCTACCAGCGGTCGTCCACGCCCGTGCCTGGCAACGAGCGCGACCAGAAGTACTACTCCACGTACATCCCGCGCCGGCTCCCCGCCGAGGTGATCCTGGACAGCGTCTCGGCGGCCACCGGAGCGCCGACCGAGTTCCCGAGCTACCCGCGCGGCACGCGGGCGCTCCAGCTTCCGGACTCGCAGGTCGCCTCCTACTTCCTCACGGCGTTCGGGCGCCCCCTCCGGGAGCAGACCTGCTCCTGCGAGCGCCAGGACGAGCCGAGCGTCACCCAGGCGCTGCACCTGTCCAACGGCTCCACCATCAACGACAAGCTCCGGGCCCAAGAGGGCGTGCTAACGCGGCTGCTGGCCGAGGGCCTCTCGGATGAGCAGGTGCTGGACCGGCTCTATCGCATAGCGTTCAGCCGCCCGCCGAGCGCCGCCGAGAAGGCGCGCGTGTTGAGGGCCCTCGGCCCGCTGGGCGGCGACCCCAAGACCCGCCGCGAGGCGATGGAAGACCTGCTCTCCGCGCTCCTCACGAGCAAGGAATTCCTGTTCAATCACTAGGACGGCTGCCTCCACTGTGACACGAACCGCTGTATCCATCTCCCGCTTCAGCCGGGCGGTTGCCGCTGCACTGGCGGTCCTGTTGTCCCCGGCCACCGCCGCGCCGGTAGCCCGGCAGTCGCGTTCCGCGGTCCAGTTCAGCCCGGATGGGCGGCTGCTGGCCGTGGGCGGCTACCGCACGGTGGCGCTCATTGATGTAGCCACCGGCAAGGCGGTGGCGACGCTCGCGGGCCACGAGGCCGACGTGACCTCGCTGGCGTTCAGCCCCACGGGCGACCGGCTGGCCGCGGCGGGCGGCGCGCCCGGTAAGTCGGGCGAGATCCGGGTGTGGGACCTGGCGAAGCGCACCGCGCGCGTGCTCGCCGGGGCGCACACCGACGCCGTCTACTCCGTAGCCTGGAGCCGCGACGGCAAGGCGCTGGCGGCGGGCAGCTACGACCGCCTCGTCTCCCTGTGGGACGTGGCGACCGGCGCCTCCCGCAAGCTGAAAGACCACACGGACGCCGTCTACTCCGTGGCCTTCAGTCCGGACGGAAAGCAGGTCGCCTCCGCTTCCGGAGACCGCACTGTGAAGGTGTGGGACGTAGTTTCCGGGAAGCGCGTCTTCACCCTCAGCGACTCCACCGCTGAGCTTTACGCGGTCGCCTTCCATCCTTCGGGCGGGCAGATCGCGGCGGCGGGCGTAGACAAGATGCTGCGGAAGTGGAGTGTGACCCCCACCTCCGGCTCGCTGCTCCGCTCCGCCTTCGCCCACGACGCCCCGATCCTGCGCGTCGTCTACACGCCGGACGGCGACTCCGTGTACACCTCCGCCGAGGACCGCTCGATCCGGCTCTGGGACTCGGCGGCGCTGGCGGAGAAGAAGGTATTTGAGAAACAGCCGGACTGGGCGCTGGGACTGGCGCTAAGCCCCGACGAGAAACTGCTGGCCGTGAGCCGCTACGACGGCTCCGTCACCGTCTACGACGCGGCGACGGGGGCGCGGAAGCTGGACCCGATGCGGGCGAGCGGCGCAACGGATGCTGGAAAGGGACCGAGATGAAGTGGCTGGCGACCCTGACGACGCTGGGCCTGCTGGGCCTGGCGCTTCCCGCCCAGGCGCAGGGACCGACGCTCGTGCCGGCGGCGCTGCGGAACATCGCTCCGGCCGGCGCGGTGCGCGGGGAGACGGTGCGCTTCACCTTCGACGGGGTGAACGTGAAGGACGCCTCGCGCGTGGTCTTCGACGACCCCGCCATCACGGGGACCCCGGCGCCGGGCGGCAGCCGCAACCAGGCGGTGGTGACCGCGGTGATCGGAGCCGGCGCGCGGGTCGGCGTCCACCGGGCCTACCTGGTGACGCCGCTGGGGACCACGGGCTCCATCACCTTCTACGTGGGCGCGTGGCCGCAGATCGCGGAGAAGGAGCCCAACGACACGGCGCCGCGCATGGAGACGGCCGCGCTGCCCGCCACGTTCACCGGATCGCTGGGGAGTATCGGCGACGTCGATCATTTCTCGTTCGGGGCGCGGGCCGGCGAGGAGCTGGTCTTCGAGGTAGTAGCGAGCGCCGTCCGCTCCCGGCTCGCCTCCGTGCTGACGCTGCTGGATGCGTCGGGGAAGGTCCTCGCGGAAAGCCAGGCCTCCGCCGGCCGGCCCGACGCGCTCCTGGGCTACAAGTTCGGCGCCGAAGGTGTCTACACCATCCGCATCCGCGACTTTGAGAACGCCTCAGGCGGCGACGTGACTTACCGGCTCAACGTCGGTCCGTTCTCCCACGCCGACAGCGTTTTTCCGCTGGGCTTCCGGCGCGGCGAGGGAACCGTCCGCCTCCAGGGCTTCAACCTGGGCGACGAGCCCGTAAAAGTCGTCGGCGATCAGGCCGGCTGGGGCGCATCCGCCACGATCCGCGAGACGCCGAAGGGTCCGCTCGTGAGTCCGGTCCGGGTGGCGGTGGGGGAGGAGCCCGAAGTGCTGGAGGGCGACGGTCCGAACGACACGCCCGCCGCCGCGCAATCGGTGACGGCGCCCGTCACCATCAACGGCCGTATCGCCGCCAACGGCAAGCCGGACCACGACTACTTCCGCTTCACGGCGCGGAAGGGCCAGAAGCTGCTCCTGGAGGTGCAGGCGCGGCGGCTCGGCTCGCCGCTCGACTCGGTGATCGAGGTGCTGGACGCCGCCGGCACGAAGGTGGAGCGGGCCACCCTGCGGTGCGTGGCCGAGACGGCGATGACCCTCAACGACCGGGACTCGGCGACCGGCGCGCTGCGGCTTCTGGCGTGGAACGACCTGGCCATCAACGACTTCATCTACGTGCGCGGCGAGGTGATCCAGATCCGCCAGCTCCCGCTCGGGCCGGATGAGGACGTGCGCTTCCGGACCTTTCGGGGCCAGCGGACGACGTTCCTGGACACCACCGCCAGCGGCCATGCCGTCAACACGCCCGTTTACAAGGTGCAGATCCACCCGCCCGGCCGCCAGTTCCCGCCCAACGGGATGCCCGTGTTCCGCCTCTACCACGTCAACGACGACGGCGGCCCCCTCTACGGCAAGGACTCCCGCCTCACGTTCGTTCCGCCGGCGGACGGCGAGTACGTGGTGCGGATCGGGGACGTGCGCGGGCAGCAGAGCGAGCGCCATGCCTACCGGCTCACGATCCGCGAGCCGCGCCCCGATTTCCGGCTGTCCCTGAGCCCGGAGCACCCGAACGTCCCCGTCGGCTCCAGCGTTCCGGTGGCGGTCTCCATCGACCGGCTGGACGGGTTCGACGGTCCCGTGGAGGTGCGGCTGGAGGGCCTGCCCGAAGGGATCACCGCGACTTCCACCGTCATTGAGGCCAGCGAGGCGGACGCCTCGTTCCTGCTCACTGCGGCGGCGGGCGCGAAGCCGGGGCCAACCGACTGCCCGCTGCGAGTGGTGGGCCGCGCGCAGTCGGACACAGGCGAGATCGTCCGCACCCTGGAGCCGGACGGCGGCCGCCGCGTGGTGACGGTCCTCCCCAGGGCGGACCTGACCCTGACGACGAAGCAGCCGAAGATCACCATTGCGCCCGGCACGCAGCAATACATTGATGTGGCGATCACGCGGGAGAACGGGTTCGCGGGCCGCGTGCCGGTCGACGTGAAGAACCTGCCGTTCGGCGTGCGCATCCTGGACGTCGGGTTGAACGGAGTGCTGATCACGGAGAGCGGGACGTCCCGCCGCTTCGCCCTCTGGTGCGAGCCCTGGGTTCAGCCGCTGCGGCGCACGGTTTACGCCACTGTGCGCACGGAAACCGAGTCGCCCGCCTCCACTGAGGTAGGGACGCCGCTCCTGCTGGAAGTGCTCCCGGCTGCGGGCGCCGTCCAGGCCGCGAAGTAGCCGCCTGAAAAGAAGCCGGAGAGCGTGCGATGGAGCAGTACCCGATTTCGGACGAGCAGGTGCGGTTCTACCAGGAGAACGGCTACATCCAGTTGCCGGACGTGCTCCTGCCGCACGAAGTGGCAGCAGCGCAGGAGCACCTCGGCGACGCGCTGGGCATGAAGCTGAGCCACGGGATCGACCGCAGCGGGCGCTCCGAGTATGATCGGATCTTCCTTCAGAAGGTCAACCTCTGGCGAGACCACGCGGGCGTGCGGGAGGTGGTGACCCATCCCCGGCTGGCCGAGATCGCGCGGCGGCTGGCCGGTGTTCCACGGCTCCGGCTCTGGCACGACCACGCGCTCATCAAGCCGCACGTGGACAGCAAGCCCTCGCCGTGGCACCAGGACCTGCCCTACTGGCCGATGCGGGAGCCGGGCGCGCTCTCCTGCTGGCTGGCGCTGGACGACGTGGACGAGGTGAACGGCTGCATGCGCTTTGTGCCGAAGTCGCACACCTGGGGCCGGCACGAGCCGATCAACCTGGCGAACCCGCAAGACCTGTTCGCCCGCGTGCCGGAGCCGGAGGAGAAAGACTTCACGCCCGTGTCGATGCCGATGCGCGCGGGAAGCTGCACCTTCCACAACGGCCTGACGTTCCATTACGCCCCCGCCAACCGGGGCACGGCGCCGCGCCGCGCCCTGATTATCATCTACATGCCGGACGGGACGACGTTCTCCGGCCGTCCTCATTGCGTGACGGACGACCTGAAACTCGCGGTGGGGCAGCCGATTGACGGCGACCGGTTCCCTGTCCTGGCGGAAGCCTGACGAGCTGGAAATGCTTCGGCGCGCGGTCCGCAACTCGCGGCTGCGGTGCCGGCGACAGAGGAGTGCAAGACGATGAAGATCACCCGACGACAGGCGACGGGCCTGCTGGTTACCGGATGGGCCGCGAGCCTCCTGGGCGTGGAGGCGCAGGCGCAGAAGCCCGTCAAGGCGCTGCTGGTGCTGGTGGGCGGCGGCCCGCACGACATTGAGAAGAACCCGCCGTTCCTGGACAAGGCGTTCGAGCATGCGGGCATCCAGGCGACAAAGCTGGCGCCGCCCGCTGGCAAGCAGGGCGATGCGGCGCACCTGGCGCGGCTGGCGGAGTTGAAGCCGGGCGACTACGACGTGCTCGTGTTCTACACCGTGGGCCAATCGCTGAGCCCGGAGCAGGAAAACGCTCTCCAGCGATTCGTGGAGAGCGGCGGCGGCGTGGTGGCGGTCCACGGCGCCAGCGCCAGCTTCGGCAACTCGCAGAAGTGGTTCAACATGATCGGCGCGCGCTTCGCGGGCCACGCGCCAGGCACGTACGACCTGGCCATCGCCGTCTCCGACCCGGCGCACCCGATCATGAAGGGCGTCAAGGACTTCGATATTCACGACGAGGAGTACACCCACCGCTTCCCGGAAGGGGTCCAGCGGACCGTGATCGCGAAGTTCAAGCAGCGCCCCGCGAACACGTCCGAGAAGGGCGGCAACAACGACGCCGTGTGGACGATCAACCAGGGCAAGGGCCGCGTGGTCTACACCGCGCTCGGCCACGGCCCCGAAGCCTGGCAGAACCCCATGTGGCAGAAGCTGATGGTCCAGAGCATCCTCTGGGCCGCCGGCCAGCCCCGCGAGGTGAAGATCGGGGAATAGGGGTGTGGGTGTGTGGGTGAGGGTTGTAGGGGTGTGCGGAGGGAACGGTAGTCATTGCGATGGAGCCCTGGCGACTAAAGCAATCCCCTCCGACAGGCGGCGCCGCTTGTCGGAGGGGATTGCCGCACTGCGCTCCTCCGTCGCTCCGTTCGCAATGACTGCCGTACCCGCCCGCGCTCCTAATCCGCACTCGGAAATCCGCGTTCCGAAACCAACTCACCCACACATCCCCGCAGATCAGCGGTGTCGCAGTCGCTGCTGGTCGGCCCACCGCTTGCACTTCGCACAGGGCTGGTCGAGGGTGCATCCATCGGCTGCCGCCGTCCGTGTCAACGTGTGGGTTCCTCCCTGTTGTGGACGAGGCATCAGGTTCGTGAGGGCGACTACGTCGGAATCCTGCGCGAACACAACCACCGCCGCAGCCGCGCCCGAGCCGCGGCGCGCCACGTAGCGGTCACCCGGCCTCAACGCGCCGATGTCGATCCGCTGGACCCGCAAAATGGCGGTATCCGGTCCCACGTTGAGTTCCGGCGCACCGCCGGACACATGGAGCACGCCGGGCTTCGGAACCCCGGTGATCCGTCCCAGTTCGAGACCGTGGGCGGTGAGCAGGCACATCAGGCCGCCGGCTGTCGCCGTGCTGGAAACCAATACCGCCGCCGTCGTCACTCCCAGCCACCATTTTCCGTTACGCATCGCATCCTCCTCACTCGAGGCGCATCCACCGCGCGCCTCTGCCTCCAGTACGCACGGCCCGCCTCCCGCGTGACGCGCTCCGCGCAGCTTTCTTGACCGGGTTCCGGCCACGCCCGTATAATTGGGGGGACGAACTGTCAAAGAGTGTCCAGTTTCCGCACGATCGAGAATCCATGTCCAGGTTTTACATCCAGACTTACGGCTGCCAGATGAACGTCGCCGACACCGAGCGCATGACGGCGCTGCTGGAGCGCGGCGGCGGGGAAGCCGTCGCGAGTCCGGAAGAGGCGGACCTTATCCTGCTGAACACCTGCTCTGTGCGCGAGAAGCCGGAAGTAAAGGTCTACAGCCGCCTGGGCGACCTGCGGAAGCTGAAGCGTAGCAACCCGAACCTGCTCCTGGGCGTGTGCGGCTGCCAGGCGCAGCGCGAGGGCGAAGAGATCCTGCGCAACGCCCCGTACGTCGATCTCGTGGTCGGCACCGCTAACGTGGACCGCGTGGCGGAGCTGGTGGCGGAGGTGCGGCGCACAGGCCGCCGCCTGGTGGCGCTGGACATGCCGAAGCGGGGCACGCCGTCCTGGATGTCGCCGAACCCGCATATGACGAACGACCTGGTGGACCTGCTGCCCGAGGGCGGCGCGCCGGCTCGCGGCAAGCTCAAGGCGTTCGTCCCGATCATCCTGGGCTGCGACTTCGCCTGCTCCTACTGCATCGTGCCCACCACGCGCGGCCCCGAGCGGAGCCGGTCGGTGGGGGACGTGCTGGGGGAGGTGCGCGCCCTCGCCCAGACGGGCACGAAAGAAGTGATGGTGCTGGGGCAAACGGTGGACGCCTATAAGGCGCACTACCACGCCGACGACCCGGAAGGGAGCCGCGTCTACACCCTGGCGGACCTGATCTGGCTCCTGAACGACGTGGACGGCATCGAGCGCATCCGCTTCACGAGCCCGCACCCGATGCTGATGCACGACGAGCTGATCGACGCGGTGGCGGAGTGCCCGAAGGCCTGCGAGTGGATTCACCTGCCGGTGCAAAGCGGCAGCAACCAGGTGTTGAAGCGGATGGCCCGGCGCTACACCCGCGAGCGTTTCCTGGAGCGCATCGCCCGCATCCGGCAGGCGATGCCCCGCTGCGCCATCACCACGGACGTCATCGTCGGCTTTCCCGGCGAGACCGAAGCGCAGTTCGCGGAGACGCTCTCCTTGGTAGAGGAGGTCCGCTTCGACGGCGCGTATACGTTCGCCTACAGCGCGCGGCCCGGCACGCCCGCGCATGGCTGGGAGGGGGAGGTTCCGCACGCGGAGAAGATCGAGCGCCTGAACCGGCTGATCGCCGTCCAGAACCGGATCAGCGTGGAGAAGAACCAGGCCCTGCTAGGGCAGACATTCGAGGTGCTGGTGGAAGGGCCCAGCGACCACGGCGACGGGCTGTTCACCGGCTACACGCGCGAGAACAAGACCTGCCACCTGCCGGGCCATCCTGGCCTCATCGGCCGGCTGGTGAAAGTGCGGGCCACGGGCGCCGCCCAGTGGGGCCTCTTCGGGGAGTCGCTGGAAGGCGCGGGCCGCGCGCTGCCGGTGCTGGCCGGAGTGTAACGCCAGGGCCGCACGGGCGCTGCTATTCCTGGAAGACCACGGAAACGGGGAGCCGGAAACCAGGGATCAGCTCCTCCACCGTTAGCACGTCCCCCTCGCCGAACACCTCGGGCTCGCTGCCCGGCCGGTGCGCCGTCACCGTCTGGCTGGCCGGATCGGCGATCCACACCACCTTCACGCCCGCCGCCAGGTAGTCGTCTACTTTGCGCTGGACGTAGGGCCGCGTGTCGTTCTTGCTGACGACCTCCACCACCAGGTCGGGGATCGTCTCCAGGTAGCCTTCGCGCGAGCGGCGGATCGGCAGGGAAGCGTTCGCGATGAACACCGCGTCCGCCCCGACCACCCGATCGGGGTCCCGCCACAGGATGATGCCGACATTGCCCGAGCGCGCCTTGCCGAGGCCCCGATACTCGCCTTCGTAGAGAAGAGCGCCAGTGATCTTGGTCTCGACGGCTGCGTGCAGATCTCCCGGAGGTGTCATACTGAGAAGTCTTCCGTTATCCAGTTCGTAGCGCACAAGGCCCGAGGGCAGTTCCGAGGGGAGTTCCGCCAGATCTGCAGCGGTGTAGACTCGTTCCAGCAATTCTACCGGTGGCCTGACTGGCGCTAAAGTCATGGGTATCCTCCGAGAGGCGCGTTACACACAAGCAACAAGCCAACGCACGCGGTAATTATACCGGCATCCTCCTCCGGCCCGCCGCCTCGTCCGTTTGCAGGATCGCCCCATTTCTGGCTTAATAGGGTAGCCGTCGCTCCGTTTCAC
>Ga0216301_1000342_pt1 | contig 12742 bp, 10 predicted proteins | sample 4hB_Boncat_minus_FD_156203 | JGI IMG/M metagenome (GOLD analysis project Ga0216301, IMG submission 156203) | Terrestrial sediment cell enrichment communities for BONCAT metagenomics from Utah, United States - 4hB_Boncat_minus | ecosystem: Environmental > Terrestrial > Deep subsurface > Rock...
CCCCGCGCTCGCCCCGGCCCCCGCCCCCGCGCCGTTCGCCGCCGCGCTCGACTCCATCTTCGGCGACACGCTCTTCGCCCGCGCCGGGTGGGGGGTGATGTTCCGCTCGCTGGAAACCGGCGAGACGATCTACCGACGGAACGCGGAGAAGCTCTTCGTCCCCGCCTCCAACCAGAAGATCGTGACCGGCGCGTTCGCGTTGGAGACGCTGGGACCCGACTTCCGCTACCGCACGCCGGTCGAGGCGGAGGGCCCGGTGCGCGACGGAGTGCTGGCCGGCAACCTGGTGGTGCGGGGGAGCGGCGACCCCACGATCTCCGTGCGCTTCGGAGGGGTTCGCCCCCTCTTCCGCGCCTGGGCGGACTCGCTGCGGGCGCGCGGCATCACGCGCATCGCGGGCGCGGTCGTGGGCAACGACGACGTCTTCGACGACGTGCCGCTGGGGCGCGGCTGGGCGTGGGACGACCTGGACGCGTCGTACTCCGCCGAGGTCTCCGGGCTGCAGCTGAACGAGGGATACGTCACGGTGCGCGTGGCCCCCGGCGCCCGCCCGGGCGACCCGGCCGTGGTCACCCTCGATCCCGCCACCGCGTACCTCCCCGTCACCAACCGGGCGACGACCGGCGCCCCCGGCACCGCGCGCGCCACCGAGGTCACGCGCGCGCCGCTCGGCCCCGGCATCGTCGTCACCGGCACCGCCCCGCCCGACTCCACGCCGCAGGAGATCGAGGTGGCGGTGCGCGACAACACGCTCTTCTTCGCCCACGTGCTGCGCGAGGCGCTGATCGAGGCCGGGATCCGCGTGGACGGCCCCGCGCTGGACGACGACGCGCGGCCCGACACCGCGCGCCGCCCGGGCGCGCCACTCTTCATCCACACCTCCCCGCCGATGCCGGAGGTGCTGGCCGCCTTCCTCAAGCCCAGCCAGAACCAGTACGGCGAGATCCTGCTGAAGACGATGGGGCGCCAGATCCGCGGCGCCGGCACCGCGCAGGCGGGTCTCGCGGTGGAGGACTCCCTGGCGCGCGCCTGGCAGCTCCCGCGCGGCGGCTTCCGCCCGGCGGACGGCAGCGGACTGTCGCGCTACAACCTGATCGCCCCCGAGCACCTGGTGGCGCTGCTGGAGCGGATGACGCGCAGCCCCAACTACGCGGTCTTCTACGCCGCCATGCCCGTCGCCGGCGTCGACGGCACCCTGCGCAACCGGATGAAGGGGACGCCGCTCGCCGGGAACGTGCACGCCAAGACGGGCACCCTCTCGGGCGTGCGCTCCCTCAGCGGCTACTTCACCACGGCCGCGGGCGAGCGCATGGTCTTCGCCATCCTCGTCAACAACCACACCCTCGCCGCCGCCGCCGCCGACCGCCTCTCCGAAGCGGCGCTGCTGCGCGTGTACAACCACCCGCGCACGGGCGCGGCCACGAACCGGCAGCGATGAGCCTGTCGCCCTGCCGCGAGTGCGGCGCGCTGGTGAGCCAGGCCGCGACGGCGTGCCCTCACTGCGGCGTACCCTTCCCCGCGACGGCCGCGCGGATGCCGCCGCCCCTCCCGCGCGATCGGGGACCGAGCCGGGTTCAGCTGCTGTTCGGCACCGCCGCCATCCTCCTCGTGGGGATCTTTCTCGGGGTAGCGCTGATCGAGCGCAACACGGCCGATGCTCCGGCGTGGGAGGATGAGGTTCTCGCCGCTCCCGCATCACCCGTCACGACGCCGGGCCTCTACCAGTACGGCGCCATCGCTCTCGGCAGGGAAGGCGCGTACGGCGTGGCCTGGAACCATCCCCTTCCCGAGCATGCCCAGGTGCGGGCACTCGACGAGTGCCATCCGGGCGAGAGCTGCCGGGTCGTGCTGTTCATCGCGGGCCCGATGTGTGGCGCGTTCGCGCAGGGCCGCACGACCTACGCAGGCGTCGTGGCGGCGACGCGCCCGGAGGCCGAGCAGCGCGCGCTGGCCGAGTGCGGCCGCAACGGTGCCCGGTCCTGCAGCGTCCGCGCGTGGATGTGCAACTCGCAGCCGTAGGGCTCACTCTCTCGGACTCAAACTGACATCACCCAGGCGGAGGATCGACGTGATGTTGTGGTGAAGTACGGACTTCCCCTCGAACTGGCGGACGTTATGGATTATCTCTAGTTCGCCGCGTCCCCCCAATCCCGGGGGTGGCAGAGGCCCCGGAGGGGGCTTCGGCGTCCACTGGCCCGATCTCGACGAGGATCTGTCGACCGAAGGATTATTGCGCTGAGCTCCCGCGCCGCGTGAGTTCGCGCCCTGACGATCCGCGCGGAACTTGCGGGAGGACCGACGCGAGGCTGAGTAGACTTAAGTCCCGAAGGATCGTAAGCTTCCAGTTCGGAGTAACTTGTTCGATCACCAAAGTGTGGCCCCAGGCGGAGCGTGTGTATGGGAACGCCGGCTAACCGGATCGATTTCGAAGAGCGGGACATGGTCCTGCGCGTCCCACGTGAGCTGATGGGGCGCGAAGAGGTGTCGCATTTCCTCGAGTTTCTAGAGCTTGAGTCGATCCGTGGGCGAAGCGAGCTTACGGAGGAGGATGCGGCGGCGATCGCGGACGATGTGGATCGTGCGGTCTGGGACCGGCTCCGTCACCGTTTGGAAGAGCGCTGATGGCTGCTGAACGGGTCGTCGTCGATACGAACATTCTCTTCTCGATCTTGCTGCGGCGCGAGAGCCCGCAGGCGAACACCCTGCTTGGGCAGGGATACGACTTTTACGTTTGCGAGAGTGTCTTCATAGAGTTGTTCAAGCACAAGGAGAAGATCGTACGACTGAGCCATCTGACCGAAGACGAAGTGTTGCGCTTGCTCCACTCTCTTCTTCGCCGTGTTCGGATGTACAAAGAAGATCTGATCACTCCCGAAAGTCTGCGTAAGGCGTACAACCTCTGCTCAGGGGTGGATGAGGACGACACTCCTCATGTGGCACTCGCCATCGAGTTGGGTGGGCTGCTCTGGACGGGCGACAAGCGCCTGCGGCAGGGACTACAAGCCAAAGGCTTCGATCGGTTCTTCCCGCCCGCTGCCTGACCATCACCAATCCGCACTCAAGTGCAGTTAGGCCGGCGGCTTTGGCGCGGCAGAGGGAGTCGTCGGCACGGCGGCAGGTGGCGCCTACATTTTCTACTATGATACTTCAATAAACCCTCTCTCTACACCAGATTGTAAGGAACGGCTGGAGCACTGCGAGGTCGACATACGCTGACGATGCTGTGGAGGTACAAAACCGATGAACTGGCGCGAATACATTCACTCCGACCCCGGCGTGCTGGCGGGCAAACCCGTCGTGCGCGGCACCCGCCTCGCCGCGGACTTCCTCCTGGGGCTTTTCGCCTCGGGGTGGACTCACGAGCAGGTTCTGGAGGGATACCCGCAGCTCTCGGCCGACGCGCTCCGAGCCGTGTTCGCATTCGCCGCGGAAGCGATGCACGACGAGAGCTTCTACACGGTGCCGCTGGCCCGCTGATGCGCCTTCTGGCGGACGAGAACGTTCCGTACCCGAGTATCCGGCTGCTACGAGAGGCCGGGTACGAGGTCGAGTCGATGAGCGAGCTCGCCCCCGGTGCTCCCGACAGGGAGGTGCTCCGCCGGGCTCAGACGGAGGGGCAGGTGCTGATAACTTTCGACCGTGACTTTGGCGAGCTGGTGTACCACAGGGGAGCACCCGCACCGCTCGCGATCGTCTATCTACGATTCGAGCCGAGCGATCTCGAAGAACCGGCTCGTTTTCTAATTGCGCTTTTTGCGCGTGACGAGATCGAGTGGATCGGGCGCTTCACCGTCGCGGATCGAGAACGTATCCGCCAGCGGCCGCTACTCTCAGTCTCGTAGAACGTCCGGGCGCCGCCTGATCCTGTGACGGGTACCCGCGCACGCTTCCTGAACGGCGCGCCCCCACCGCACCCGCGCCTTCCCACAAGCGTGGGGCGCGTAGTGAAGGAGACGGACTCTCCCGCCCGCACCGCCCGGTCCCATGTTGGGGGGCATGTGCGCGCCGAATCGCACCACCGCGCCAGCTTCCCCCCGAATCCATCAACGATCGGCCGAAACGACATGGGCCGGACCCCAACGGCTCGGCGGAGCCCGTGTCCTTCACTCCGCGCCGGAGGGTGGTGCGGATGCGGACGCCGGGGCGGCGCTTCGTTCAGGAAGTGGGAATGGCACCCGGTTTGCTGCGATCCGCGGCACCTGAGCAAAGCTCCGAACACTTTCGTGGCCGCCCTGCCCAACCGGGCGTGGCGGCGATCCGCAACCCCATCGACCGAGGCGTGGATATGCGTCGACTCAGTACATGCGCGGGCCTGCTCGCCGTGCTGGCGGCCGGCATCGTGCCCCAACCGTCCACCGCGCAGGTGCGGAGCACCACCGGGCCGGTGCGCATCTCGTACGAGCAGTACAAGCTGCCGAACGGGCTCAACGTGATCCTGTCGCGGGACCCGTCGGCGCCCGTCGTGGCGGTGAACGTCTGGTACCACGTGGGATCCGCCAACGAGGCGGCGGGGCGCACCGGCTTCGCCCACCTCTTCGAGCACATGATGTTCCAGGGCTCGCAGAACATCGGCGACGACGCGCACTTCAAGATGGTGCAGGAGGCGGGCGGCACCCTCAACGGCTCCACCAACCCGGACCGCACCAACTACTACGAGGCGGTCCCCTCCAACTTCCTGGAGCGCGCGCTCTGGCTGGAGGCGGACCGGATGGGCTTCCTCCTTCCCGCCATGACGCAGCAGAAGCTGGACAACCAGCGCAGCGTGGTGCAGAACGAGCGGCGGCAGAACTACGAGAACCAGCCGTACGGCCTGGCACCCGAGACGATCGCCGCCGCGCTCTACCCCGAAGGGCACCCGTACTCGTGGACGACCATCGGGAGCCTCAAGGACCTGAACGCCGCCGCGATGGAGGACGTGCAGGGCTTCTTCCGCACCTACTACACCCCCAACAACGCATCGCTGGCCGTGGTGGGCGACTTCGATCCGGCGCAGGCGAAGCGGTGGATCGCCAGGTACTTCGGCGACCTCCCCTCCGGCCCGGCGGTGACGCGGCCGCGCCCCACGCTCACGCCGCTCACCGCGGAGAAGCGGCTGACGCTCAACGACCGCGTGCAGCTTCCGCGGCTGTACATGGCGTGGCACTCCCCCGCGCGCTACGCCCCGGGCGACGCGGAGATGGCGATGCTGGGAGTCGTGCTGGCGGGCGGCAAGAACTCGCGCCTCTACAAGCGCCTGGTGTACCAGGACCAGATCGCCACGGCGGTATTCGGCGGGCAGGGCGCGCGCTCGCTGAACGGGCAGTTCCAGCTGACGGTGCAGCCCAAGCCGGGGGTCGACCTCGCCCGCGTGGAGCGCGCGGTGGACGAGGAGATCGCCCGCATCAAGGCCGAGCCGCCCACCGCCCGCGAGCTGGAGCGGGCGCGCACCGGGCTGGAGAGCGGCCTGATCCAGCAGTACGAGTCGGTGCTCAACCGGGCCGACGCGCTGAACCAGTGCTACACCTTCGCCAACAATCCGGGGTGCGTGGACGACCTGATGAGGCGCATCGCCGCCGTCACGCCGCGCGGGGTGCAGGACGCGGCGCGCCGGCACCTCGGCCCGGGGCGGGTGGTGCTGACCGTGATTCCCCAGGCCCAGACTCCAACTCCGGCGTCGGAGGCGACCCGATGATGATGAAGAGGATCACGCTCGCGGCACTGCTCGCGCTCGCTCCGGCGGCCGGTGCCCAGACGCTCGACCGCAAGGTGGTGCCGCCGGCCGGCCCCGCGCCGGAGATCGTGTTCCCGGCCGTGCAGCAGCGCACGCTGAGCAACGGCCTGCGCGTGTACGTGGTGGAGCGCCGCAACGTCCCGCTGGTGACGATGCGGCTGGTGGTGGACGCCGGCTCCGCCGCCGACCCGGCCGCGCGCGGCGGGCTGGCCGCCCTCACCGCCGAGATGCTCGATGAAGGGACGACGACGCGCTCGTCGCTGCAACTGGCGGACGAGCTGGAGCTGCTGGGCGCGGACCTGTTCACCAGCGGCGGCTACGACGTGGCCGCGGTGCAGCTGAACACCCTTTCGCGCAACGTGCGCCCGGCGCTGGCGATCCTGGCGGACGTGGTGGCGCGGCCCGCCTTCGCCGCGGCGGAGCTGGAGCGGGTGCGCGGGCAGCGGCTCACCGCCCTCCTCCAGCAGCAGGACCAGCCGGTGGCGCTCGCCAACCGCGAGTTCGCCATGCGCGTCTTCGGCGGCGCGCACCCGTACGGCCGCCCGGTGGAGGGGACGCCCGCCACGCTGCGGCAGTTCTCGCCGCAGGACCTGCGCGCCTTCCACCAGCAGTACTACCGTCCCGGCAACGCGCGCCTCATCGTGGTGGGCGACGTGCGCACGGCCGAGCTGATCCCGCAGCTCAACGCCGCCTTCGCGGCGTGGACGGGCGGCACGGCGCAACCGGTGCGCTACCCGGCGGCGCCGCAGCCGCAGCCGGCCACGCGCGTGTACCTGATCGACAAGCCGGGCGCGGCGCAGAGCGAGGTGCGCATCGGCCACGTGGGGGTGGCGCGCAACCATCCCGACCACTTTCCGCTCCTGGTGCTGAACGCGGTGCTGGGCGGGCAGTTCACCAGCCGCATCAACCTGAACCTGCGCGAGAACAAGGGCTACACCTACGGCGCGCGCAGCGGATGGACGCAGCGGCGCGAGCCCGGCGCCTTCACCGCGCAGGCGGGCGTGCAGACGCCGGTGACCAAGGAGTCGCTCGTGGAGTTCATGCGCGAGCTGGAGGAGATCCGCGGGCCGCGCCCGGTGACGGACCAGGAGCTGGAGTTCGCCAAGGCGTCGCTGGTGCGCTCCGAGCCGCTGCGCTCCGAGACCAATGCGCAGATCGCGGCGCGGCTGGAGGAGCTGGTGCTGTACGGGCTGCCGCTGGACTACTACTCGTCGTACAACCAGCGCATCCAGGCCGTCACCCCCGAGGACTTGCAGCGCGTGGCGCAGAAGTACCTGTCGCCGGACAAGTTCGCGGTGGTCATCGTCGGCGACCGCTCCAAGGTGGAGACGGGCCTGCGCGAGCTGCCGTACCCGGTGGAGATCGTACAGGCCACCAACGAGCGCTGATGCCGTAACGGCGGGCTTCACACAGAGCCACAGAGGGAACGGAAAGAGGGAAAAGGTTTCTCGGCGGCTTTCCGTTCCTTCCGCTGTCTTCTGAGCGGCGGGGCAACGGCGTGCGTTGTGCGGCTGACCGTGCGTTCCGGAGCGCCCAGATCGCGCCGTACGCCGCGCGGATATGCTCGAGCCGCGCCTCCTCTTACGCCGATTGACTTTCTACCTGGCACGCATACATTTAGCCACCAGTTGATAGGCCCGCTCCCTTCGGGGTACCGGGTACGTAGCTCCGGGGGGTTGTGCACCAGGTGCACAACCCCTCGTCATTTCTCGCGCCTATAACGACTGCCGAAACTCGCCCTGCCCAGCCGGCCCGAAAGCTACGTATGGAGATCTTTGTCGATGGGACGAACTTCCGGATCGCGCAGCTCGCTTGTGGCACGGCGTTCACCTCGTGGTCGAGTGGGCAGACCCCGAAAAAAGGAAGCTTGTCCGTGAAAACCCTCCGCTTGTTATATTTTTGAGGGGTAAAATGTAACAAGGTGCGCCACAGGAGGTACCTGTTTCAATTTCGACTTCCCGGCTCCCGCCCGTGCGGGAGCGCCCAGGACCTGAACGGCGCGTCCACAGAGACACGGAGGGTTCCGAAAGAGGACAAGAAGGTGTTCTCTGCGTCTTTCCGTTCCCTCCTGCCGTTCTCTGTGTGTGAGGCTTTTCGGTCGTCGTTCAGCGCGCCGGAGCGTCGAGATCCAGGCCCCAGTGCAGGGTGAGGTAGCGGTCGAGGACGGCTGCGGTGGCGTCGCCGAAGCGGTCCATGTTGGCGGGGGTGTCGCGCACGCCGTTGTAGTTGGCCTCGATCTGCACGCCGCAGATGGCGCCGCGCGGGGAGCCGCCGAGCGGGCCCGCCTCCACGCCGCAGGTGTGCCGCGCCGTGTTGTACCCGCCGCTGAAGTACGCCTCGCCCTCCGCCGCGCTCGGGTACGTGGAGCTGGGGACGGCGGGGAAGCCGTTGCTTGCGTACAGGGTGCCCAGGCTGTTGGCGCCCCGCAGCAGCGCGGAGAAGGAGAGCCCCGTCGCGTGCGCGGACATCGTCCTGATGCTGGACGTGTCCTCGAACGCCCGGCCCGCGTCCAGCCTGGCGTCGGAGAGGTCGAGCTGGTCGTCGCGGAGCAGATACCCCAGCTCCAGGCGCTGGAAGGGGTGCCCGTGGCCGTGCATGTCCATGTACCACCCCCTGCCGGTCGCGCGCACGACGGCGTCGCGCGCGGCGGCGAGGAAGGTGTGGAACTCGGTCCACGCCACCCGCGCCTCGGCATCGCCGCAGGCGGCCTCCAGCAGCTCGCGGTTCGCGTCCAGCTTGCCGCGGTGCAGGTGGTTGATGACGACGTGCGGATAGCTGCCGAAGCGGGCGAAGTAGCGCCGCTGCATCGCCAGCGCCAGCTCGCGCGTGTTCAGGTCCCGCCCGACGGTGGCGGTGCCGCCGCAGCTGCCGGCGGTGCGGTCCGGGATCTCGTCCGGCGTCAGGTCCCCGCCGTGCGGCGCGGAGAGGATCACCGGCGCGTTGCCCGCGACGTACTCCACGTACCTGTTCCGCCCGAAGTACGACTGCCCCGGCGTGTACGGCTCCGCCTGCGCCCCTCCGGGTGAGGCGGTGACGCTGGTCCTGCCGCAGCCGGCCAGGAGCACCACGAACACAGAAACGACGCCGCTCCAGGGATGGGAAGTCCGCACGGTGTACCTTTTCAGGAGAAGCAGATCGGCCGCGAGAGAAGCGGGCCGGCTCCCAGGGGGAAGCCGGCCCGTGCCGCATATTGAGGAGGATGGACGTTCAGCGCCAGCCGTGCGCGTTCTTCACACGAGCCACAGAGGTGAAGCGCGGTTGGCGATGTCAGGGCACCAGGTACGTCTCGTGGTAGCGCACCGTGTTGGGGTCGAAGTAGGTACAGCTCCCCTGCCACGGCGTGGTGATCGCCTTGCCCACGATGCTGCGCCCGTACTTCACCCCGATCCCCGCCGTGGACGACGAGCCGTAGCCGGTGCCGTTGCACAGGCTCTGGCCCCAGCGCCCGGCCGGGTCGTTCATGGTGTAGTTGGTGCCGTCGTTGCCGATCAGCAGCATCACGTGGCCGGAGCTGGTGAACTTGCCGTGGATGACCACTGGCCGCTGCCTGTTCAGCTCGGCATCCAGCTCGGGCACGGAACCCGTCTCCATGTGCACCCGGATGCGCTGCTTGATGCCCGCGCGATACGCCAGCTTGTTGAAGATCGTGTCGAACTTGAACTCGTCCTGCGACAGCTTCTTGAACTCGGTGTAGATCTGGTCCGGCGTGTAGTTGGCCCCGTAGTACTTCAGGAGCATCGCCATGGTGGTGTTGGCGCAGGTGGAGCCCGGCTCGTACGTGTTGGCGTACTGGTAGAAGTACGGCACGTTGGGGATCAGGTCCGCGATGGTGATGTCCTTGTACGCGCCCGCCACCTGCGTCCCCGCGGAGTTGTAGCCGCGCAGGTAGATGCGCCGCACCCCCACGCCGCTGAACTTGTACTTCACCGGGAAGAAGTTCGCGCGGTCCGTGCTGGATCCCAGCAGGTACGTGCCGTCCGCGAAGTACTTGATGGTGACGATGTCGCTGGTCGCGTCCGCCTTGAAGGTCACCGGGTTGGTGGCGTACGTCCCCGTGGGGAAGACCCACGCGACCGTCGCGGTGCCGGAGAGCGCCTTCGAGGACGCCTCGGGCGCCGTGATCCGCGATCCGCTTCCGTCGCAAGCCGGGAGGGAGGCGAGTACGGCGAGGAGCGCCAGGCCGCGCAGCGCGCGTCCCCGGCGGGTCGATCCCAGCGCCTGCCCGGATTGTGGATGGTCCATGTGGTCCCCGGCTGTTCAGGTGGCGGTACCGCTTCGGTGGGTATGCCGGAGGGAATATCCATACCGGAAATGTGGCGGGAAAGCGCGTTTGCCGGGGCTCCGGCAACTCCCTGCGCCGCAACGCGATCGGCCGTCGCGCGGCCGGGCGGCGGCGCGACGGGCGATTTCCGTCTCCGGAGCAATATGGTGCGAATCGAACAGAACGGTGCACGCTCGCACGGGCGTCAGGGAGCCCAGACCGGGTCGAAGTCGTCGCCGTCGGCGCGGGTCAGGCGGGTGGGACGCGACCCATCGGCGCGGGCCAGGTACAGCTCCGCGTTGCCGTCGCGCGTGGATACGAAGGCCAGGTAGCGGCCGTCGCGCGACCACACGGGGGTGTCGTCTCCGCCCTTGGCGCCCGCGTGCACCTCGCGCACCTTCTCGCCGTGCTGGATGCGGATGCGCGCGGGCACGCCGGTGCGCTTCAGCACGTAGGCAATGCGCCCGTCCGGCGACCACACGGGCTGCGCCTCGACGGTGCCGGGAAGCGTGTCCTCGGGCGTCAGGCGCCGCTGGTTGCCGCCGTCCGCGTCCATCACCCACAGCCGGTCCGCGCCCTGACGGTCGCTCACGAAGACGATGCGCCCGCCGTCCGGCGACCAGCGCGCGCCCCAGTGGTCGCGCGCCTCGTGCGTGAGCCGCTCGGGCTCGCTCCCGTCCGCGCGCATGCGAAAGATCTGCAGCCCGTCGCGCGTGCGGCTGCTGTGGAAGACCACCCACTCGCCCGACGGGGAGACCTCGGGCGAGTAGTTGCCCTCCGGGTTGTCGGTGAGGCGCACCGGGGCTCCGCCGTCGCGGCTCGCGCGGTACAGGTCGCGGAAGCTGGCGGAGTCGCTCTCGTACACCACCCAGCGCCCGTCGCGCGACCAGCTCGGGCTGCGGACCCGCACCCCGCGCGCGCCCACCGGCCGCGCCTGGCCACCGCCCGCCAGTGGCACCACCACCAGCTGCGACAGCCGCACCGCCGGCGACACGCGCCGCGCCACCACCGCCAGCATCTCCTGCCCGTCCGGCGAGAGCGGCCCGGTGAAGTCGTCGGCGTCCGGGCTGTTGGTCATCCGCAGGAGTGGCGTGCCCGTGGCCCGGATGCGGTACAGCTCCGCGTTCCCGTGCCGCTTCGACGAGAAGACGATGCTACCCGCGATCTTCTCCCGCTCCGCAAGCGAGAGGGTATCCCCCGCCTCCGCCACCCGCGTCTTCGGCTCGCCGCCCCCGCACGCCGTGAGCATCAGAGCCGCCAGCGCGAGGGAAAACCGTGTGTGGACGAAGCGCGGCATGCGGATGCGGAGGGGTGCGTTGCGAGCGATGGAACAGCAGTCTCACGCGGAGACGCGGAGGCGCGGGGAACTGCGACTGCGGCTCACACAGAGGCACAGAGCCACAGAGGAAGAACAGCAAAAGGATTTCCTCTGTGGCTTGCACGTCACTCTGCGTCCTCTGTGTGATGCTTTTCTGTCGTTCCTCTCTGCGTCTCCGCGCCTCCGCGTGAGACCTGCCGTTTTATTGCACGCGCACGCCGTCGGCGATGATGGTGCCGGACGCGGTGGTGTAGCGCGAGATGTACACCTTGTTCCACCCGGCGGTGAAGGCGTACGTCCCGATCGTGTTCCACTTGCCGCCGTTCGCCGTCTGGTTCACGAATACGCGGCCGATCTCCGTGCCCGCGGCGTTGTACGTGATGACCGGCACCGACGCCGAGCGGTTCGTGCCGGCCGTCCACCAGAACGACACCGTTTTGGTGGCCGCGGCGGGGAGGTAGAACCAGAACGTCGCGCCGTCCGTCACCGGCGAGGCGGAGGCGTAGCGGTAGTCGGTCTTGTACTTGTCCACCGCACTGGTGCCGGTAAACCAGTTGGTGGATGCCTCGAAGCGCCCGCGCACCGCGTCGCGGTCCGTGTCGTTCAGGTTGTACGAGGCGTTGTTGTCCACCAGCACCACGTCTTCGCGCGCGCGGCACTGGCGCACCTGGTCCATGAAGCTGGCCCAGCTGAAGCCCGCGCCCGGGTCCTCCAGGTACTCGCGCCCGTTGATGCCGGTGTTCGGGTCGCCGTCCAGGTTGCCGCGCCGGCTCTCGGAGACATCCGCGTGGCCGATGATGTGCTGCCGGTCCACGGGAAGGCGGTTGTCGCGCGTGATGTCGCACACCAGCGCGGCGGTGCGGCTCAGCTGCGCGGCGGGGCGCGTCTGCCGCCCGTCGCCCGCCTGCTCGATGCCGATGGTGAAACCGTTCACCCAGCGGTTGGCGAACTCGGTGCAGTGGATCTCGTTCTCCGGCAGGATGCTGGCGTTGTTGGCGCAGTCGTAGTTGGGGCTCCCGGCGTGGTGCGCGGCGGAGTCTTCCACCACCAGCTGCGACACCTCCACGGAGCCGGAGGCGTTCACCGCGTCGTCCACCACGTAGTGCGCGCTGCTGTTTCCGGTGTTGGCGCGGTCGGTGGAGAGCCAGCTGCGGCACCCCGTGTAGCTGCTGTACGAGTACGTCCCGCAGATGTGCACCACCACCATGTGCAGCGGGTAGGGGCGCGGCTGCATGCGGTTGCCCCCGGTGCCCTCGTCGTCCAGCGCCGGCCACCACAGCGTGCCCGCCACCGGCCAGTCCGGCGCCAGCGCGGCGGAGGAGGCGCTCGCCGAGCGCTGGAACACGGGCCGCCCCACCCGCTGGCCGGGAAGGGTGGCGCGCAGCTGCGTGCTCGCGTCGCGCGCTACGCCAGCCTGGGCGACGAGCGCAGCCAGGCGGCGTACGTGCACGAC
>Ga0216301_1000343_pt1 | contig 12703 bp, 6 predicted proteins | sample 4hB_Boncat_minus_FD_156203 | JGI IMG/M metagenome (GOLD analysis project Ga0216301, IMG submission 156203) | Terrestrial sediment cell enrichment communities for BONCAT metagenomics from Utah, United States - 4hB_Boncat_minus | ecosystem: Environmental > Terrestrial > Deep subsurface > Rock...
GTCTGGTTCCAGGTCGCCGTCGGGAGCGACGGCGACCTGGAACCAGACGGACTGGAAGCCGCTAGCCTCCTGCCCATCGTGGTAATTCCCCTTGGTCCCGACCAGGGAAACATGGTCTCCCAGGCGCTCGAACTGGAGAAAGGTCTGGGGGTAATCCGACCCATGCTCGTACGCGACCAGCGCCGCCGAATCCGCCGTGTGCATCAACAGGATCGGTCCGGGCAGCGTGCGCCCCTCGTACAGTTCCTCCGGATCGAGCGGGGTCCGCCCCGGCAAGTAGCTGTGCACCACATGGTCCCAGTGGCTGAGCTGGACTTCTTCATAGAGGTCGGCGGTCGCCGGTAAGGTGAAGTAGGTCGGCCCGGTCACGTCCCGGCGAGTCAACTTACCCGCAGTCACCAGGGACAGTCGAAAGCGGACGATCGAGCTGGCCGCCGATCCGTTCAGAAGTAATTCGAGCCGAGATCCGGTGGAGACCGATTCAAAGGTGAGAGTGGCCTCGAAGACGGAGAAGTTCTCGTACGTCCCCGGCTCCTCGACCTCGTTCAGCCGCCAATCGGACACCGCCGCGCCGTCGATCTCGAAGGCTGGCACGCCGAGCGAAACCTTCTGGACTCCACTGCCAAGGGAGAACAGCACCCCCTCCCCACCGGTCTCGATCGTACACGCGCCTAATTTCATGCAGCGGACTTTACTTGAACGGGAGGGGCAGCAACGGCTTCTGATTCAATGCGCCGAATGGGTGTTGGAGAAACGGGGGGATTCCCCTGAATCAGAAGCTACTGATTCGAGTCAGCAACTCAAGATTTCGTGCTAGAGTGAGCTAGCAACGATGCGCAAGAACCTCGTCGGCTACGCCTTTATCGCCCCCTGGCTGATCGGCTTTCTGATCTTTACCGCCGGGCCGTTCTTGGCGAGCATTTACCTGTCGTTCACCCGTTACGACATCCTGTCGCCGCCCTCGTGGGTGGGCCTTGCCAACTACAAGGCCCTGCTGAACGACGACCCGCTGTTCTGGAAGTCGCTGGCCGTCACCTTCAAGTACGGCGTGTTCGCGGTGCCCTTGGGGATCGCGGCGGCGGTAGTCCTGGCGCTCTTGCTGAACATCAATGTGCGCGGCATTACCGTGTACCGCACGATCTTCTACCTGCCCAGCATCGTGCCGACGGTGGCGACCTCGATGATCTTCCTGTGGATCCTTAACCCGCAGGTGGGATTGATCAACGGACTGCTCCGCAACTTCGGCCAGGTTGGCCCCGCGTGGTTGAACGATCCGCGTTGGGCACCTTGGAGCCTGATCTTCATGTCCTTGTGGGGGGTCGGCGGGAGCATGGTGATCTACTTGGCCGGGCTCAAGGACATCCCGGTCTACCTGTACGAAGCGGCGGTGATCGACGGGGCAAGCGCGTTCAAGCGGATGCGCATGATCACTCTTCCCATGCTGACTCCAGTGATCTTCTTCAATCTCGTCATGGGGATTATCGGCGCGTTCCAGTACTTCACCCAAGCCTTCATCCTCACGAAGGGCGGTCCCGAGGACAGCACTCAGTTCTACGCCCTGTACCTTTTCAACCGGGCTTGGCGGTACGGCGACATGGGCTATGCCAGTGCGATGGCGTGGATCCTGTTCCTGCTCGTCGCCACCGTGACCACCGTCGTCTTCCGCAGCCAGAAAAAGTGGGTGCACTACGGTGGCTGATCCCGTCGTCCTCAACTCCGTTCTTATGTTCCAGGTGAACCCTTGTCGAAGCTAAAGAGCGTCTGGCACACAATTCGCGTCGCCGGCCTCGTAGTGCTGGCGTTGGCCGTGGTGATCGTCTTGGCGGCGCCCCGCCCGAGCCTTCAGAAGCACCCTGAGCGGAAGCAGGTTCGCTTCTGGCACATGTGGAGCGCTGAGTGGAAAGACGTGGTGGACAAGATCGTCGACCGCTACAACAAGAGCCAGACGGAGTACGAGGTGGTCGCCCTCTCGATCCCCGAAGGCGCGAGCACGAAGATGCTTCTCGGAATTACTGGGGGCAACCCGCCCGACGTAATGGCGCAGTGGGAGTCGGTGATTCCCACCTGGGCGGAGAACAAGATGATCCAGCCGCTGGAGACGCTGATGCCGCCTGAGGAGTGGGACCGGTTCCAGCGAGAGGCTTACCCCGCCGTGAAAAAGCTGGGGATGTACAAAGGGCACCTGTACGGCATCACGATCGGCATGAACGTGTTCGCCTGCTACTACCGGCCCGACCACTTCCGGGCCGCTGGACTGGACCCCGACAATTTCCCGAAGACCCTCGAGGAGCTGAACGCCTTGGGCGAGAAGCTCCACCAGTTCGATAAGAAAGAGCAGCTCCGGCGGATTGGATACCTACCTGCCGGCTGGACGATGCTTGCTCCCGCCTTCGGCGGGGGGTTCTACGACTGGAAGTCGAACAAGGTGACCCTGAACACCCCACAAAACCTCCAGGCGCTCAAGCACCACGTCGATTACCGGAAAGAGCTCGGATACGACAACATCGTTCGATTCCAGTCGGGCTTCGGCGCGGATTCTGGCGCGTCTTGGTCCTTCATCGGCGGCTCTCAGTCGATCATCGTCGACGGGTGCTGGCGCGTGGAGCAGCTCAGGAAGGAAGCGCCCAAGCTTGAGTACCGCCTCGCCCCGATGCCTCCCCCCAAAGGCGGCCAAGCGCTTGCCGGCAATACCGGCGGCAACTTCATGATCATCCCTTCGGGAGCCAAGAATCCGCAGGGGGCCATGGACTTTATCCGCTTCTGGTCGGGCCTCAGCAATCCGGAGCGGGCAGCGGAGTTCTACACGATGGGTGGCTGGCTGCCCCTGTCCCCGGCGATCGCGAACGCGCCGATCTACCAGGAGTACATCCGCAAGCATCCGCAGTTCCAAGCCTTCGTGGACATGATGCCGAGCGAGAACCTCCACCCCGCGCCCCCGGTGCCCATGCAGCTTTTTATCCAGGACAAGATCAACCAGACGCAGGACCTCGCAGTTCGTGGCAGCCTGACGCCGGAGCAGGCCATCAAGAAGCTAGAGGACGACGTGAGACAGGAAGCGGCACGGCGGGAGGCGCTAGGCTATGCGAACTAAAGGCCCCTTCGGGCTGAGTGTGCCTCAGAAGTTCCTCGTGCACGCGGTGCTGATCGTGCTGTCGATTCCGGCGCTTCTGCCCGCGCTCTGGATGGTCTCGACGTCGCTCCGCTCACAGGACCAACTCACGGCGAACACGGGCGTGGAGTCGGGCATCACCCTCGCGACCCTCATCCCTAGCCAGCCGCACTGGGAGAACTATCCAAAAGCGCTCTCCACCGTTCCGTTTGGCACGTACCTGCAGAACACGGTTTCGCTGTGCGTCGTGAACGTGATCGGCGCGGTCTTGAGCAGCGCCATCGTCGCCTACGGATTTTCGAAGATCGAGTTCAAGGGGCGGAACGTCCTTTTCGTTCTCATGATCGCCACCATGGCCCTTCCGGGTCAGGTCACGATGGTGCCAGTGTTCGCCATCTTCCGCTGGCTGGGTTGGTACGGCACTTACCTGCCCCTGACCGTGCCCGCCTTCTTCTCGGCCCCGTTTTTCGTCTTCTTGTTGTCCCAGTTCTTCAAGACCCTTCCTGACGAGATTTCGGAGTCAGCCCGAGTCGACGGTGCCGGAGATTGGACGATCTTCAGCCGCATCGTGCTGCCCCTCTCGAAGTCCGCCTTGGCTACCTGCGCCCTTTTCCAGTTCCTTGGGACCTGGAACGACTTCTTCGGCCCGCTGATGTACATCAACGAGCCGTCCAAGTACACCCTCGGCTACGGTCTCCAGCAGTTCCTCTCGTCGTACGGCAGCCGTTGGGGCGAGTTGATGGCCGCATCGGCCGTCTTCACCGTGCCGATCATCATCCTGTTCTTCTTCGCGCAAAAGACCTTTATCCAGGGGATCGCGACCACCGGCGGGAAGAATTGATGATCGGGTGACGGGGTGATGGAGGTGATTTGGGTGAAGGAGCGACAGTTCCTTGGTCGTCCGTTCACCTCCATCACCCCTATCACCCAATTCACCCACTCCCCCTGACTTCTCTCGCGCTTCTGCCGATAATCGCCTCGTGCGTGTGAGTCAGGAGCCGTTCTTTACCCGCTGGCGCTTGGGAATCCTGGGCGTTCTGCTGTTGTCGATCCTCGTGTACGTGCCGTGCATGACGGGTCTGCCGGTTTGGGACGACAAGGGCATCCTGCACGGGTCTGCGATCGGGGGTGGAAAGACTTGGGCTCAGTGCTTCGAGGAGCCGTTCAACTACCACTACTACCGGCCACTGGTCTCCGCGTCCTTCTTTCTGGACCGCACCCTCTTTGGCACCGCGCCGATGCTGTACCACCAGACGAACGTGCTGATCCACGCGGCGGCCACCGCGCTTTTGATCTGGCTCGTGGTGGCTGCCTTCGGCAACCGGCGGCTGGCCCTGCTCTCGGGCCTGTTCTTTGCGGTTCAGCCAGGACAGGTCGGAGCCGTCGCCTGGATCGGCGGCCGGACAGACTCCCTCTGCGCCCTCTTCGTCGTCGCGATGGCTCTGGGTCTGGTCAAGTGGCACCAGGGACGCCACTTGGGCTGGATGGCGCTCTCCGCCGCTTCCTTACTCGCGGCCATGATGACGAAGGAGCAGGCCGCCGTCCTTCTGCTCCTTGCTCCCGCCGCCGCGTGGGCCTTTGGGAAGCAACCCGATCGGCTCCGCCTCGCCGCATGGTCCTCGGTCCCCTTCGGAGTTATGGCCGCCGTGTTCGTCGGCCTCTGGCTCGCCCACTATCCCGACCCTTTCAAAGCGACCTCGCCTACCGTACTCGAGTTGATCGCGCGCCTCGGCAAGACGACGTCGCACTACGTCCTCCTGTTCTTCGCGCCCAACCCTTGGAGCATGCACTCCTTCTCACTGGAGAACTACGCTTCGCCGCTATGGACCGCCCTCGGCTTGGGCCTCTTCGCCGGCTTGATCTTTGGGTTCGTCCGGCTCTGGAAGCAAAGCCGTGAGCTCGCCTGGTTCGCTCTGCTCGCGCTGCTGATCTTCCTGCCGGTGAGCAACGCGGTCCCCATGCCTTCTCTACTGGTGGGCCCCTACCGGATCTCGGTGGGTGGCCCAGCGATCGCGGTGCTTAGCGCCGCAGGTTGCCTATGGCTATGGGCTTCTAAGTGGCGCTCCCTCGCGCTGGTTCCTGCCCTCGGGGCCCTTGCTGGGGTTGCCCTCACCCCCTGGGGTGCGGCTCAGTTCCAGAGCGAGAAGCAGTTTTTCGGCACGGTTGCCAAGTACGACCCGGACAGCATCATCCTCCGCTCGAACTATGTCGTCACGCTCGCGGTACTGGGCGAGAGCAAGGAGGCGCTGGAGCACTCGGAGGCCCTACTGCAGACCGTCTTCGCCGGAGACGAGTGGCTCGACTATAAGAACGTCCCCGCGCTCCTCGACGCGAACCCGAAGGTCAGGAAGTGGGTCGAGCAGAACCAAGGCACGAGGGCCGCGACCGAAGAGATCCTGGCCAACGTCTTTATCCGCCACGGCCTGATTCTCTCGAACCTTGATCGGGTGGAGGAGGCGACTCAGGCGCTACGTTGCGGCGTCACGCTCGACAACACCAACGAGGCCGGGTGGTTCAACTTAGGCAAGCAGCTCCAAGGAGAAGAGGCCGCGCAGTGCTTCCGAAGGGCCCTCGCCTGCAACACCAAACACTCCGGCGCCGCCTATGCCCTTGGCAGCCACTTCCTTCAGAAGAACGACCTGCGCCAAGCCGAGAAGCTGTTCGTCCAGGCCACCCGCGGCAGCGAGCCGTTCGGCGATGCTTTCCTCGACCTGGCCCAAGTCCAATACAAATTGGGCCAAGTCACCGCCGCCCGCCAAAACCTCGCGAAAGCCGAGCGAACGATCGTGGACCCGGAGAAGCTCCGGGCGGTTCGGGAGAGTCTTGGGGGCTAGGGAATTGGGTTTCAGGTGCTGGGGGTTCGGTGTTCGGTGTTCGGGAAAGGGTTGAGCATTGAGCCCTAAGGGTTAAGCTTCGCCTGAGGTCCGAACACCGAACACCGAACACCGAACACCGAACCCCCAGCACCCAGCACCCAGCACCCAGCACCGAACACCCTACTTAACCGCCGCCGGCCGCTCCTTTGCCTTGTCCGACTCCTGAGCCAGCTTTCGGTTCTCTTCGGCCTTGGCCTCCATCTCCTCCACCGTCTTCGTGTGGAGCCGGGCGGCACCGGTGTAGTCGCGAGTGGGGACTCGCGGGCCTTTCTCGAGACGCTCCTTGGCCTTAGGAATCTCGTCCTGCCACTGGGGCAGCCACTCGGCTTGGGCGACGAGCATCTCGTCCGCCATCTGCCAGATCTCCGGCGGGTTGCAGACGGCACCAGTTAGCGGGTCCATCATCATCGACTGCTTGAGCAGGTTGACGTCGCCCGATATGGCTGCCTCAACCGAGAGCCGCTGGGCCCAGACGGAAGCGTTGCAGACGGCGGCGCAGCCCAGGGGCAGGTCGCCTACCACTGGCATGGAGATGCCGTTCCGATCCACGTAGCCGGGGGCCTCGATGATGCAGTCGTTCGGGAGGTTTGTGATGACCCCGTTGTTGACGCGGTTGAAGTGGCCTCGGTAAACGCGGCCGGTCTCCAGCGACTCGATGATGTAGGAGCCGTGCTCCTCGCCGCGCTTCTCGGGCTTGAATTCGTTTGGTGGCGCGGACATCCAGTTCGGGAAGTCGTGCTCGAACCAGCGGCGACCCTCGGTGCAGACGCGCAGGTAACCGCCCGTTTCGCCGTTGATCCAAGTGCCGAGGTCGATCCACTCCAGGATCTCGCTCGGACGCTTGCGGTACCAGGGCAGGTACTCGCTAAGGTGGCCGTTGCTCTCCGTGCTGTAGTGTCCGAACCGGCGCAGCATGTCGATGCGGACCTTCTCTGTCCGGCGGAAGTCTTCAACCGACTCGAACGCCTCCAGCAGGTGCGGCACCATGTCGATGTCCCGCCACCGGATCTGGACGTACCACGTTTGGTGGTTGATGCCGGCACAGACAATATCCACGTCCTTCTTGCCGACCTTCTCGTCTTCCCCGATGAGCCCCTTGCCCCGTGCCCAGCTTTCGATAGCCCGGGCAATCTGTCCATGCCCCCCCTGCACGCCGTGGCAGAGACCAACCGTGTTGACTTTGCCGTAGTGGTTGCAGGCCCAGGTCAGCATTGCCATGGGGTTCGAGTAGTTCAGGAAGAGGCAGTCGTCCGCCGCCACTTCCTTGATGTCCCGGCAGAAGTCCAGCAGGGCCGGAATGCCGCGCTGGGCGTACATGATGCCCCCGGGGCCGAGGGTGTCGCCGACGCACTGGTCGACGCCGTACTTGAGCGGGATGTCGACGTCGGTCTGGAAGGCCTCCAGCCCGCCGACGCGGACGAAGGAGAGCACGTAGTCGGCCCCATCGAGGGCTTCGCGACGGTCGAGGGTGGTGGTAACCGTGGCTGCAACGCCGTTAGCCTCGATGTCCCGCTTCATGAGTTGGGCGACCATGTCGAGGTTGTGCGCGTTGATATCGTGATAGGCGAAGTGGGTGTCCTGGAGTTCGGGGACCGTCAAGATGTCGCGGCTGATCCCGCGAGTGAATCCGACGCTTCCGGCTCCAATGACGGCGACTTTAATGGGCATGGTTCTTTGGGTTCCTTAGGCGAGAAATCGATGTTGGGATACCGATTTACTTAGTTTAACGCGTGTTGGGGGCGGAGTACCTCCAGATTCCGTAGCAGCTTGTGGCCACCCATGGCTCTCGGGTCTTCGGATGGACCCGGATGCAGATCGCTTCCCTGCCGCCGTCCTTCTGCCCCGGCTTCAAGGGCCGGTTGAGGGTGAGGTTCTCCCAGGTCCTGCCGGCATCGCGGGATCGTAGCACTGCCACGTTGGAGGCGTAGAGGTTGCCGGCGCTGCCGATGTAAACGACCCGGGGATCTTGAGGATCAACAGCCACCGTGCGGGCACTGTAGCCGCCGAACTGGTTTTTGGGGATGTCGAGAAGCCTCCAGCCATTGGCTTCCAAGACGGCGGGCCGGTCGCCGAGGACGGCGTAAAGTCTTTGGCGCCGGGAGTCGTACGCCAGGTCCCGAACCTCGCCCTGGTGGGTGGCCCGTCGAGTCCAGGTACGCCCATGGTCGTCGGAGGCGACGACTTCGGTCTGGTCGCCGCGTCGCTTCAACCCGAAGAGGGTTCCCGCGGTCGACGACGTGATGACGGCGTCGCAATCGGCCATCGCCGCCCAGGTGGCTCCGCCATCCGGGCTGCGCTGGTTGAACGCGAACACCACGTTCGGATCTCGAGGATCGCCGTAAGACGAGTTGGGGCCGGTCAACGGGATCTTTGTGTCGGACCAGGTGCGGCCGCTGTCCCGCGAAACCCGCAAGATGCGTGGTTCACCCCAGCCGCCGGCGTTGCCCACCACGAGCAAGTTGGCGGACGCTGCGTAGCCGCCGTAGCAATACCCGCCCCAACCGTTCCCCGAGGGGTTAAGGTAGGTCCAAGTCTTGCCCCCGTTGCGGGTGATCGCGCCGTTATAGTCTTGCGACCCGAAGAACACAAGGTCCGGGTCCTGATGGTTGAAGTGGAAGTAGCCACCCACGAGGACGCCGTTGTAGCCGTCGGACGCGTAACCGAAGGTCGCCCCGCCGTCGGTACTTCGGGTCGCCCAGTCACCTCCGAGCGACCACACGATCCGAGGGTCGCGGGCGTCCCACTGGAAAATACCTTGACGAGAATTATCGGGCAGGAACGCGCCCGTCGAGTCCTTCCTCGAGGCAGACCAGGTTCGTCCGCCGTCGTGGGAGTAGAAGCGCGGCCAATTCCAGTTGTTGGGCACGGACTCACGCCATAGGACGAGCCGATCCGGGTCCACGGGGCTTACCTTGAGGTTCCGGAGGCGGTCCTGGCCTTTCTCGATCGAGCGCGTGTCCACGACCTTCCAGGTCTCCCCGGTGTCGTCTGACCGGTGGACGCCGGTGGCGGTTGAGACCCAGACGCGGTCTGGGGAGCCCGCAGTGGTGTCGAGGCCAGTTACGTCCCCTTCCAAGGTCCGGCGAAAAGTCCGGCCACCGTCGGTGCTGCGGAAGAAACCCCGCTTGTTGCCGGCGTACAGGAATCCCGGCCGGGCGGGGTGGCAACGAAGGAAGCTGCCGCCGTACGCCGCCGAACCCGGAATCTCGGCCCAAGACTGGCCGCCGTCGTCGCTCCGGTAAAGCGCCGGATGGATCTGCGGCTGACCCCACATGGCGCGATCCTCGGCGATTCGGGACCAGTAGACCACCCGCGTGTAGCCGAGCTTTCGGTCGTAGGTCGCGGGATCGAACGCGAGCTGCGTCCGCATATCGTCGTTCGAAGATATGTCCGCCGGAAGGACGGAACGCCACGAGGAGGCCCCGTCGGTGCTGAGCCAGATGCCGTGGTGGGCGCCGTTCGAGGAGTTCGCGCCGACGGAGAGGCACCGCTTGGCGTTGTTGGGATCGATGGCGAGATCCGCCGTTCCCCGCGGCGAGTAGCCTACGTTGCACGGCTCCCACCGCCGACCGCCGTCCCGGCTCCGGTACAGGCCGCCAACGTCGGTTCCGAACAAGAAGAACTTGGGATCGGCGGGAGTCGCCGCCATGGCCCGCGGCCACTGGCCCCCTTCGCCGCCAGAGTAACCCAGCCGTTTGATCTCTGGCGAGACGAGGGGGACGGGCGTCCAGCCCTGGGCACCGGCCAATGAGACGACCGCTGCCATAGTTCCCACGGCCAACTGCCGTAACAGGCCGCTCCGCCTGTTCCAGAGCAGGCCCGTCACAGCCCCTAGGCATCCCGTAGACGCACTACTACCTCTTCGAGCGTGGTTTGTACCCTTGCGAGCCCCGGACGGCGGTTTTTCGGCTGCTCGACGTTCTGTCTCCGAATCTGGCAAGAGAGGTGTTCGGCGCCAACGGCTATTGGCTCGCTCCCCATGGGCTCTCGTCCCCAGATACCGCTTTGCCATGTCATCCTGAGCGCAGCGAAGGACCTCTTCCAACACACCCTGCTGGAAGAGGTCCTTCGCTGCGCTCAGGATGACATGGCGGATTAGCGGCCCCCGCCTCAATTCGCTGGCTCCAACTTGACCTCGTCAAGCCACGCCTGCCCGTCCCCCTCGATCAACAGCACGATCCCGAAGCGCTCGGTCCCTTCTGGAAGGACGATTTCCCGAGAGAACGGGACCCAGTCTTGGTTGTTCTGGACGTAGTGGGCTTGGACGAACGCGATCGGCTTCCAATCGGCAGTCATCGGCTGGACCGCCACGTTGACCTTCGCCTTCCCCGCCGACCGGACAAAGCCGCTCAGCCGGAACCGGGTTCCCGCGGGAGCCTCTACGACCTGTGATGCCTGACCATGGGCTTCCCCACCCTCGCTGGCGACTCGAAGCGAAGCAGGCCCAGCCTTAAAAACCGAGGTGTCGCGGGCGATCTGGAGCTTGCCCCGGCCCGTCCAGCTTTGGTCCCAGCCGGTCGGTAACCCGTTTCCGTCGGACATCGAGCCGTTGCGGAGCACCGCCCCTGGACGGCCGTTCCAAGGATCCACGGCGGCGAACTCCATATCGGCCGGGACCATGGTGTAGGTTCGCCCACCTTTGGGCACGTAGCCTTTTGGCCAGCGAGTTTTCCAGAAGCCGCGCCCGAACGAGCCGAACACGAGTTTCTCCCCGTCGAACGGGTCGAACGCGATCGCGTGGCCCCGCAGCATGGCGAGACCCTCGTTGGCCTGACTCCAGGTCTTCCCCCGGTCGCCCGAGATCCAGACTCCGGTCGCTGGACTGATGTCGACGTACGGGTTCTCGTTGGTGGTCACCGCGATGCGGTTCGGGTTCGTCGGATCGACGGCGACGTTCTCCGCATACCGCTCGTCGAACAATCGCTCCCAGGTTTTGCCCGAGAACCGCCAGACGCCGGATCGGTCGCCGAGGTGGGAGACGACGTACAGCCGTCCCTCGCTGTCCATCGACATCCGGCTGGCGGGCTTCGGACCGCCAATGGACTTCAGAGTCTTGCCGTCCTCACAGACGTACACCCCCTTGTCGCCGCTCACGTAGAACGGGCCGGAACGCGTCGGGTGGGCGACGATGCGGTCGAGCCGGGGGCCTGGGTGGATTGGCTTCCAATGCTCAGCAGCGTCGGTTGACTGGAACAGCTTGCCTCCCATGACCATCCACACGAGGCGGCTCCGTTCGGGGTCCGCGTAAACGGCCGTCGGCTGAGGTCCGCCCGACCACGTCGCGTCGGGAAGGTCGTGCGCCTTGCCGTAGAAGGTCTTCCAGGTCTTACCGCCGTCGGTCGAGCGTCCCACCCCGTTAAAACTGTGCTGTCCGAAAACGGCGTACGTGGTGCCGTCGCGGGTGTAGCTGGCGTCCTGCCCGGCCATCCACGGAACCGGGTCGGCCGTGGGGTAGTGCCAGCTCTTGCCCCCATCGTAAGTCTGCCAAACCCGGGCGGCATCCATGGCCTGGACGATAAAGCGATCCTTGCGGAACGGGTCGAACCGGACGTTCATGGAGCACCAGCCGCTGTACCCCCTTCCCTGCCACTTTCCGTCGCCCAACTCGATGGCCGTCGCATCGTCCCAAGTTTTGCCCCCATCCCGAGTCCGCGGGATGAACTCCGAGTTGAACCCGTAGGCCACGCGTGGATCCTTGGGATCGACGACCATGTTTGAAAGGCTGAGCCCGGCAAAGGTAGCCGTTCTCAGTTGGAATACCTTCCGCTTCGCCGGGTCCTCGTCTTGGCCCAGGTTCTGCTTGCTCGCCACCGGCACCCAGGTGGCTCCGCCATCGGTGCTCCGGTAGTTGATGCCCGTCTTCCAGGAGCCGTCGTTCGTGTAGAGCACGTTCGGGTCGGACTGGGAGACCGCGAGCGCGCCGTAGTGAGAGGTCAGGTTGAAGTCGTCACCCGTAACCACCTTCCCCAGTCCGGCAGACGATTCGTGCCACGTCTCGCCGCCGTCCATCGACTTGTACACGCCTCCCGGAACGCGGGCCTTGGACCCGGCTGGAAGGTAGTTGGCTGCACTCACCCACAGAATCTTTCCGTTCTTCGGGTGCACGGCAAGGCGGTTCAACGTGGCGGGCGGAAGACCTTTGCCCGTATTCACCCACGACTTGCCGCCGTCCCGGCTGACGATGAACCCGACGTTGTCGGCGAGCGCGTAGAGGGTCCGGAACTGGCCGGGAGGATGGGCCAGCGCGTAAACGTTGGTGCCCTTTGCCCCTTCGGCGGTCGATGAGCCTTCGCGGGTCACCGTCGTCAGCTTGACCCAGGTCTCACCCGCGTCCCGGCTTTCCCAGATCGCTCCCCACATGGGGCTGCCGGGCGATTCCCACCGACGACTTGATCCTCCGCACGCGATGAGGTGCCGATCGTCTGCCGGGTCGATGAGGACCTTCTCGACGGGCGCGCTGTAAGAGCCCGCGCTCGTCGGCGGGAAGCCGCGACGCTTGAGCGCCCAGTTGCGCCCCGCATCCCGGCTGACGACGGGGCCGCTCATGGTTCCCGCCCAAACCGTCTTCGGGTCCTTGGGGTGCCAAGTGAAATCTGCGATCTCGTAGGCGGGCAGCCGGAACGTCGCTTGCCACGAGTCGCCACCGTCCTCGCTCAGTCCGATCCCCAGCATGTCGCCGCCGACGAGGAGGCGCTTGGAGTCGTGAGGGCTCACGATC
>Ga0216301_1000344_pt1 | contig 12690 bp, 11 predicted proteins | sample 4hB_Boncat_minus_FD_156203 | JGI IMG/M metagenome (GOLD analysis project Ga0216301, IMG submission 156203) | Terrestrial sediment cell enrichment communities for BONCAT metagenomics from Utah, United States - 4hB_Boncat_minus | ecosystem: Environmental > Terrestrial > Deep subsurface > Rock...
CTCCTGGTTGTTATAAGTAATTACTAGGAGGGCTTATTAATGCTCAAATTAACAGACGATCAACGGGCATTAGTAAACGCCCACAGCGCCGCCATCATCAACAGAGCAACGGCAAAATACCATCACCTATCACGGGAAATACTGGAAGACTTGCGCGCCGCTCTAACACTGCGGCTGTGTATCTCTGCATCCCGCTTTGATGCAACCACGGGTGTGAGCTTTGAAGCGTATGCAAGTAGAACTGTGGCGTTTGAAGTGCGTACGTTTTTCCGGGAACATGGATACGCAATCAAGTTACACAGATCATTGCGCACTGGCAAAGTGTTTTCCCAGCCAGATGGCGAATACAACGGGATTGATGTGCAATCCCTCCGCAGCGCCGCCAAACCATTGAGCCTCACATCCATAGAGGAGGACACAGCCAGCAATGAGGACGTCTGCAATACGGTGACGGACGCTCTGCATAGTGACTGGCTCATGGGGATACTACAGGAAGGATTGAGCGAGTCAGAGCGGCTGCATTTGGGCTATCGCATGGAGGGGATGAGCACGCAGGAAATTGCCCGCTTCCTCAAGCTGTCCCCCACTGCCTGCGAGGATGCATGGGATGAGCTTAAGGGCAAAGTAGCTGCAAAGTATCTAGCGCTGGGGATGGAGCCATGAGGACGTCCTATAGCGCCATTGATGCAGGGTTTTCCGAAAGGTGCCATCAGGCAGCCCGATCCTCTATCTATCCCTCATTGTTCCATGTGTTGCCCGATCAAATGAGGATTGAGTCCACTCTGGTGGAGAGAGCGCCTGGAGAGAGTTGGAGCCACAGCCGCAATTCGATCCTAGACGGCACTCTCAAGATTGATCGGCTGGTTTATTTGCATCCACCCCACTTGCGAGCGCCCATGATCGTCACTGTGCAAGAGCGATTCAGGCGCGCGGAGCATGGGGAGAAATACGGCAGACGGGATATCTGCCTGGGAGCCTGGAATATCGCCAACTCCCAACCGGCCGAAGTGTATGAGATGGCAGCCATGTATATCGTCTATGGCTGGGGGAGAGAGGACGGCACCATCACAGACGCCATCTGTGTGGATACAGCCACCCTCAAGCGGGCGCACATCATGGGCGCTCTGGAGTGTACGGAGCGCACCAACCGCAATTATCAACAATTCTACGTTTATAGGATTGCCGACCTGGAGCGGGTGGGAGCGCTGGTGTGGCGTATGGGATCGGTTGAAGCTGGCAGCTAATGCCACAATGCCCCCAGGAGCCCCCAGGAAGCTCCTGGGGGCGCTTGAGGCACAATAGGGCACCAGGGAGCCCCAGCGCCGTATTAGCCGATGGTGTGCCAGTTGGCTCCATCGCTGATGATGCGCTTATAGGCGTATTGCGTGCTCAATACCACAGTGGCGGCCCCATCTATGGTTTGCGCGCCGTCAGGATCAATTGTCACCGTGTTAGCTGTGGCGTCCGTTTTCTTGATGCAGTACTCTTTGCCCCTATGAGCCAGCGCCGTGGGGAGTACTATGGTGATGCTCCCTGCCGCCGCACTGCACAGGGCAACCGATTCATCTGCCAGAGCGCTGCTGCTGGTGAACACGCCCACTGATGCGCTATTAACGTTGATCGTGCTCACCGTCACTGTGGGAGCGCCACCAGCCCCAGCAGTAAAGCCATACCCTTCCAGACGGGCCGTGATTTGAATATCCGCCGCCGTGCTATAGGTGCCCAATGTGGCGTCTGGTGCGTTCTTCACCAAAAAGTAAAATGTATTGCTGGTGCGTTGCTCCGTCACAAACAACAGGGTTTTGGTGTTGCTTTGATCGTGAGTGAGACGCACCCAATAATCGCCACTGTATGAGCCAGCCAAAGAGAAATCAACGGTAACAATACGATCATCTCCAACCGGACATGAAATGTTGAAGGTGCTGAGGGTTGTCACCACGGTTTTGGCATCTGTCGCCAACTTCGCGCTAGTGATTGAAGAATTCAGCACCTTAGTGGTTGTCACTGCGTCTGCGGCCAGGGCCGCAGCATCCACACTGAGCGCCGCATACTTATTCGTGGTGATGGTGTTCGTAGCAATTGCCGCCGCTGTGACACTGAGCGCCCCTAGCTTACTGGCAACAATCGCCCCATCACGAATTGCGTCTGTTGTGACTGCCCGTAAACTGTCCGTTGTGCTGCTATCGCTGAGCTTCGCACTGGTGATAGCGTCATCGGCTATTGCCGTTGTCCCCACGCTGCCAGCCCCCAGGCTCAACGCAATGGAGAGGGTTTCCGCCGCCCCAGGATTGAGGACGCTCAGAGCGATATTGGAGCCCGCCACAATCTTGGAGGACAGATAGCCGGTTGTTGTATCGCTCCCTGTTACTTTGCTGGTGTAGCTATCAATTGCGCCACCCTGATAGCTGATGCCATTCCACACATACACGCCGCCCGTGGTGTGAGCAAAAAACCGGATGCTGCTGCTGGGGGTGTCTGTGGGGGCTCCTGCGTCCGACGTGCGCCGCCACAATGCGCCCCCTCCCAGGATCATGCGCCCGCTATAGTCAATTTCCAGCACCGTGGTGGAGTTAGTCACCAGACGCCCCAAATAGACAGAGAGGGAGCTAGGTGCCGTTAGGTTGGTGCGGACGCTAATTGTGCCCCCAGCAGACAACCAGACGTGATTGGTGGCGTTAGCCGTGAGCGCTATACCTGTCTGATTTTGAGCGAGCACAACCGGACCATCAATCATGGCCGCTCCCGCCGTCACCGTGAAAATAATGCCCGCCGTCCAACTCAACTCCAATCCCGTACAGACAGCCACAGCGCCGCCACCATGACGGCCTAACAAATCCACCCGCACAGCATTGGCATTAAATGGAAGTGAGAGGCTGCCGCTGCCAGATGTGCCAGGGATCAAGATACTGGCAGTGGTGGGCGTGGGTGTTATGGACGTGGGGTTAAGGGTGGCTGTCCCCTGCTGGATAGCAGGACACTGCACGGCTGTGTATGAATAGGTAATTGCTGGCATGTCTTATATCTCTCCTCTCTTAAGTAACTCTCAACCATCGGCGGCAATCATCGCTGCTCACCCAATCGGATGTACTGGTTTCCCCAGCAATTAAAAAGATGCCCCACCAACGCATGGCACCCTCATACGCTTGGGCAACGCAAAAGCTGGTTGACTCAAATTGCAGCGCCACTCCCGCAGTATCAGCAAAAGTGAATTCCGCAGATGGTGCAGCCTCACCCGGATACTGCATGGTCGCTCGTATACTCGCGCCCACAATAGCCGCCCGCAGTATTTCACCGTTTGCCCCCTGTGCTATATGGGGACGCTCCCCTGAAATAAATGCCACTGTTGGCGTGCTCCAAGTGCTGCCGCTATCGCTGCTGTAAGTCTCATAGACGTTGGAGCCCCCTGAGGACTCCACCCGGCAGAATAACAGACGGATAATCTCATCAGGCTCAACAATCATGCGCGGGTGTTGATCCACATTGCCCGACGTCACCAACACGTTGCTGATGGCGTGGGGTTTGGATGCATGGTCGCTCCTGTTATAGATACAATTAGCCAAACTGTTCGTGCTGGCTATATGCAGTTGTCCCCCTGGCGTCTGCACGATCCAATTACCCTCACCGTCCCCTGTGCCATCCCAATCCCGAGGATGCGCCCACCGATCATGGATCGGATAGGTTGCCCGAAATGATCCACTCTTTACGTAGGAGCTTGAGTCCTTAAGGACGTTGAGCCTTTTGCCCTTAAGCCAGTGGCTATTGAGTTGTTTCCCCAGCGCTGTGGCGCTGCTGGTTGTCCCCTGATAGCGGCTGCCGCCGCTGCTCACGTTGCTATAGACCACATCAGCCCCATATTTCCCAAACAGCCGGTAAAAGCCATCGGCATCCGTGGAGGCAGTGGGAGCCATTGCAGTGCCCGTATCGTTATCGTGCAGAGTGAGCGTCACACCCTTTAGCGCGCGGGACGCAAGATGCACAATGCCCATGTATTCACCGTCAAATACACGCTCATAATTCATGGCTGGGGTGCCAGACGATACGCCCAGGACTCCCGCCCCAGGATAGGGATCATATCCAGATGTTACATGCCACTGTGCCTCAATGCTATAGGGTGTCCCTGGGGTGATGATTTCCCCAAATGTCTGTCCCCCTGTGAGCGCCCCATTGCGCAACATCGGGCAATTTTGGGTCCATACCGTATCCGCCACAGTGATGGTGATGCCGGTATCCTTAAGGCTGTTGTCATAAGCCAGCCGCACAGCGTCCCAATAGGCTTTTACTGTGGTGGAGCTAGTGCTAACTGTCAGAGTGAGGGAGCGGGCACCATTGACGATCAAGCGCGCCAGATAGATCGTATACGCCCCCAATGAGCCCAATGGAGTATCCGATACAGCCCCATCCCCAAAGCACTCAATTGGATATAAAAGGGTGGCTGGTGTCCTATTCGGATCATCCAATGGGAGGGTGCTATCGGGACGGTAATAGCCTTCAACATGATCTAGCGTGTATTCTGCAATGTCTAAAAACTCCAGCCAAAAGAGCGGTGCTGAATCAATCGGATAGCTGCCAGGATGCACCACCGTATTGCCCTTTTCCCATGTCAATTGAAATACATTAGGATTGGTTTGGAGTTGAGGAAGTAGAAAATCAAACGGGATGGACTCCCACGTATCGGCAGCCCCAACGGTGAATTCCCAAGCATAGGCAGGCTCAGTCCAAGAAAAGTTAAAGGGGGGCGTCCCTGTGCTCAAGTTTCGGCTATCCATGCACAACCGGACGCGCGCCCCAGCTACATTAGCCTTTAGCCTCAATTTGCCATACCGATACGCAATATGGCGCATCACGTTGGCTGTGGATTTGAGCAACACTTTGGGCGCTGTCACCGTCACCTTTAAGTTGCTGCCATCCATTGCCAGAGTTGCGCCCGTGCTGCTGTGTCCACTGTTGAAACCATAGAACGCTGAGCCTGTGTGGATCGCCCATTTGCTAGTTGATCTGAAAAGCTGGAATTGGTGATGATCCTCAAGCGTAATCTGTGCAGCCTGGAAGCGCGGCCCCACTGCCAGGGTGGTGAGGCTGGCGTTAGAGCTATCCAGCAATGTGCCGTAATTATCCGCCCACGTGGGAGAAATCACTGCGCCCAACGTGCGGGTATTGGCTACATTGGCATTGCCTGAGGGGGTGGTGTTGGTCATGCTGGTGAGTGATTGCAGCGTCCCCAGCGTATTGCCTGCACTATCCTGATAGCTGATACTGCCATCACTCACGCCGTATGAGTAATTGTTGATGGGTCCGTATGTATAGGGAGTGTCTGCCGTCCAACCGCCACCCGCCGCATGATTAATATCGGCAGGCAGCAAATCACCTGTGCCGTATTGCGTGCAACTCACTGTGTAATTGTAAGAGCGCGAGGGATACACCTGGATTGTGGCGCTGGGATACGTAAAGCCAGCCCAACGGGTTGCAGAGGAATTAATCGCAGAGGGAGAGTTGTGGTAATAGATCGTATTAGCAACTTGCAATTTGGCGCTGGTGAGGGAGCCGGATAGGGTGGCTCCCCCATCGCTGCAACTCACACTAGCAGAGGGATATTCAGTGCCAGGGAGTGAGACGTTGATCGATGCACTGACACCATTAAGAGATGCGCCCCCATTGCTTGCGGGTGATGATACAGGCACTCCATTGAAAATAAACGATCCATTGCCGCCGCCCAACAACATCCCATAATCGTAATTGCCGAACGTGTAGCTGCTACCATCGGCAGGCTGTGTATAGGAATAACTTTCATCCACGCCCATGACGACTGTATAGTATTCGTAATCATCAGGATCGGGCAATAGATAGGTGGCGGGAATGATTACATCACAAGTGATTTGACCGCCCGCCGTGCAACTATAGCTAACACCCATGCGCTTTTCGTACGCTGCAAAAGGTGAGGGGGAAATCCACTCATGGGCTGTGGAAGTCTCATTAAATGAGGCAGTGGCGCTCCCCTCTGCATAGATATCCATGACTAATTGATCGAAGTCAACAAGCCCGAAACTTGTAGCCTGATAGGGAAACCAGGGAGTCTCAACCGGATCGCCAGCAATTACTAGATTGGCGGGAGTTGAATAGCTAAAGCATCCCGTTATATGGGGCGTGAAAATCCATCTAACTTCGCGCTCATTCGGATCAAGTGAGGCTGCATTGTCGCGCGTTTCCCTGGTGTAAGTGAAGTACATGGAAACGGTGACAGCTTGATTAAAGTAGGAAACGGCTGAGCCATCTTTATGGGTGTGCCAGGGATAATTGCGCTCATGCTCACCCGGTACGGACCACTCAATTGATTGCCGCCATTGCACAGTGCCGCTCACCGTTGCTGTGCGTGTTTTTCCGGTTGCAAAATCAGGCATTAGGCAATCACATCATCTCCATCAATCGTGGAGAAATCAGCCATGAAGTAAAACGCCCCTGCCGAATTTTGCAGTGGTTTGAATTTGCTCACATCCATAGGCAACGCGCGCATGTCTGCCTCAGATCCAATAGATTGCATTTGCCCCACCGTGATGCGTGGTTGTCTGGCATCCTGTCCAACAGCTTTAGCCGCTTGCGCTTTCTGTGCCCATCTAAATAATTGCAGTGCTTCCATGATCTATCTCCTTACGTGAGGACTACCAATCCCTCATAGTGCGCCATCTGCATGCGGTCACTGGTGTAATCAATATTGCAACTCTGGATCAATACAGTTTCGCCGTCAAACTCCACGGCATCATAGAGCCTCAACGGGCGGGGATGCGTCTGGTGTGTATCGCTGGGGTTGGTTACTAATGCCAATGGTGCCCGAAACTGTATCCACTTTTGAGCCTCACAAGATGCCTTATAAAGCGCTCTGCAAACCCAATCGCATGCCGCTTGCGTGGTGAGGGTGGGATCATAATAGACGATGGGGATAAAACGCCCATCCGTATAATCCGGGTGATTGGGATCGGCTGTCGGCACTGATGGGTTGAAGTCAAACGATTTCCCATTATAGGCAAACTGACAAACGCCTGTGGGTCCCCCATCATTCGGCAGCAATTCCCCCGTGCTCGTCACCATCACATAATTGGCTTCGGGCTTCTTCCAATACTTAACGTAGTTTTCAACAAATGACGAATTAGCACCGTGCGCATTCGGTGCCGTTACAATGCGAGGGACACCCCCAGCAGGAGCCCCTGTCTTAAACGTCCATAGTGGCGTATAGGGTGGCTGTGCGGGCCGTAGCAACCGCCACATCCCGCGTGTTCCTGCGTTGGCGTCATAAATCAGATAGCCCCCCAGGTAATTGCGCGCGAAATGGATAGCCAGATCAATGAGGGAGGCTGTTGGCTGTAATAGATACTCATCTTCCTCCCCGCTCGTAAAAGCTCTGATAGGCAAATCAGGAATGTCTATATCGTTAGGGTGTACGCCAGCCTCTTCCAGTAAAAAGCGCAAGATGTCCGTAATCAACCAGGGGAGTGTATTGCCGTCTGCATCTGCGGCCCCATCTTCCGCGCGGGACAAATCCCGCATTTGGAATGAGACAGCATCCGCCAGCCGTGCAGCGACAGACACCATTGAGCAATCATGTTGATGCCAGTTAAAGGATGGATAAAGACGGGGGGAGCCCAACCCGCCAAATCCCTCTGTTTTGAGATTGCCCTTTCGCTCATGAGGATTGCGGGCTATCTCTCCCTCCATCAACACACTGTATAGAGAGGGATCGGCGGCGCTGTATTGCGTCACAATGCGCGCTCGGTGCCCAACACGCCCCCTGAGGATGGATAGGGCGTCCGTGGGATCGGTGATGGTGATGGATGCCGATTCAGAGCGTGGATCGGAATCAGCGCTCATAATCGAAACATCAAGGATTTTGCCGCCCGTCACTGGCGTATTGCTGATAACGGAGCGGGTGCCCTCAACCCATACCTCGCAGGATTTAACAAATGGCGTGCGCTTGGGATCGCTGGTGCTGAGCGTCATCTCCACATAGTAACTTTGCTGTCCCGCGTTGGTGACGTATTTCCCACCCGACATGCTGCATGTGGCTTTAGTGGTGGCGTCCTTAACCACGTAAGTAACGCTGGTGCCTGTGGGCGTATCCACCTTAACGCTCACGTTGATGGCTGTGCCCGCCGCAACCGGGAATGGAATAACAAAGGGAGCATCGATCAAAGTGCCAGACGCGGGATAGCGCGTCTCACTCACTTGCACCAATACTCTTTGGTCCCGCCGCATATCCAGCCGTGGGGCTCCCGGTCCCGAAAACGTCTTTTTCGCGGGCGCTGGGGTGGCGAGCTTGGAGGGACGCAATATCTGCACGTGGGCCGCAGCGCCAGGAGCGGCAGGCACAGGCTGCAAGCGGGATTGGATGAGGGAGGCTCCCCCCTGTGGCGCTGGCGCTGCCACTGACGTAATCACGGCTGCATGCTTTTTGCTGAAGCTGAGGATAATCTGATGGAATTTGCCCGCCACTTGATTGGCGGCGCTATAGGTGATTTCAGACAGCTTATGCCAGACGTTGCCCACGCGCTCAAAGATTTCCCCTGTGCCGTTGCCCTTGATCGTCATGGCATAGGCTCCCCCTGGATTGCTCACGGTGGGGGATGAGGCAGACGCAATAAAGGAGGCACTAGAGGCAGTGTGAGCGGCGGCAGGCCCACCCCAATAATAAGTTAGGAGATTGTCGCTCCCCGCCACTTGGGTGGCGGGCACCTGAAACCTGAGAACAAATCCCTGGTTTTCGTCATAGTTACTATTTGCCACAGCCACCCTATCCATCGGCACATCATTGCTTGCGAGGGTGGGAGCCGGATAGGCAGATGCATCCGCCGTTAGGGATTGATTGTAAGTCGCTCCCGTTACCGGCAACTTGTGCAAAAAGTAATCACCAGTGGCAGCCACATCAGCCCCCACGGTGACGCCTGTTAGGCTGGCAGCTTTATGGTGGGGCTTCTCGGCAATGTGGGGTGCAAGCGTCCAATTGGATGCGCGCAGGGTGCCAGCCTGTTGGGCCGTCTTTTCGACAAAGTTGGAGTATTGCAGGGGCTTGAGTCCCCAGCCCATTTTAGGCAGATAAAGGACGTTGATAGAGTTGCCATAGCCAGAGGATAGAACGCGCCCGATTTGGTCCGCGCGCCGCAACACGGACCACGGAGGACGGTTGAGCACAGCCTCAGTTAGTCCAATCTCTATCCGTGTTTTACGGTCGGGAGTGATTGCGCTATCGCTCCCGATCCCCTCATATCCCGCCATACAAAGCCCCCTCAAGAATAAGCGCCGTCACCCATCTATTAGGCAGATGAGGGACAGCGCTTATTGTGGAGCTATCTGGAGAGGCTGTTAGAGGGACAGCGCCCCCATCCTCAATGCACCCGATTCCAGAGCACGGGCAAAGAAGTAGCCTTTCATGTTGCTGCCGATTGCCCGTTGCGCCCGTTCGCCTCCACCGTGCAACCCTTGCTGCATGGTCCGGTTGAGTTGGCTCATGGTGTTAACTAGCTGTTGCTGTGTGTTATTCTGTGCCGTCTGGTTGGCTTTGAATATTCCTAGCTGTTTACCCAAGTCATACAGCCCCTTGAGCACAGGGAACATATCCGCCATCGCTCCCCCCACTTGCTTAACGGCACCCGCAGCCTGGGAGCCCCAATCACTCATCCCCCGCAGTGCATCAGCCAGGGTGTTGAGCGCTCCTGTTGCCATCCCAATAAACGGTTTGCCCAATGACGTGGTGAACGTGCTCCAATTCGCGCTAACTCTTCCAAGCGCCGTATTGAATTCATCCGCCGTTTTAACAGCATCCCCGCCGTTGATTTTGCCTAACGCGTCACCATCAGCTTTGAGCCGGTTGCGCGTTTCCTGGCTCAACTCGGCAATCTTGAGCATGGGTTCAATGCCCAACACCCGCGCCACTCTCAGCCGTTCCTCTGCGTTGCTGATTTTCGCCAAACCATCGGCAGCCTCTAGCAGAGTCTTTGCCTCATTCTGCGAACCATGCAGCCGTGATAGCTGGGGACTGATACCCGCTCTGTGCGCCATCATCATGGCATGGGGATCGCTGCTTAATTTCTCGCGCAACCCTTGAGCCATTCCAGGGATTTCGGACGGACTCACACCATAAGCCGTTAGCCGTCCAATCTCTTGGGATGTGCCCCCTGACAATCGGGCGGCATCCCCCAGCGTGGATATCTTCCGGGCACTCTCAAAGATATTGCGTTGGAAGGAGTCTGCTGCTTTAGATGCCAATTTGAGCGCCCCCACAATAGTGGTGACAACCAACAGCATTATCCCAACCGGCCCCATGAGCGCCTTAAGGATCATCCCGCCCACGGCCCGCGCGCCCATCGCTCCCGCTCTGGCCGCCGCAACCCCAGCGCCCGCCGTGGTACTGGTGGCCGCCCCAGCCGCCGCCCCTGTGGCAACTGCCTGCGTGCTGCTGCCGCTCGTTGCGGCTGTGGTGGTGGTGGTGGATCGGGCCGCACTGGCTGCCGCACTCCCTACCGTTGCGGCTGTGGGCCGTGCTGGGGCTCCTGGTGCTGCCGCGCGCCCACTATAGCCAAAGGATGCGCCCCCTATGCCTCTCTGCATCTTGGAAGCGATATCCATACCGCCATCAGCTTCCTGTAGCAATTGGATGCCTTTGGCTAATTCCTTAACCACAACTCCAGGATTGCCGGAACCGATTGCTTTAACGAGTCCACCAATCCCCCCATTGAGATCCGTAAACAGATCCAAGAGTCCGGGTGCCTTAATCGCTTCCTCACCCTGTGCTAAACGACGCTCACCAAGCTCCTTTGATCGTTTCGCGCGGAATTCCAGAATCTCCAAATCAGCCTGTGCGGAAGTGGCCCCTTCTTTTTTGGCCATCTCCATTTGTTCTCGGATTTTCTCCAACTTTTGATTCGGTCCCATCATGTATTTGGTAGCTGTGGCAGCCGCAGCGCCGCCCCCACTAGCTCCCGCCGCACTGCTGGCGCTCTTAGTGCGTCCTCTGCCTCCACCAGCCCCCACGGCAGCCGCAGCGCCGCCAGCCCCTAATTGCTGCTGTGCGGCTGCAATCTCCCGGTAGGCATCCGCCACAGCGCTCAGGCTGGTGATAGTCTGTTGGAGCCCATTAACTCCCAACTCAATTTGGTATCGCTTTTCAGCCATCTATCAACCCATCCCAATCAAACAATGAGCCCCCTGGAAGCTCATCACTCCAGGGGGCTCCCATCCTTAATGCATGGCGTCCATATCCGCAGCGCCATCCGATTGATGCACAACTACAGGAGCGGCATCCGCAACCGCAAACGCCATTAGGTCACCCACCCAATCCAACGTTAGGGGCTCCATATCCACCCCCACGGGCTCAGCTCCCATCACTCTGCACAGCTCTCCCAATCTCGCGTTGATGGAGCATTGAAGTTGATCGCTTCGCAGCGTGATTTCCGGGTGTTGCTGGTTGTATTGGAGGCAACTACGCAGCAAGCTGGCATAGTTGCCCCCAGCTAGTTTTTTTCCGCGTGCTCAATGCCGTGGATGATTAACTCACCCGCCCAACCATCCAACTGATTCCAAACGTTAGGCAGGCTCACCATGATCCCAATCAACTCAACCAGCCCGTATTTGTCCTCAGGCTGTCCCGTCTGCATGCACTCCAGGAGCGCAATCGAAAGTAACAACCGAGAGGATAACTCTACCGGCTCACCATCCACGTGGGTATAGCGTGGGCCGTTTTCCGCCAGCCATTGAGCCTCATAGTGTGCGGCTAATTCCTGGGCGTAAACGCGCGTGGGGACGTCAGGAGCCCGCATGGTCATGGTGATTTCCACATCGGGCGCAACCGGATCAACAAAGGATCGCGTTTCCTCCCGACGCTTCGGACGCGGGAGCCTTAATACGTCAGTTCTCATTAGGCGATACCAATGTTAGAGCCCGCATCAATCGCCAGGAAGGATGCATGGATAGTGGATTTACCATGCCCAATCTCTTCACGGTGCGGCCCACGGATTACATAGCCCGTCCAAGTCTGAGTCCCTCTGGTGAGAGTCAGTAGGAAGTAATCAGCCGTAGCCAAACTGGTGGAGAGCTTATTAACCCCAGTGCCAGCCCTTAGGATGAGCGCGACACAATCAAAGCCCCAATCATCGTGCAGAATATGCCGATGGACGCGGACGGCATCTGCGGCAAAGATTTCCTCAATTACCGGGTTGGTGCTCACCTGGCAGCTATCCCATACACCAGCAAAAGAGACAGCCGTACTAGCTGTGAGGGTGCCATCAGCGGCAACCGCTTGGGGCGTCAGGGTAAAAGCAGTGACATCACGGCCCCTAAGAAATGCAGGAATTCCAGGCATAATTATAGATCCTCAAGCACCCATAAACGGCGCTTATATATGGGTGCGCAATAATCCATTGCATACACCACCAATAGACAGACAGACAGACAGACAGAATTGAGCGGCGCTAAATTAGCCGTTCAACAGATCGCAAACATGATCGGCAACCGGCTCAGCATGCACAGGGACATGCTCACCCTCACCGATCCAGACATTAACGCACTCAACACGGACACCAGCAAATCCACCATCTTTGTGAACGTGCATCTTGTATTGCGCTTTGGTGGGCTCAACAGCCTTATTAGACTTTGCACCCAGCGCCTTATTCTCAGATGTTTCTCGCATATTCAAGTTGCCCTATCTAGCGC
>Ga0216301_1000345_pt1 | contig 12681 bp, 6 predicted proteins | sample 4hB_Boncat_minus_FD_156203 | JGI IMG/M metagenome (GOLD analysis project Ga0216301, IMG submission 156203) | Terrestrial sediment cell enrichment communities for BONCAT metagenomics from Utah, United States - 4hB_Boncat_minus | ecosystem: Environmental > Terrestrial > Deep subsurface > Rock...
CGAGGTCGCCCGGCGTGCGGGGGCGCGGCAGGCGGCCGCCCGCCACCAGCGCGATGGCGCAGACGATGGCGAGCGACGCGAACCCCAGCCCGAACCCCGCCGCGAACCGCCGCCAGCGGACGAGCCCCGGCGCCACGCCCACGTCGGCCCAGCGGCGGATCCCCGCGGCGCGGATGAAGAACGGCAGCCCGATCAGCGCGGTGATCAGCAGCGCGCGGTTCACGTAGCGGGCGAACGGCATGCGGGCCAGCTTCGCCATCGTCCCGTGCTCGCCGGCCAGCGCCTGCACGGCGTGGTACAGCCACGGCGCCAGCAGAGCGCCCCCGGCGAAGACGGCCAGCAGGTACAGCAGCAGGGCGCGCAGGGGGCGGCCGCGCGGGGGATCGGCTTCGCTGGGCATGGGATGGGATGTCCGGGCGCTGGCGAAATGGGGGTGCCGCAATCTACGTCGTGCGACCGGGTTCCGGAAAAGGGCCTCACACAGAGACGCAGAGGTACGGGGAACGGACGCCAGGAGAAAAGAACCGGGCGCCCGGTCCGATTGACCGCTCCGCGCGCGCGCCCTAGCTTCCCTGCTCCACCCTTCCCCGCCCCCCATTTCCACACAATCCGATGAGATCCTTCCCGCGAACCCCTCTCGTGGCGCTGCTTGCCGCCTCGCTCCTGGCGTCGGCGTGCATGTCCATCCCGAACTCCACCGGCGTGCACCGGCTGCGGCCGACGGTGATGGCCGCCACGGACAGCGGCGTGGTGCTCTTCTCCGCGGGCGCGCCGGGGCGCTGCCATACCCATGCCACCGCGCTGACGCTCACGGCCGCGGAGCGCGGCAAGTCCGCGGGGCGCGTCCCGCCGATCCTGGTGGATGGCACCCTGCACAAGAGCGACTTCACCGAATATCCGGGTACGCTCAACGCGGTCCAGCTCCCCGCCGGCGCATACAAGCTCGACCCGAAAATCATGAACGTGTTCACCATCGCCCACAAGATGCCGGTCCTTGAGTTCGACGTGCGTGCGGGTGAGACCGTCTACGCCGGAGAGCTGTTCATCCCGCGGTCGTGCTCGACGACGATGCGCTTCCAGGTGCGCGACCGGTTCGACCGCGATGTCGCCATGGCCGTGGAGAGGAACCCGGCGCTGGGCGCGCGCCCGGTGGTCAAGCGCCTGATGCGGGTACGCCCCGACGCAGCGGACGCCCGGCGCGACTCCGCCCGCTCCCGGACCGGCTCCTGAACCGCTTCCAAGCGGAGTTCAAGATGTCACAAGCGAACGACCCGAACGCCGCCCTCCGCACGGAGCGGCTCATCCCGGCGAGCCCGCGCGCGGTCTTCGCCGCGTTCGAGCAGCCGGACCGCCTCGCGCGGTGGTGGGGGCCGAGCGGCTTCACGAACACCTTTGAGACCTTTGAGTTCAGGCCCGGCGGGCGGTGGGTCCACACGATGCACGGGCCGGACGGCACGGACTATCCCAACGAGAGCGTCTTCCGCGAGATCGAGCCCGATGCCCGCGTCGTGATCGAGCACGTGGTGCAGCCGTGGTTCACCCTGGCGGTGACGCTGGCGGACCGCGGCGGCGAGACGCAGCTGACCTGGGTCCAGGAGTTCGAGAGCGCGGAGGTCGCCGAGCGGCTGCGCCAGATCTGCGGGCCCGCCAACGAGCAGAACCTCGACCGCCTGCAAGCCGTGGTGGCAGACGGAAACGGCTGAGCATCCCTCCCGTGAGCGCCACCCGTGAGGACGAATGGCTGTGGGGGTGGGATGACACCCCCGGCATCGTCTCCGTGTGGGCGGATGCGGGCGGGCGCGCGTTCGTCTGGCGCCGGATCAGGGAAACGGGCGCGCTCGTCCACGAGGAGGAGCGGTTCCGCCCGTGGATCCTCCTCGACACCCTGGACGACCTCCGCCACCTCGGCCCGCGGCTGGGGCGGGAGGGGTCGCCCGACGCGCGCGTCTGGTTCCGCGAGCTGGAGGGGCCCGGCGAGCTGCGCTTCCTGGTCTCCGCCGCCAGCGGCGCGGAGCTGGCGCGGGCGGTGCTGCACGGAGCGTCGCGCCGGCTCGGGCGGCCCGTGGAGCACCTGCGCGCGCTGGGCGCCGAACGCGTGCTCGCGCTGCCGCCCGAGGAGCAGTACCTGGTGGCCACCGGGCGAACGTACTTCCGCGGCCTCGCCTTCGACGACGTGCGCCGCCTGCAGTTCGACCTGGAGACGACGGGGCTGGATGCGACCCGCGACCGCATCTTCATGGCCGCCGTGCGCCTTCCGGAGGGGGATACCGTCGTGCTGGAGGCGTCCGGCGAGGGCGGCGAGGGCGAGGCGGAGCTGATCCGGCGGCTGGTGGAGACGATCCGCGCGGCCGACCCGGACGTGATCGAGAACCACAACCTGCACGGCTTCGACCTCCCCTTCCTGGCCGAGCGCGCGCGCCGGCTGCGCGAGCCGCTCCCGCTGGGGCGCCTGCCGGGGGTGGCGCTGCGCGAGCGCGCCGCCCGCCGCGGCACCGCGCGCGGCGGCGAGGGGCGGCGGGTGCGCCTCCTTGCCCCCGGGCGCGAGCTGATCGACACGATGGACGCGGTGATCCGCTACGACTTCTCCGCGCGCGAGCTGCCGGGGCACGGGCTCAAGGCGGTCGCGCGGCACTTCGGCGTGGCGGCGCCGGAGCGGGAGTACGTACCCGGGAGCCAGGTGTACGCCGTCTACCGCCGCGACCCGGAGCGCGTGCGGCGGTACGCGTCGGACGACGTGGAGGAGGTGGCGGCGCTGGCGCGGCTGCTGGGGGGCGCGGCCTTCGCCCTGGCGCGCATGGCCCCGCGCCGCTACGAGCGCCTGGCCGACGCGGGGCCCGCCACGGGGGTGATCGACCCGCTGCTGGTGCGGGCCTACCTGCGTGCGGGCGCCGCGCTCCCCGCGCACCGCCCGGGCGACCGCACCCCGCACCGCGGCGCGGCGCTGCACCTCTTCGCCACCGGCGTAGCGTGGCGGGTGGTGAAGGCGGACGTGGCCAGCCTGTACCCCTCGCTGATGCGCGCCTACCGCATCGGCCCCCAGCGCGACCACCTGGGGGCGCTGCTGGCGCTGGTGGACCGGCTGGTGGAGCACCGGCTCGCCGCCAAGACGAGCGCGCGGGCGGCGCCCCCCGGCTCGGCGGAGCGGCACACGCACGAGGCGGTTTCGGGCGCCATGAAGGTGGTCGTCAACGCCGCCTACGGCTACATGGCGGCCGGCGGCGAGCTGACGCGCTTCGCCGACGTGCACGCCGCCAACGAGGTGACGCGCCGCGGCCGCGACACCCTGGCGCTGATGTGCCGCGAGCTGGCCGCGCGCGGGGTGACGCTGCTGGAGGCGGACACGGACGGCGTCTACTTCGCCGTGCCCGAGGGGTGGAGCGAGGAGGACGAGCGGCGCGTGGTGGCCGAGGTGGGGGCGCTCCTCCCCCCGCTGGTGCAGCTGGAGTTCGAGGGGCGCTACGCGGCGATGCTCTCGCACGAGCCCAAGAACTACGCGCTGCTGGGCTACGACGGCACGCTGACGCTGCGCGGCGTCGCCTTCCGCTCCAGCCGCTCGGAACCGTTCGGAGAGGCATTCCTGCGCCGGGCGATCGAGCGGCTCTTCGCGGGCGACCTCGCCGGCGTGCGCGAGGCGTACCTGTCCACGCTCAACGCGCTGGAGCGACGCGAGCTCCCCGCCTCCGCCGTCGCGTCGCGTATCCGGCTGACGAAATCGCCCGAAGCCTACGCCGCCGCGCGCCCCACCCGCCGCGAGCTGGCCTACGAAGCGCTCCTCGCCGGCGGGCGCACCTCCTGGCGCGTGGGCGAGCGCGTCCACGTCTATCGTACGCAGAACGGCGGCGCCGCCGTCGTCCCCATGACCGGAGACGCGAAGACGGACGCCGCTGCCGCCATCCCCCGGGACTACGACGTGGAGCACTACGCGCGCATCCTCCGCACCCACTTCGCCGCGCGCCTCGCCCGCGCGCTCACCCCCGAAGACTTCGCCACCCTGTTCGCCGCCCCGGACCAGCTCTCCCTCTTCGCCCCCTCCGCCGCGGAGATGCGGCCCGTCCTCAACATCGTTGGAGTCTGAGCGGCGTCCGGCGCCCCGGGTAAGCAGAAACGGCCGGGACGCCCTCGCGGAATTAGGGGATGGGCGAAGCCTGCATGCGAGCCGCTCTCACTTCGCCAGGTTTGCACCGTAGCGCTTGAAACGCACAAACGAAACGAGCCACTCTGGACGTTCGGACCCAGCTGCTGGTGGGGCTTCCAGCCAGCCCACTCTTCGGACTGCCGTGGGGATCTCATTCGCTCGCGAACGCGGTGCCGCGAACGCCGTGCCGATCCGCCGACTGCTGCAGCTGCCGACGCGCCGCGGAAGCGTAATGCCTCGCGCCGGAGCTCAGGCTTTCCTCTCACTACCGTTGTCCTTACGACCTACCGAGTTCGCAGCATGCATTCGAACATCGGGGAGTGGAAGCCACGGAAAGGCCAGCCGTGACGTGGGTTGCATTCGTCTCGTCCGTTCCCGCTCCATAACTGAGCGCGACGTGTAAGCCCGCCCCTACCGGAAACCCCGGCGACGATCATCGGTACTCGGGGAGATGATGGCAGGCGAGACGAGGTTCGCGGTCACCGGCGTGCGGTCATCCGCCACATCCCAAAGCTCTCTGTCCGGGTGCTGATTCGCACCATAGTAGAGGTGAATCGCCACACCTTCATCCTTCGCAATGCGAAGCGCGGGTACGTAGTTTCCGTCTCCGGCAATAAGGGCCGCGCGCCGAATCCGGGTCTTGGTCGCAAGCCGAACGAGATTGGCAGCCAGATACACCGCAACCTGTTTATGTTCGTAGATCGACCGGCGGCCTTCCAGCGCGACACCGAGATGCTCGAGTTTCCCCTCGTGCAATTCGAACCGGGCCAGCCGGCGCAAAGCATCGAAGAAACGACAACGTTTCTCCAGCCTCTCTTCCTCGTCTTCGGTAGGCACGTCGGAAATATAAGGGAGGCAGTCGGAATAGAAGGTCCTCAGTAGCGTGTACGGACGCGAAAGCTCGAGGCTGAGTCTTCCATAGTCCACCCGGGGTGATCCGAGGTCTCGCAAAACGCGATTGAGATATCCGCCGTCGATGAACAGCGCAGTCACGTCCATTCCGGTCTCCGGTTGAAGTGCGCGCAAATGTCCCAGAAACACTGCTGAAGGGCTGCTTACCTAACGAAAGTACCTTCGTTGCACCCGCCGTTCCAAGCCCCGTTCCCATCCAAGGCTCGAAGGTCGCAAGAACATTTCTTTCAATGATCGCCACAAGAGCAATGGCCGTGTGGCCAATGTGGCCGTACCGGGAGGCTCGGTAAGCAGCCAACTCGCAAGACTTCGATACTCGTCACGTGCACGGCGTAGTCCGATTCGGGCGGCTTTCTTCAGCTCCACGCTCCCCGTGTCATCCCATGCGGACAGATGAAGAAATAGTCCGAACCGCAGGTTGTCGAGGTCCGCGGACCGGGGCGTGAGCAGAGGAACCGTCTCATCAATCCCCGCCGCGGGATTCCAAGGGAACGTCTCCGGTGTGGCATAGTGTGGCGCGACGCTTTTATACAGAAGAGAAGCGTAGGCGCGCTGGAGCGGAATCCTCTCAGGACCTTCGGCGGCGCACGCCCGTACCTCCTCGGTGGTGCCGCCTGTCAGAATCAGCGCGCACAGCCGTTCAAACGCGTGGGAGGAGCCCCGCACCGCCCCCGACACCTCCCACGCGTTCCTCTCGCGACCGCCGAAAGCTACTCTCCACCCTCCAGACGGGTCCGTACGCGCCAAGTAAGTAAGGTAGGCCCTGAGCAGGGGCCGGGGCTCGGCCGCGAACGCGGAGTGAAACGCTTCGGCTCCAGGCCCGACGAGCTCCTCCGCAAACCCGGCGTACTCGAGACGCGAGGACACTCCTTGCGCCTCATGCAAGATGTCGATCCACGTTTCGAGTGATCGCGTGTAGCCGAGTTGCGCTCGGTTGCTCAGCGCCCGGTCAGCCATGGCTCGCGCACGCGCAGTATGCCCACAGTCGTTGAGCGAGCGACACAGCCGTAGGAGGGGAAGCGGACGCCGGTCGTACTCCACGGCCTCGTCCGCCGCCGCGATGATGGGCTCGGCGCGCGAAGCAAGCCGCAGAGAGCGCGCAAGGTGAAGCCAGTCAGCGATCGGGTCGAGGTCCGCACGCCACGCCAGATCCTCGTGCAGCTCGTTGCCATGCTCCACCAGCATGTACCGTACGAAACGGCGCGCATGCCGCCTGCTCACTAGAGCCAACGCATGCGCATATTGTCGCGGGACGGCCAAGGGAAGATTCTCAACGCGCGCCTCCTTCCATGCGCCGAAGCGGTTAGTTTTTCGGATGAACGTCCTTGCCTGCTTGCGCGAAACCGCGTTGAGCGCGGCGACTACATGGGAGAGCTGTCCAAGCTTGGGGTCCGAGATCGCAGGGCGGACGAAACGTGACCATTTGAGCCGCTTGCTGAGACCCCTGGCGTTTTCGCGGGAGATCATTGCTAGCGCATTCAGCAGGTCCGATACCTCCGCCAAGTGATGGATCGACAACCCTCCACCTATCTCGGTCTCCGGGGCGGGGGGTGTCTCATCACCGGACGCCACGCCCAACCGCTTCTGCAGCTGCTCCGCCAGCGTGTACGCGATGCCGGTATCGAACCACGCCGCAGCGTGCAGGGCATACGCGACCCGCTGAGCGGACCCCTCCGCGGCCAGCGCGCCGCCGAATGTCCTCTGAAACACGTCCTCTTCCAAGCGGAACATTTGACGCACCTCCTTTGAGGAGAAAGGTGCGGACAGCAGCGTTCCCAGGCAGTGGGCGTGGTCTTCCACACGGCTCACCGAACACCATCGGTGAAGCAGTTCCTCCGTGAGCTCGTAATCATCGGCGATCTCCTCCACCAGGGTCGGACGCTCTGGTCCGGCGGCGGCCCCCATCCCCTTTAGCAGCTGGGCGGTATGAGCGAGCGCCCATCCTTCCGGCCGTATCCGCCACAAGAACTCGGTCGGGCGCAACCGGGCGAGAAACTCTCTGGCCCGAACCGGCGCCACCTTGGCGACTGTCGCCAGAAAGAATCCGACAATGTTGGGTGCGCTGTTTTCCTGCAGCATGGAAAGCACGACCCGATCATGGTCCGCACTCTCTAGCGCCGCCGCGGCATCCGCACACGAGACCGAGCGCGCGATCTGCTCGATGAAGTAGCCGATCTCACGGTAGTCACCGGACCGGCTGATCCGGTCGTGCAGGTCGTCCTTTGCGGCGGCGAAGATTCGAGCGGCCGTGGGTCTGTGTACCTTTCCGTACGTCGCGAATACCGAGCCCAGCCTTCGCAACGAGGGTTCGGACGTGAACTGGGAAACCAGTGCGGGAATATGATCTCTTGCGCAGTCGCGCGCCGCCTCGTACGCGGCTACGGGCCTCACCCTCCAGAGCCGGTTCAGCAAGATGGCGCCGGAAAGCGGGCGATCGGCTGCCGCGAGGCAGTTGACGACCTGCCGAAGGTCCACGTGCTCGCTGAGCGCCTTCGCGGCCTCACGGCGGCTTACGACGCGTATCCGGTGGCAGAACTGCAGCCAGACGGCGAGACTATCCGGCCGGGCGTCAGCCATTCGCTTGGCCGCGTCGAAGTACTCAGTTTTGCGGACCGAGCTGAGAACCACGTTGGAGAGGCGATGTGAAAGCCGGCCGAGCTCCGCGAGAAAGAAAGCCAGTTCGTCCAGCCGCGGCTCATCGAGCTCGACCGAGAGGACCAGATAGCGGGCGAACCCCCGGGTTTCGACGAGAGCATCGAGTTCCGTCCGTGCCACCCTACGCGCCCGCGGGCCGGCCACCTTCGTGAGAACAGCACAGAACTCACCCACATCCCGAAGATACGGCACGCGCTCGGCGCGGACGAAGCGCGTGAAAAACGGCACGACGCCCGCGGATTTAGGAATAAGGCGGCTCAGGATGGACAGTGCTTCGGCCCTGGCGGCCACCCGGATCTCCCTCAGCACGCCGACCACTTCACGAAGCGGCATGGGATTCGAGTCCGCCCCAAGTTGCGCTACGATCTGGTCCTGGTTCCGAGTGGTAAACTTCCGCAGGATTCCGTTGTTGCCGCTCACCCTCAACGCGGTGGTAATGGCGTACAGCTCTCCCGGAGCCTCGGCGTAAAGATCGCATATCGAGGCGAGGATCCGGTCGGGATGCTCCCGCATCAAGGCATCTCCCATGGCTTCGCTGGTCGGGAGAAGTGCCCCCGCGTCGGCAGGCTCGAGCCATCCCAAACGTTCCAGCACGGCCGCGCTTTTGAACCCCTTGGGTATCGGAATGCCCGTGGCGCCGATTAGAAGCACAGGAAGACATTCGGAGCGGAACCGGTCTCTGGTGCAACCCGGAATCCCCCGGGTCAAATTAGCTTCTATGATGTTGGCGATGTTGCTCCTCGTACCCAGCGCCCGGATAGCACGCGCTGCCCCACGCCTACTCGATGCATAGCGGAGGACGTGCAGCGCCAGTGCGGGCGAGCCCGGATTTAGGGCGGCGATCTCCTCCACCAACGGAATGTTGTACGCGATACCGAAGAGACTCACGAATTGGTTGAGGAATATCCGCACGCGAGGCGCATCGAGCTTGGGGAGGCGTACCTGTGACGCGTGGCTCAACAGCCCACCGCGCCGGGTATTCCGATGGCTTTGCGTCGCGAGGTGGGTTATGGCCGAGACGACGACGAGGCGTGCCCGCACCTGCCCCTGCATGCGAGCATGTACGAACGATTCGACGAGCCGATTCACGTCGTCGGGAGCGAGCCTTACCACGTCGAGGACAAACAGCGTGTCCGATCCGAGCCTTTGCTCGATCAACTCCCGTGCCGCGGATGGTATTCGTCCCTGCTTGACGGCTAGGAAAAACGCCTGCGCGTCTTGCTTCTCGGACAGGTACCGGTAGGCGAGCCATCGCGCCGCACTCGTCTTTCCGCTTCCCGCCGGGCCGGATACGACGACGAACCCGGCCTGCTGGAGCTCCGACCATGCAGACTCCCACTCCGTCCGCGGAACGAAGCGTCCCGTCTCGAAGTTGCTCCAGACGAGCGAATCTCCCCTGAGAGGGTTCCCCCATTCCGCAGCGACACGCCGCAGTTCCACGGGCGCCGGGATCCAGTGATCCTGTGTGGGGATGAAAGGCGCAAGGAGCGACTCCGCCCGTTTCCTCGTCCACACCTGGCTCTCCGGATCGAATTCAAGGCTCGACGCCCGCACCGCCTCGATCATCGCATTTGCAGCGTCGCGCATGCGGCTCTTGTGGATACCATAGCGGGATTCCAAGATCCTGGCGATCAACAGGGCGAGCAGGTCCGGAGACGCGGTCGGGACGACCCGCAGGCGACGGCGCGACTCTGGCGTACTGCTCTCCGATACTTGAGCGGGATCGGATGAGTGCATGTGATGTACATCGAATACACCAACCAGAGAATCAACGGCCGTCTGGACGAACCACTCGGGCTTCCCGGGCACGAACCGCCGCAGATGATCAACGATCCCGAAGAGAAGTAACGTAAAGAAAGTCTTGCCGTCGGCCGCGAGCATCCGTATGGCTTGGCGATTCGAGGAGACCCACCCGTTCCACCGCGAAGGTTTGACAGGCGCGGGATTCCAGTCGTCGGTCGAGGTGTCCCCAGTAGCTGGCTGAGGCGCTTCCACTTTCTTGCACTGGACGAACTCCGTGGCCCTGCCGCCGGGATGCGCATCGCTGTAATGAAAGGTGGCATCCTCCGACGTCTGAATCTCGGCCCGTAATAGCGGGTCCTCTTGAAACCGCAGGAGCATGTACCAGGTGAGCTGGACCGCCTCGTTGTAAACGCCGCGTGCGCCGTGTGTGCCGCCGAGCGCGCTCTTATCTGATGCCACGATGTTAACACGGGGAAAAGGGAAGGTTGTCTGTCTCCGGGGGATGGACCGGCGGTTCCCCGCATGGCGGCAGAGCGTATATGCGCGTCAAGGTGAACGAACGATTCCGAGTCACGTCATGAAGTGCCGCCGGCTCTTGTCTTTAGGTCGCTCCTGGAGAGGACGAGACGGAGCCGTTGACGCTCGGCCTGACCCATGCGCAAGCACGCGGGCACTGCCCGCCCGGCCGGGACTTACCCGGCAGCAGCCTCACGCGTCCTCTATGTAACCGATGCAGGGCGGGCGGGTCAACAATTTCGGTCAGTAAGTCTGGATCGACTACGTCCGCCCCGAGCACGGAGGGAACGATCCCGCAGCGAACGCCCGGAGAGCCTCGCCGGGTGACTGCCGGCAGATCCGATCCGCTCCCCTTCGATCCCCGGTTGTCCTCTGACCACATTGCAGAGGGCGTGGCAAGCGGAGCGTTTGCGCTTTGCCTGGGTCTGGGGCATCACGTACGGTCGCGTCGCCCCGCCGGGGAGACCTGCGTGTGGTGGCGAACCCGCACTCGGAGACGCAGGGCGTCACAAAAGCAAAGCAAGCCGCGCCGAGACTCAGGCACGGCGTCGTAATCCGTGGCGGGTGGTATCCGCCATTAGAGCGGTTTTCCGATCAGTTCGGAGTGGTCGCGTTAGTTTGTCGTTGACTGCTGGCTACGAAGGGCACTCCGGACCCGAGCGCAAACAGCTCTAACCACTGCATCGTGCATTTCCCTCGAGACCTGGTTGGGGAGCGACGACCGTCGGCCGCGAGCTTGCTGGCGGTGAAACCGATCTCACACCGAGGCACGGAGACGCGGCGCCCTTCGGTGTGAGAACATTTCTGTTGACAGCTGTAGGAGCAGGCCCCATTTTGCTGTAGACGCCTATAGGAACCCCGCCGCCGGAGCCCTCCGTTGAACCCACGCCCGCACATCGACGCCCTGCGGGGCTCGCTCGACCTGCTGGTTCTCAAGACGCTCTCGCTGGAGCCGATGCACGGCTGGGGGATCAGCCAGCGGGTGCAGCAGATCTCCGAGGGAGTGGTGGAGGTCAACCAGGGGTCCCTCTACCCCGCGCTGCAGCGCCTGGAAAAGGACGGCTTCGTCACGAGCGAGTGGGGCACCACCGAGAACAACCGCCGCGCCCGCTACTACCGCCTCACCGCCGCCGGCAGCCGCGCGCTGGGGGCGGAGCTGGAGAGCTGGCGGCGCTTCGCCGCGGGCCTCGAAGCCGTGCTGCGCACCTCCTGACGCCGCGCGGCACCCCACGCGCCGCCACCCCCCACCGGAGCACCCCATGAGATGGATCGACGCCCTCCGCACGCGCATCGCCCTGCTCTTCGGCCGGGGCGCGGCCGAAGAGCGCATGGACGAGGAGTTCCGCTTCCACCTGGAGATGGAGACGGAACGGCTGGTCCGCGAAGAGGGGCTGGCGCCGGTGGAGGCGCGGCGGCGGGCGCACGTGGCGTTCGGGGGCGTGGAGCGGCACAAGGAGGCGCTGCGCGACGGGCGCGGGCTGGCGTGGCTCGGCGGCCTCTCGCTCGACTTCAAGCTCGGGTTCCGTATGCTGGTGAAGTACCACGGGCTCACCGCGGTCGGCGGGGTGGCGATGGCGTTCGCCATCTGGGCCGGGGCCGTCACCTTTGTGATGGTGAGCCAGTTCCTGTACCCGACGCTCCCCCTTCCCGACGGCGACCGGGTCGTGCGGATCCGCAACTGGGACGCCGCGGCGAACGAGGAGGAGCCGCGCGCGCTGAGCGACTTCCTCACGTGGCGCCGCCTTCGCTCGGTGGCCGACCTCGGCGCCTACCGGGACGTCTCGCTCAACCTGATCGCCGGTGGCGGCGCGGACCGCCCGCTGCGCGCCGTGGAGATCAGCGCGTCCGCGTTCCGCATCGCCCCGGAGCGGCCGCTCCTGGGCCGCGTCCTGGTGCCCGCGGACGAGCGGGCGGGGGCGCCGCCGGTGGCCGTGCTGGGCTTCGACGTGTGGCGGACGCGCTTCGCGGGCGACGCGGGGGTGGTGGGGCGCACCGTGCGGCTCGGCGACGCGTACGCCACGGTGGTCGGCGTGATGCCGGAGGGGTTCGGGTTTCCCGTGGCGCACGAGCTGTGGACGCCGTTCAGGCCCGACGCCGTCGCCGCCGCCCCGCGCGAGGGGCCGGCCATCGAAGTCTTCGGCCGCCTGGCGCCGGGCGCCACCCTGCAGCAGGCGCGGACGGAGCTGGCCGCCCTCGGGCGCCGCGCCGCCGCCGAGCGGCCGGAGACGCACCGCCACCTGCAGCCGCACGTCTCGGGCTACACGGAGCCGTTCCCCGTGAACCCGGCGGACATGGCCCTCATGGGGTCGCTGAACCTGTTCGCCGTGATGCTGCTGGTCGTCATCTGCTCCAACGTGGCGCTGCTGCTCTTCGCCCGGGCGGCCACGCGTGAGACCGAGCTGGTGGTGCGCAGCGCGCTGGGCGCCAGCCGCGGCCGCATCGTGGCGCAGCTGGTGGCCGAGGCGCTCGTACTGGGCGCCGTGGCGGCCGCGGTGGGGCTGGCGGCCGCGGAGCTGTCGCTCCGCCACTGGGGCGTCGCGTTCCTGGAGCACAACTACGGGGCGCTCCCCTTCTGGTTCGACGTGAGCCTGTCGCCCGCCACGGTGCTCTACGCGTGCGCGCTCACCGTGCTCGGCGCCGCCATCGCCGGCATGGTGCCCGCGCGCAAGATCACGCACGGCCTCGGCTCGCGCCTCAAGCAGGGGACGGGCGGGGGCGGC
>Ga0216301_1000346_pt1 | contig 12637 bp, 14 predicted proteins | sample 4hB_Boncat_minus_FD_156203 | JGI IMG/M metagenome (GOLD analysis project Ga0216301, IMG submission 156203) | Terrestrial sediment cell enrichment communities for BONCAT metagenomics from Utah, United States - 4hB_Boncat_minus | ecosystem: Environmental > Terrestrial > Deep subsurface > Rock...
ATCGTCGAGGTCGCCGCCGAGGTGAAGGTCGATGTTGCGGCCGATCTCGGCGACAGCCCGGAAACTCTGCGCAGCTCGCTCAATATGCTCGGCGCAATCCGCGAAAGCCTTCAGTCTGACGGGTAGGCACGCGGGAACCGCCGAGCGGAACTTGATCTGGATCAGCGCCTCACGCTGACCAGGATGAGGGCGGCGCGATCTACAGTCCTGTAACAGCGTGGGAGAACCGCCGGTTAGATCCTTGTCTTCAGGCGCTCGACGAACGGGAAGCGCCATGACCGTAGCCGCTTTGGAAAACCTTCTTCAGCATCTCGAAGTCCGGCTGGAAAGCATCGCCGTCGGCGAGGCCGCCTGCGAGAGGTCGCTCGAAAGTACGGGTGACGCCTTCCTCTTTGTCCTGGGCGGGACCGGGTTTCTCCAGTCGGAGAGCGTCAGGATTCCGATCGGCGGCGGCTCGATGGCCGTCGTTCCGGCGGGACGCTCCTATCTCGTCGACACCACCTCTACCATCGTGCCGATCGGCGGGTCCGGCGACGCAGGCGCTTCGGCCATCAACAAACCCGGCGGTCCGCTGGTCGTCGTCTGCGGGTACATGAGCGCAAGCGTCGGCCACGGCCTCGGGCTGTTCGACCATCTTCGCGAGCCTCTGGTCGAGGAACTGCTCGACGAGACCTCCGCTCTGATCTTCGAGGCGATCCGCCTTGAAGCAGCTTCCGCCGGCCACGGGAGCAACGCTCTGATCTCCTCCATGCTGAAGCAGATCATGGTGCTCCTTCTGCGCAAGCTGATGGGCCGCGACGGGCCCCAGTCTCCGCTTCTGATGCCTCTCCTCCATCCGCAGCTGAGGGCAGCCGTCGAGGCTATCACCGCGGAGCCGAAGCATCACCACACGCTGGGCAGCCTCGCAGCCCTTGCCGGAATGAGCCGCTCCCGCTTCGCCCACCACTTCATGACGTCGCACGGCATCAGCCCGATGTGTTTCCTGCAGGCCGTTCGGCTGCGCGCCGCCGCCCGCCTCCTCCGGAGCTCGAACATGCCGATCAAGGTGCTGGCCGGCGAAGTCGGGTTCGCGAGCCGAAGCCACTTCTCGCGCGCCTTCCGTGGCATGTTCGGAGCCGATCCGACAGCCTACCGCGAACAGCGTGTCGCAGCGCAGGGCGGGCGCCAGCTCGCACAGGACGCGACGATCGCCGCGTAGCGCGCCGTTATGCTACCCCGCCGCCTCGCACAGGCTGTCCGCCGCCAAGGCGATCCGCGATTCGGACGTGGTGCGGTTGGCCGCGCTATTCTGGACGCCGCGCGTTTCCGTATTTAACGCGAGCAGAGTGCCGATCCCCTGTTCCGGGCAAAGGCTGAGATAGGCGCGAAAGCCGTTCTGATCGCCATTGTGGCCGACGAAGCGGACGCCGCCAGCGCTGCGGTCGATGAAGAAGGAAAGCCCGCTCTGCGTCGTCTCGCCCATTCGCCCCTGGGTGAAGTCTTCCCTCGCCGAAATCTGCGGCCGCCACATCTCCTCGAGCGATGACCGCTTCAGCACGAGGTCGTACTGCGCCTCGCGAGCAGCCTCCCCAAGCAGGAAAGCGACGTACTTCACCATGTCCGGCATCGGCGCATTGAGCCCGCTGTTGGAGACCGTCACCCCCGTCCGGGATGGCCGCACACTGGTTGCCGACCATATTGGCCAGCAGGACGTCGAGGCGAAAGTCCGGGTCGCGACGTAGAAGCTGCTTCCGACGATGCCGGCGCGGGCCGTTTCCACCCGGTGGAGCCTCCGAAAATCCCCCAGGGCCGCCCCGAACGAACGTTCCGCAGCCGCAGCCGGACCTGCTGTCACCGCGGCCACAAGAACGGACGCCAGCCAGGACCGCATGCCGATTTCCCCCGTCCCCACGAAAGCCGCCATTGTTGCGGAGCCCCCAACCGGGAGGCAAGCGAAACTTCGGGCGAGCCCGCTAGATCAGCATCGAAATGGCATTGCCGAAATTGTGCATCAGAACCGGAAGCAGCAGGCTCCCCGTCCGCAGCCTCAGCCAGACGGCGATGAACGAGGGGAGCGCCGTCAGCGCCATGAACAGGGGGTCGAACGAGAACTGCCCGTCCGAAAAGCCGAATGCATGCGCAAGACCAAACAGAAGGCAGGATAGGACCGCGCCCCAGCCCCAGTGGACGCCGAGGAAGCGGACACGCCCGGTAAACGCCCTGTCGAGCGCGAACAGCAACAGCCCCCGATAGAAGATTTCCTCTTCCAGCCCCGGCATCGTCAGCTGGAAGGCGATGTCTTCCCGGCTCGCGGGGTCATCCGGAAATGCCACCGCAATGACGACGAAAAACCCACAATACAGCAGCAGGACGGGCAGCGCCGCCCTGAAGCTCCCCGGCGCCTGCGCGAGCGTGAGCCCGACCCGCCGCCATCCGAACGCCGGAAGCGATGCGATCGCCAGCGTCGCCAGGAGCGCGAGCGCCTTGCCCTGCCAATTCCATTCGCCCCCGACCAGATCGGGAATGAGGCCGTAGCCCCGCGTGAGCAGCACATCGTTCACCGCCACGAGAAGCGCGGCGATCATCAGCCAGCGCGGCGCGAACCGTTCCCGATCCGCCATGCCGATCGCACCGCCCGCGATCAGCAGGAGCAGGAGGATCCCCGAAATTCCGATCAGGCCGTTCACGCAATCGCTTCCATTTGTTGCGCCTTACCCTCGCTCCCGCGGCCGGCGAAAGCGAGGGCATTTCGGCGAAAGCGGCGTCCGGAAAGACGAAGACGTGAAGCCCGGTCGGATCGCCCTCTTACGAAGCCGGCGCAAGAAGTGCTTCCACCACCTGCGCCGTCGCGCTGTGGTGCACCATGTGCCCCGCGCCCGGCACCACCACGAGCTTACTGTGTTCAATGTCCTTGTGCAGCCGCACCGACTGGTCCCCGGTGGTGACGATCGCGTCGCCCTCGCCCGCGACGATGATCACCGGCACCTTCAATTCGCCGTAGCCGGCCGCGATACCCGCCGCCGCCGGCACCATGATCGCCGCTTCCGCCGCCCCGGCGCGGATTTGAGAGGGGCGAAGCATCATGTCGAGCGGGAAGCCGCTCAGCCACCGCTCCGAAACCGGCGCCGGGCTGAAGATCTTCTTGTTAACGAGCGGCGTCGAAGCGGCGCCGAGCAGCGGCGACACCGTGTAGCGGATCACGTCTCCGACCCCGGGAATGGCGGGCGGCGACAGGAACAGCACGTCCGCGCGCGCCGACGGATAATAATATCCGCCGACGAGGCCGAGGCGCGACACGGCGCCCGGATGCTCGATCGCAAGCGCAAGCGCCACCAGGGTGCCGAAGCTGTGCCCGATCACGACCGGCTTCTCGAGCCCGAGCTCGTCAAAAGCATCCGCAAGCAACGCCGCCTGCGCCGAGGGCGTCCAGACGGGGGAGCGCGGCCGCTCGCTATGCCCGAAGCCCGGCCGGTCGAAGGCAACGACACGGTTGGTCCTGGCGAGCGAGTCGAGCACGCCCGAGACGATCCAGTCCTCGATCATCGTTCCGTTGCCGTGAAGGAGCACGATCGTCGGCCCATCGCCCCGCTCGACATAATGGAGCCGAAGGCCGCCGACGGTAACGAACTTGCCGAGGGGCGGATTGTCCCGCTCAGCGCGCTGCGCACGGCTCCGGTTGAACAACGCCGCACCGCCGAGCACCGCGCCCGCCACCGCGCCGGCGATCGGCCAGGCGCGGCTGGAGCGGACTTTCTGCGGGGTTTTGGCTGCACGGGGAGAGCGCCGCGCGTTCGGCGCGGTGTTAGTCTTGGTCATCTAATGGTCCTTGGCTTGGCTCCGGCTGGAGCGTCGAGCAAGGAACGTTGTGCACTGCACAAAAGTTGCGTGATCGGATCGGAATTAGAGGGGGGCAGGCCAATCCTTTATGCAAAACATAATCGAATCCTTGCGGAACGAGCATGCTTCGCTAGACTGCGGTGACTGCAAGCAGGAGCTCTCTGGTGAAGAACATCACGCACATCGGCGCGCACCTGGTTGGGAGAGCCTTCGCGGGAACGCTGGCGGTCATGGCCAGCAGCGCCGTATCTGCGCAGGCTGCCGACCAGAATTGGGGCGAGGTTCTCACTCGAGACGCTCGCGCGCTGCACCAAACCTACGCTGAGAATCATCCTGGGGCTGTCGACTCTAAAAACCCGGGGTTCCGGAAGGTCTTGGACGCCGGCCTCGCCCGGGCAGAAGAACGAGCCAAGGCTGCGAACAGTTACGGCGCCTATTGGTGGGCTCTGCGAGAGTATGTGGCCGGTTTCAACGACGGCCATGTTTCAATCGAGACGACTCCGGCGGCTCCCGAAATGCGGCTCGGCTGGCCTGGTTTCCTCACCCGCGAGGTGGACGGGAGGCACGTCGTCGCGACCCGCTCGCAGCAGCAGAGCCTGCCGGAGATCGGCTCCGAGCTGGTGGGCTGCGACGGCATTGGCGCAACTCAGCTGGCTGCCGATCTGGTGGGCCGCTTCCGAGGACGGTGGGAATTGAGCAGCCAGCATGACGCACATGCCTGGCGGCTCTTCCTCGATGCAGACAATCCTTACGTCAGCAGGCCCAAACGCTGCGACTTCAGCGACGGGCAGAGGCAGCGGACGTACGACCTTAGCTGGACGCCCATCGCGAAGGATCGGCTGGCGCAGGAAGCCGACAAGGTCGTGGTTCTGTTCCGAGCGCCTACGGAGATGCGGCAGTTCGGCGACCGAGGCATCTGGATCTCGATCGGCTCATTCAGTGGCGACCTTGCGTCCGAACAGGGAAAGGCGACGTCGGCGCTCGTCAACGATCTGGAACGGAACAGGGCGCGGCTGGCGAGCGCTGAGCTCGTCATTCTCGACGTAAGGGGGAATGGCGGCGGCTCATCCAGGTGGGGCAATGAGATAGCCGCGCTGATTTGGGGGAAGAAAGTCGCCACTGCCGCCAAGCCTCAATCTGCCGGCATCGATTGGCGAGCCTCTAAAGCCAACATCGAGGCGGTGGAGGCTTATTCCAGGGCACCAGGAACGAGCTTCTTCGCCCGCATCTTCATGGGTCAGGTGGTCAAGGGGATGAAAGCGGCGCTTGCGGCGGGACAGCCGCTGTGGCGCGAGAAAGCAGCCCCACCTTCTGCTTCGCCCCCGCCGTCCGCCCCCGCAGGAAAGGCGCTTCGGAGAGTATACATTCTGGCCGACGGGGGCTGCGCTTCGGCCTGCCTCGATGCAATGGACGTGTGGACTCGGGCCGGCGCCATCCCGATCGGCAAGGAAACCGCAGCCGACTCGCTTTACATGGAAATTCGGCCGCAGGCGCTGCCGAGCGGCCTAGCAGTGATCTCGGTGCCCATGAAGGTCTACCGCGGCAGGCCGAGGGGGCTCAACGTCACCTACAAGCCGGTGCACAGGTTCTCAGGGGACATGAGAGACCGCGAGGCGGTCGAGGCGTGGATTGCCGGGCTGCCGGCCTCATGATGCAGCAAAGAAAGGATTTCACGTGAGCAGGGCAACGCGTTTCCGGCTGGTTTGCAATTCACTGGCGCTTCTCATGCTTGTGGTCGGGCTGAGGCAGCTTGTGGATCCGGTGCTCGCGTTCGCGGACCCGCTTCTCGCCACGGCGCAGCTCAACTGCAGCCCCTGCGCCTACGAAATTGATCCCGTACGTCTGCTGGACCGGCCGCTCCATAAGCAGGCGTGGCAGATAGAGGGCATCGAACAGCGCATCGCTGAGCGGCTGCAGGAGCCGCACGTCCGCTGGCTGGTGTTCGGCAGCGAGGCACTGCGCTCGGTACCTCTATTCCTGCTGTTCCTAGGCCTTGCAGCCGGAATTAGAAGCTTCGCAGCCACAGGCTTCTCCCGCACCTCCATGAAATGGTTCCGGCTCTCCGCCGTTGCGGCGCTCGTCTGGGCCGCTGCAGGCCCAGTCTCACGGAGCATGCGGGCGTCCGCGTTCGACGTAGTGATCACGGGGACGGAGAAGTTCCGCTTCCCGGTGGACTTCTACAGCCTCATCCAAGGCATCCTCATCGCCGGTGCGGCCCTTGTGGCCCTTTGGGCGATCGAGGAAGCCATGACGATCGAGGGCATTGAAGAAGATTACGTCTGATGCCCATCATCGTGAATCTCGACGTAATGCTGGCCCGGCGAAAGATGAAGTCCATCGAACTCGCCAAGGCGGTGGGGATCAGCGAAACTAACCTGTCGCTGTTGAAGTCCGGGCGGGTGAAGGGCGTGCGCTTCGGGACTCTCGAGGCGATATGCCATCACCTGGACTGCCAACCGGGGGACCTTCTGGAATACAGGCCCGGCGGCGAGAGAGAAGGCCGCAGCGATATGGAAGAAGCCGCTTCGAGGAAGCCGCCGTGGCGCTGAGACTGGCGGGCGGAGAGCAGGCTGCCGGATGACAGGGCAAAGCGCCCACCACTTCCGACGCGCACCCTCCGGCTCTTTGCCCCCTCCCGCTCGGGAGAGGGCACGCTGCCTCAAGCCGCCGTCGGTGCTGCTTCCTTCACGCTCTGATCCACATGCGTCTCGAATTTGGCGAAATTGTCGATGAAGAGGCCTACTAGCTTCGCCGCGGTCGCGTCGTAATCGGCCTTGTCGGCCCAGGTGTCGCGCGGGTTCAGGATCGCGGCGTCCACGCCCGGGACCGCGACCGGCACGTCGAAGCCGAAATAGGGGTCCTTCCGGAACCCTGCGTTCTTGAGGCTGCCGTCGAGCGCGGCGTTGAGGAGCGCTCGGGTCGCCTTGATCGGCATGCGCTTGCCGGCTCCGTATTTGCCGCCGGTCCAGCCCGTATTGACCAGCCAGCAGTCGACACTGCCGCGGGCGATCCGCTCTTTCAGCAGGTTGCCGTAGACGGACGGGTGGCGCGGCATGAAGGGCGCGCCGAAGCAGGTCGAGAAGGTCGCCTCGGGCTCGGTCACTCCGATCTCGGTGCCGGCGACCTTGGCGGTATAGCCGCTGAGGAAGTGGTACATCGCCTGGTCGGGCGTCAGGCGCGCAATCGGAGGGAGGACTCCGAACGCGTCGGCCGTCAGCATCACGATATTGCGCGGCGGCGGGCCCATATTGGCCTCCGACGCATTGGGGATGAAGCCGATCGGATAGGCGCCGCGCGTGTTCTCCGACTTTGAATTGTCGTCGAAGTCGAGCTCGCGCGTCTCTGGATCGATGACGACGTTCTCGAGCACGGTGCCGAAGCGCCGCGTCGTCGCGTAGATCTCGGGCTCCGCCTCTTCCGACAGTCGGATCATCTTAGCGTAGCAGCCGCCCTCGAAGTTGAAGACAGCAGTGTCCGACCAGCCATGCTCGTCGTCGCCGACGAGCGTTCGGCTAGCGTCTGCCGAGAGCGTCGTCTTGCCGGTTCCGGACAGGCCGAAAAAGGCGGCCGTGTCGCCGTTGGGGCCGATATTGGCCGAGCAGTGCATCGGCATCACGCCCCTGGGCGGAAGCAGATAGTTGAGGACTCCGAAGACGGACTTCTTCATCTCGCCCGCATAGGCCGTTCCGCCGATCAGAATCATCCGTTCGGTCATGCTGACGGCGATCACCGTCTCCGAGCGGCAGCCGTGCCGCACCGGATCGGCGACAAAGCTTGGCAGGTCAATGATCGTGAACTCGGGTTCGAACCCTTCAAGCTCGTGCGCTTCCGGGCGCACGAGAAGCGTCCGGATGAAGAGGTTGTGCCAGGCAAGCTCGTTGATGACCCGGACCCGGACCCGGTGCTCGGGCTGCGAGCCGCCGTAAAGGTCCGCGACGAAGAGCTGCTCCTTGGCGCCCAATGCTGCAAAGAAATCGTCCTTCAGCGCCTGGAAATGCTCAGGGCTCATCGCCTTGTTGTTGTCCCACCAGATCGTGTCTTCGGTTTCCGAGTCGCGGACGATGAACTTGTCCTTGGCGGAGCGGCCGGTGTGCCTTCCGGTCTCAACGACGAGCGGCCCGAATTTGGCGAGGAGGCCCTCCCCCCGCTTCACCGATTCTTCCACCAATTGGGCGGTGCCGAAATTCCAGTGAAGCTGTGCCGGCGTTTCCACGCCCTGCTTGGCAAGCCCGAACACGGGCACGCGATTGGCCACTTTGATCTCCTATGGCGACGAATTGGCAGCTTTTGACGCTGCTCGTGACGGAGGCGCATATCGAAGGCGGACCGGCTCGTCAAAGGCGCCCCACCCTGCTCAGGTTGCGGGCATCTCCTGCTTTGGGTAAGACCCGGCAGGTGTTTCGGAAGCCGATCAGATGTCGATAACGATCGCGCTTGTCGACGATGACCGGAACATCCTCACCTCCGTCTCGATCGCGCTTCAGTCCGAAGGCTTCGCCACACGTGTCTATTCGGACGGGGAAAGCGCGTTGAAAGCTTTTGTCGAAAATCCGCCCGACCTTGCGATCCTCGACGTCAAGATGCCGCGGATGGACGGAATGGAGCTGCTTCGGCGGCTTCGCGAGAGGACCGACATTCCGGTCATTTTCCTCACCTCGAAGGACGATGAGCTCGACGAGGCGCTTGGGCTCGCGATGGGCGCGGACGACTATATCGCCAAGCCCTTCTCGCAGCGACTCCTGATCGCGCGCATCCGGGCGGTGCTGAGACGCGCGGAAATGCGTGCGAAAACGGCCGAGGAGACCGCTCCCGAGGAAGAGCAGCCCGAGATCGTGCGCGGCCGCCTCGTCATGGATCCCGCCCGCCACCGGGTCGCCTGGGACGGGAGGGACGTCACTCTGACCGTCACCGAGTTCATGATCTTGGAAGCGCTGGCGCAGCGGCCGGGCGTCGTAAAATCCCGCAACCAGCTGATGGACGTAGCCTATCAGGAAGACATCTACGTAGACGACCGCACCATCGACAGCCACATCAAACGCCTCCGCCGCAAGTTCCGGGCGGTGGATGAGGAGTTCAAGGCCATCGAGACGCTCTACGGCGTGGGCTACCGCTTTGGCGAGGACTGACGACAGCGACCTGAGGCTCCGCTGGACCGGGCGCCTCTCCCTCACCGCGCGGATCCTTGCGGTGAACATCTTCGCGCTTGCGATCCTCGCGGGCAGCCTCTTCTACCTCGACAGTTTCAGGAGCCGGCTCACCAGCGCGCGCCTCCAGCAGGCGCAGACCGAGGCGCGGGTGATCGCGGACGCGCTCCGCGCGGCAGCTCCGGCGTCTCGCCACGCGCTGCTCGTCAAGATCGGGCGGGATTCAGGGACGCGGCTGCAGGTATTCTCGGCCGATGGCGCCGAGCAGATGGACAGCTGGGAAGGCGCGGCGCCCACCTACCAGCTGCGCAACCCCGACGAGGAACCTTGGGTCAAGAAGGCGGCGCTGGCGCTCGACAAGGTGATCGACGCGATCGTCGGCGCACCAAGCGCTCCCGACTTCCTGCCGCCGGCGGCGGAGCGGCTCCAGGCGTGGCCTGAAGCGGTGACCGCGCTCCGCCAACAGCGGCCGGTGACGGGGCTTCGGCGAGCCCCGGACGGGACCGCTTTCGTCTCGGCAGCGGCGCCGACGCTCGTCGACGGGCCCGCAGTGCTGCTTCTCACCGCGAACGAACGCGATGTCCGACGGGTCATGAGGAGCGAGCGGCTGACGCTCGGCTTCATCCTTGCCGGCACGATCCTCCTATCGGTGCTGCTGTCGCTGTTTCTCGCACGCACGATCGCGCTTCCGCTGCGGCGGCTGGCGCGGGCGGCGCAGCGGGTGCGGCTCGGCCGCGCGCGCGAAGTCTCCGTTCCGCTCCTTCCCGCCCGCAAGGACGAGATCGGCCTCCTCGCGCGGGCGCTCCACGACATGACCCAGTCGCTGCGCTACCGGATCGACGCGACCGAGGCCTTCGCTGCGGATGTCACCCACGAGCTCAAGAACCCCCTCGCCTCGCTCCGCTCCGCCGTCGACAGCCTCGACCGCGTCGAGGACCCCGCGGCGCGGCAGCAATTGCTCGAAATCATCCGCGACGATGTCGCACGGCTCGACCGGCTGATCGTCGACATCGCGGAGGTCTCGCGGCTCGATGCCGAGCTATCGCGCGCTCGGTTCGAGCCGGTCGACCTCGGCAGGCTGCTTGAATCGTTGCTCGGGCTCTGGGACGCGCGTGCCGCCGAGCGGGGCGTCCGAATCGCTTTTGCCCGGCCGCGCGTCGGCACCGCCGTTGTGATGGGCGAGGAATCGCGGCTCGCACGCGTGTTCGACAACGTCGTCGACAACGCCATCTCCTTTTCGCCGGAAGGCGGGTTGATCGAGGTCAGCGCAGTCCGCACGGGCGAGGCGGTCGTCGGCTGTATCACCGATGAGGGGCCGGGCGTTCCGGAAGGGGCGCGTGAGGCGATCTTTAACCGCTTCCACAGCATGAGGCCGGAGGGGGAGGCTTTCGGCCGCCATTCGGGCCTGGGCCTTGCGATCGCAAAGGCGATCGTGGAGGGCCATGACGGCCAGATCATGGTGGAAGATCGTCACGACGGGCGGACCGGAGCGCGCTTCGTAATCAGAATGCCGGGGGTTAGCGTATGAGCATTCCATCCTTGTCGTCAGAGACGCTCCACGCGAGCTGCGTCGCCATCGGCGGCCGCGCCGTGCTGATCAGCGGCCGCTCGGGGAGCGGCAAATCCGACCTCGCCCTCCGACTCATCGACCGCGGCGCGAGCCTCGTCAGCGACGATTACTCGATCGTCCGGAGGATCGGGAAACGCCTCAGGGCGTCGGCGCCTCCGAATATAGCGGGCAAGTTCGAAGTGAGGGGCCTCGGCCTTCTCGACTTCGAAGCGTTGAGCGACGCGCCCGTCTGCCTCATGGTCGATCTCGCCAGACAGGCCGAGCGGATGCCGGTGGCGAACGAGCAGGTGCTGATCGCGGGCCTCAAGGTCCCGGTGATCGCGGTCGCCAGCCTTGAGGCTTCGGCGCCGATCAAGGTAGAGCTGGCGCTCGCCCGCTTCGGACTTGCCCTCGAGTGAAGAAAACGCGGCCAGAAAGGGTCCTTCTCGTCACCGGAATGTCCGGGGCCGGCAAATCGACTGCGCTCCGTACGCTGGAGGATCTCGGTTGGGAGGTCGTTGACAACCTCCCACTCTCCTTGTTCGAGCATCTGCTCTCGACTCCGCGGACTCGTGCCGCCGGCAGCGGCAAGCGCCCGCTCGCCATCGGTATCGACACCCGGACCCGCGACTTCGACGCCAAGAAGATCGTGGGACAAATCGAGGCGCTGGGCAGCGACCACGCTTTCCCGATCGAGACGCTTTACATAGACTGCGCTGGCTCCGAACTCCTCCGCCGCTATTCGGAGACCCGGCGCCGGCACCCGCTTGCGCCGGACCGCCCCGCCACCGACGGCATCGCCGCCGAACGCTCGCTGATGGAGCCGCTGCGGCGGGCGTCCGACCATATCATCGACACGACCGACACCGAGCCGCCGGTGCTCCAGCAGCAGATCCGAGAGCGGTTCGCGACGTCGAGCCGGGGCCTCAACCTACATATCATGTCGTTCGGCTTCGCCCGCGGCCTCCCACGCAACGCCGACAATGTGTTCGACCTCAGGTTCCTCAAGAACCCGCACTGGGAGGATGAGCTTCGGCCGCTCACCGGCCTCGACCAGAGCGTCGGAGCGTTCATCGCGACCGACGAGAGCTACGATCTTGCAATGGCCAGGATCGAGGATCTGCTGCTCGCATTCCTCCCCCGCTATGCGGCTGAGGGAAAGTCCTACCTCTCGATCGCGTTCGGCTGTACCGGCGGCCGCCACCGCTCCGTTCACGTCGCGGAGCGGATCGCATCGAGGTTGCGCGGCGCCGGGTTTTCGCCCACGGTCGAACATCGCGACCTCGGCTCCCGCCCGCGCGACGTCGTCGAACGGGCGCAGCGGGGCCGGGCGGAAGACTAAGATCAAGGTGTCGTTTTGATGATCGGTTTGGTGCTTGTGACCCATGGCCGGCTGGCGGCGGAATTCGTCACTGCCATGGAGCATGTGGTTGGCCCGCAGCAGCGCATCGAGGCCATCTGCATCGGACCCGAAGACGACATGGAAGGCCGGCGCAACGACATCGCCGAAGCGATCGGCCGGGTGGACGACGGTGCAGGTGTCATCATCCTCACGGACCTGTTCGGAGGCACGCCGTCCAACCTCGCAATCTCGCTGATGCGGCCGGACCGCGTCGAGGTCATCGCCGGAGTGAACCTGCCGATGCTGATCCGCCTCGAGGGCGCGCGGCGGACCATGGACGTCAAGGCGGCGGTCGGAGCGGCGCGGGAGGCCGGCAAGAAATATATCTCGGTCGCGTCCGAGATCCTAGGCGAGGCCGCCTGATGCCGCGCCGGAGCGTCGAGGTTCGCAACAAGCGCGGCCTTCACGCCCGCGCCAGCGCCAAGTTCGTGACCGTCGCCGCAGGCCTCCCTGCCGCCGTCGAGGTCGAGAAGGACGGCTCGAAAGTCTGCGGGACCTCGATCATGGGCCTGATGATGCTCGGCGCGGCGATGGGCGACAGCATCACGATCAGCGCAGAGGGCGAAGGCGCCGACGAGGCGGTGGCGGCCCTCGCCGAGCTCGTCGAGGGAAAGTTCGGCGAAGAGTGACGCCTCGTGCAATTCTGTTCCCCGGCGAAGGCCGGGATCCAGATCGGGCGCCTTGCACTCGGCCCCGGCCTTCGCCGGGGAACTAGCATGCCCCGCC
>Ga0216301_1000347_pt1 | contig 12633 bp, 9 predicted proteins | sample 4hB_Boncat_minus_FD_156203 | JGI IMG/M metagenome (GOLD analysis project Ga0216301, IMG submission 156203) | Terrestrial sediment cell enrichment communities for BONCAT metagenomics from Utah, United States - 4hB_Boncat_minus | ecosystem: Environmental > Terrestrial > Deep subsurface > Rock...
AACCCGTACTGCGTCACCCGCCCATCCGGCCCCCGCTTCGTGAGCTTCTTGCCGATCTCGACCAGTTCGTCCAGTTTCCAGGGGGACTTGGGATACGGCAGACCGGCCTCATCGAAAGCGTCCTTGTGGAACCAGAAGGCGTCTTGCCCTACGTTCGCGGGGATTCCGTAGACCCGGCCGTCCTTGATCGTCCACTTTCGGGCGAGGGGCCAGATCTCTTTCTCCGCGTCGATTCCCCGCTTCTTCAGCTCGTCGGTCACGTCCCAGGCGATGCCGCTCTTGATGTACGCGTCCCGCGCGTTGTCGCCCCAGTAGTCGTAGATGTCAGGGCCCACTCCGGCCTGGCTCTGCACGATTACCTTCTGAAGGTCCGTGTTGCCCGGGTCGATGCGGAGGTCCAACTCCGGGTTCTGACGGTTGAACTGGCCCACCTGCTCCGTTCGGAGAGGATTGGCGTCGGTGACCCACACCAAGGGAATCTTGCCGGGCTGACCATCGACCGGACGAGTAGCGAGCATGGCGATGGTGAACGCCACCAGCGCACCGAAGATAACAACGAGCAGCGTCTTCAAGCCGCTTCTATTGTACAGAGACTTTGGCGGCGGTGTGAATCAGCCGCGAAGAGTCACGTCGAGCTCACAGTCGTGGCCCAGGGTGAGAGGGTTGAGTCATCGTGTATCCCTCTTTTTAGGCGACGATTCTTTTGCCGAGCGGGCTTCTCACCACAGAGAGCACAGAGGACACGGAGAGCAGGCGCGGGGCCTAACATGCCCTGCCCTGGCCCTGTCACGGCAGGAGCCATCGATGGCTAGAAAAGGTTCGTGATTAAGGGCCTGAGCGAGGCCCAAAAGTCCACGGGCAACCAAGACGGAGGAAGAAGATCGATCAGGAATGGTGCCCCTTGGAGCGAAGCGGAAGGGGGAACCGAAGGGGAGGGGGTGCGAGCGGAGCGAGCCTGAACCGTCAGCGCAAGAGTCCACTGATGCTCCCCCGACAGAACCACCCGAGGGCTCCTCGTGTCCCTGGTCCTCCCGAAGATGAATCCCACACAGGTTCCTAAACGGAACCCTTCTCCAACCGCTCCACCGCCCCTTCGAGCATCCCCCCGTACCGATGGATCAACCGCTCGTGAAGCTGGGGCAGGCTTTCCGGATCCTCTTTCCGCGCCTTTCGGAGCCCGTCGACCGCGGCCAGAAGCTCCTTGACTTCGCCCGACTTCGGCTCCCCCAGCACCCGCCACACCGTCAGCCAGTCCGCCTGCTGCTGGGTCCCGATCCGCACGAGCATCGTGCGAGCGTCCGCGAGCAGATCCCCCGTCAGCTCTCCCTGTCCGAGCAGGGCCTGCAAGGATGCGATGTACCGCGAGCGCATCGCCGCACTGATGGGTAGCCGCCCGAAGTCACCGTCGTGGACCAAGACCTCTCCCTGCAACGGCGCGATCTTCGCGATCCACGCCGAGATGTTGGCCCCGTCCTGGATCAGCTCCGGACGCCGGGTGTGCAGCTCGACCTTCCAGCCGCGGGGAACCTGGCTGCTCCGCACCGCGAACCGTCGGCCCCCCAGCGATCGCACGATCGTCCCGTTCAGGTTGTCTCCGATCTTAAGGTGGCGGGGCGGGGTCGGTTCCATTGGGTAATTGTGGCTTGTTCGGGCGGCTGCTATCCGACCGGAAAAGAGGCAGCAAGCTGCCTCACTCCAAAAGGGCTACAGCATCTCCGGGTTGTAACCCTCGCAGTGCCAATCGTCCACCCCGTCGAGGTGCAGAGTCTCTAGCCTCTTAGGCTGTTCGAGTAACCGGGGCTCCACGATCCACAGGCTCTCCTCGAAGTCCCGCTGTACCCGGAGGGCCATCTCCTCCTCCGGTTGGTCCCGGAGCACCTCAACGATTCGGGCCAGCCGCTCTCGCAGGTACTCCGTGGTCAGCGTCTTCGCCAGGAACCGGACGTTGTCTTCGCGCCATCCGTGGTCGTAGATCGCCGCGTCGATGTCCCAAAGGTAGGGCCCGCCGCCCCCTTCGTCCGGGGTCCAAGGCTCGAACATCGGGTTCATCCCTTCGATGTAGACCAACCCGGACGCGTACTCCAACGCCGCCACCGCCCGCCCCGGCGTCTCAAGCCGCCACCATTCGTTCCAGAGCCGACCGATCCCCGGCATCAAGAGCCCGAGCGTGTTGAAACGGATAAGCCAAGCGTTTGCGCGGTCACTGAACTTGCGGGACGGTTCCCCCGACCGCCGGAAGCCTCGCTCCTCATCCAGCCGATCGAGCATCGCGTCGCGGAAGAACCGCCAGACCTCCGTCCGTTCTTCAGGGGTCGCCATCCTTTCCAGCACCCGACCAACGAGCAACGCCCGGTGAAAGTCTCCTCCCGGGTTGGCGATAAATGGCCTATTGGCCATCAGAGTATCGGCCCAGAAGTGGAGGCACACCGGGAATAGGTAGCGGAACAGATCGGGCTGAAGTCGCGGAACCCAGTTCAAGTCGTCGACGAACCGGTACAGGTCCGCTTCGCGAATCTGCCACTGCGACGTACCCGCCAGCCTCTCCAACGCCGCCCGATCCCCGTCGAACTGCCGCTGCCAAACTCGCCTCGGGGCAGGCGCGTGACCAAAGATCGCGGCCGCCCGCGCCAAAGTCGCCCTCATCGCTGCGACTACTTCAGCAGGTCCTTCACCACGTGCCCATGCACGTCGGTCAGGCGGAAGTCGCGCCCCTGGTACCGATACGTCAGCTTGGTGTGGTCGACTCCAAGCTGGTTCATGATCGTGGCGTTCAGGTCGTGGATGTGTACCGCCCCCGGCGTCAGCTTCTCTGCCGACGGCTCGATCACATCCCCGTCCTTGTCCACGATGTTGTAGCAGAAGTCGTCGGTGTGCCCGTAGGTGACGCCCGGCTTTACCCCGCCGCCCGCCATCCACATCGTGTAGCAGCGCGGGTGGTGGTCGCGCCCGTAGTTCTCTCTCGAGAGCGCGCCCTGGCAGTACACCGTGCGCCCGAACTCGCCGCCCCAAACTACCAGCGTCTCATCAAGCATCCCCGTCCGCTTCAGGTCCTTGATGAGGGCCGCGCATGCCTGGTCCACGTCCTTGCACTGCATCGGAAGGTCGCCCGCTAGGTTGCCGTGCTGGTCCCATCCCCGGTGGAAGATTTGGATAAACCGAACGTCGCGCTGGGCCAGCCGTCGGGCGAGCAGACAGTTCGCCGCAAACGTCCCCGGCGTCCGCGCCTCCTGACCGTACAGCTCGAACACCTCGTCCGGCTCCGTCGACACGTCCATCAGGTCCGGCACGCTCGTCTGCAGCCGGTAGGCCATCTCATATTGGGCGATGCGGGCCGAGATCTCCGGGTCGCCGAAGTGCCCTAGCTGCATCTGGTTCAGCGACGCGAGGTCGTCTAGCATCTGCCGTCGCGTAGACCGGTCGACCCCGTCTGGATCCCGCAGGTACAGCACGGGATCGCCGACCGACCGCAGGCTAACCCCCTGGTGCTCGCTGGGCAAGAAGCCGGTGCCCCAAAGGCGCGTGAACAGGGCTTGGTCCGCCTTCCCCGACGACACCTTCGAGTGCAGCACCACGTAGGCGGGTAGGTTCTCGTTCTCCGTCCCCAGGCCGTAGCTCATCCAGGCGCCCATGCTGGGGCGTCCGGGCAACTGGCTGCCCGTCTGGATGTACGTCACCGCTGGGTCGTGGTTGATCGCCTCCGTCCACATGGACCGGATGACGCAAAGCTCCTTTACCACCGTCGCTGTGTGGGGCAGCAGCTCGCTCACCCACACCCCTTCGTCGTTGTTGTCGTACTTCTTGAACTTGTAGCGCGACGGAGCGATCGGGAACCGCTTCTGGCCGCTGGTCATCGTGGTCAGGCGCTGGCCATTGCGGATGTCCTCCGGAAGATCGGTGTCGTACTTCTCCTCCATCTTCGGCTTGTAGTCCCATAGGTCGATCTGGCTGGGGCCGCCGTTCATGAAGAGGTAGATCACCCGCTTCGCTTTCGGCGCAAAGTGGGGCACTCCGGGAAGGCCACTGCGGGTCTTGTCCCCCGCCGACGCGAAGGCGCTCGCTCCCGCGAGAAGGCCGCTGCCCGCGAGCAGCCGGTGCAGGGCGGCGGTGCCGATCCCCATCGCCGTCCGGCCGAAAAGCTGGCGGCGGGTCATCAATAGTTCGGATTCGCGTAGTGGGTCCATAGCGTCAGTGCTGGGTCAGGAACTCGTCGGTGTTGATGAGGGTGTTGCAGATAAGGGTCCAAGCGGCGTGCTCGTCAGCCGGGATCGACGGGTCGCGCGGCGAGTCGCCCACCTTGAGCAGGCTGTGCGCCGCGTTGTGGTTCAGGGCGAACTGGGTCCGGTAGCGCTGGATCGACGCCCGCATCAGCCCCATCTCCGCATCGGAGGCGTCGCGACCAAAGCTCAGCTTGAACGCGAGCCGGATCCGCTCGTCATCCGTCGCCGCCTTCTTGATCAGTCGCGCCGCCATCGCCCGGGACGCCTCCACGAACGCCGGTTCGTTCATGGTCACTAGGGCCTGCAGCGGCGTGTTCGTCCGCGAGCGCCGCACCGTGCACGACTCGCGCATCGGGGCGTCGAAGTTCAGCATCACCGGGTGCGGGCTCGTCCGCTTCCAGAACATGTAGAGGCTCCGGCGGTAGATGTCCTCGTTCTTGTCCTGCACGTAGGTGGCGGTGTTGCTTCCCTGGAAGGTGATTGCCTCCCAAAGCCCTTCCGGCTGGTAAGGCCGGAACCCCTTCCCGCCCATCCGCCGGACTAGGAGCCCGCTGGCCGCCAAGGCATTGTCCCGCACGACCTCGCCGTCCAGCCGGAAGCGCGGCCCCCGGGAGGCCAGTCGGTTCTCCGGGTCCTTGTCTAGCTTCTCTTTACCGGCCGTCGACCGCTGCCGGAACGCCGCCGAGGTGACGAGGAGCCGGTGCATGGACTTCACACTCCATTTCTTTTCGCGGAAGGTAACGGCAAGGTAGTCGAGCAGCGCCGGGTTCACCGGCCACTCGCCCTGACTGCCGAAGTCCTCCGCCGTTTTGACCAGTCCCGTCCCGAAGTGCTGCTGCCAAAGCCGGTTCACGAATACTCGGGACACGAGCGGGTTCTTCTCGGAAACGAGCCACTTGGCAAAGCCCAGCCGGTTGGTCGGGGCCTCGGATGGCATGGTGCCCATGGCCGCCGGGATGCCCCGGTCGACCTTCTCTCCCGGAAGGTTGTACTCGCCCCGGCGAAGGATGTGGGCGATCCGCGCGGTAGGAAGCTCCTGGGCGATCAGCGTCATCGGGATCGACGACTCCAGGGTCTCTTTACTTTTCGCGATCTGTCGGTACTGCTGCGCCGCCGGGGTGTCTGGACCGGCTTGCAGGAAGAGAGCCGCCAGATCCTCCGGCTTTCGCTCCTCCGGCTTACCCTTCGTCCACCGCTCCTGCATCGCATGGATCTTGTCGGACAGCGGGTCGCCGTACCCGACGCGAACGCCGTCGCCCCCACCGCCGTTCACGACCTTGATCAAGACCGCGTTGTCGCCCTCTTTCAAGGACACCTTGACCTCGTCCGTCGCGGAATCGACTCCCCGCAGGGCCTTGTTCTCGTGGACAAGCTTGCCGTTCAGCCACACCTTGACCCCGTCGTCGCTGCCGATGCGCAAGGTCAGCTCCCGCGCCTTCGGCGTCGAGATCGTGCCGCGTACGTAGGCCGCCGCGTTCTCCTTATCGACCACCGACGCGACGCTCTGTCCCACCTTCAGGTCGAGGGCCTTCCACGCAATCCCCTCGGCCCCCTCCTTTTCAGGGGCAAATGCGGTGGCGAACGCGTCGTCGAAGCTCCCCGCCGGATAGGCCGTGCTCACCTGCCAGTCGCGAGACTGGACCGGCGGCTTCGCGGCCGTGCCCAGCCACGCCAGAGCTGTCTCCGTGGAGACGTCCTTCAGGAGGTTGCCCAGCGAGGCGTCGAACTCTTTCAGCTGTCGATCCTGCTCGGCGTTCGCTGCCCGGATCACGGGCGGCGGGTACATCTCGTTGCCGTCCAGGGGCTTGTCCGCCGTGCTGTTGAAGTAGGCGTACATGCGGAAATAGTCCTTCTGGCTGACCGGGTCGAACTTGTGGTCGTGGCACCGCGCGCAACCCACCGTCATGCCCAGGAAAACCGTCGACGTGGTGTCCACGCGGTCGAAGGTGTTTTTCGCGAGGAACTCGTCCTCGATCGCGCCCCCCTCGCTCGTCGTCGGGTTCATCCGCACGTAACCCGTCGCCACCAGTTGCTCCGTCGTGGGCTGCGGCAAGAGGTCGCCCGCGAGCTGCCACGTCGTGAACTGGTCGAACGGCAGATCCTTGTTCAGGGCCTGCACGACCCAGTCCCGGTAGGGATAGATGCCGCGCTCGTTGTCCAGGTGAAGGCCATGAGTGTCGCCGTACCTCACTGCGTCCAGCCAGTACCGAGCCTGGTGCTCCCCGTAGGCAGGGCTGGCGAGCAGGCGGTCGACGAGCTTTTCGTAAGCCTGGGTATCCCGGTCGGAGACGAAGCGATCCACTTCTTCCGGCGTGGGCAGTAGGCCGGTCAGGGCCAGCGACGCCCGTCGCATAAGGGTCGCGCGGTCCGCTTCCGGCTCCGGACGCAGGCCTTCCTTGTCCAGCCGCGCCATCACGAACCGGTCCACAAAGTTTTTGGTCCAGGCGAAGTCGGACACGTTGGGGATCACCGGCCGCTTGGGCGGCACGAACGACCAGTGCTCCTCGTACTTCGCTCCGCTCGCGATCCACTGCTTCAGGATCGATAACTGCTCCGGGGTCAGCTCCGCGACACCCGAGTTCGGTGGCGGCATCCGAAGCTCCGGATCTTTCTGGGTCATCCGCTTCCAGATGCGCGACTCGGCTGGCTTGCCGGGCACGATGCCCGCGTGCCCGTTCGTAAGCTTGGTCGCCCCCGCAAAGGTGTCCAGCCGAAGCCCTCCCGCCGTAACCGCCACGTCCGGTCCGTGGCACTTGAAGCAGTGCTCACTCAGGATCGGCTTCACGTCACGGTTAAAGTTCAGCGCGCGCGGAGCCTTTGGCGCCTGTCGGCCGGGCAAACCGATGCCAGCGGCCAAGACGGACATCGACAAAAAGAGCAGGGGGAGCGGGGCCTTCATTGGACAACATTTGGCAGCCTGCAGCGGCTACCAGCTTCCAGTGTACGGCGTTCTGCTCCGTTCCGAACCCGTTTCGCGGCCGTCTCAAGGCACAGAAGGGGAATGGACCCCACCTTTTGTTAACCTAAGCCCACGAAGGATGCGAGCCCAGTGCGAGCGAGAGTTCTGCGGCACCCTCAAAGCTCAACCCTCAGGAACTCCTACAAACGGACCGTGTCGCCCGACGCCGCCGAGTCGTACGAGCGGAACACGAGCCGCACCGTCTTCAGGTTGTCCGCCCCCGTCGTCTCCGCCGACTGCCCTCCCTGAAGGTGGCGAAGCAGGTCCTTCTGGCACGGGACGATGCTGGAGTGAACCACGTCGTACGCGGGGTCGGCCCAGGGGTAGCGCGGCGGGGCGTGCCGTTTGGCGAACGTGCCTTCGGAGGTCGTGGTGCGGATCCAGTAGTCCCCTGTCAGTTCCGCCGACCCCTTGGCCCCCTCCGCGAAGATCAGGGTCTGGGGGAAGTACTCGCGCTCAACGAAGTTCTCCGCGTAGGCCAGCTCGCACACGACGGTGGCCGTCTCCGTTTGCAGCATCACCGTGGCCACGTCCTCCCCCTTGATGTCCCGGTGGACCTGCTGGGTCTGGCAGTAGAGGCGGGTCGGCTCACCAAATAGGAAGCGGGCAACGTCCAGAATGTGGCTCCCAAGGTCGGTGAGGATGAACTGCTCTAGGTCCTTGAAGAACGGCTGGTTGATGAACACTGGGAAGCCCGAGATCATGTCGATCCGCCCCCGGAACACCTGCCCGATCTGCCCCAAGTCCAAGACCTTCTTGAACTCGCGGATCGGGGTCTGCCACCGCCAATTCTCGTTGACCAGCAGGGTCACGCCGCGCTCTTCGCAGAACCGTACCATCTCCTCCGCTTCCGCCAGGGTCGGGGCCAAGGGCTTTTGGCAGATGACCGCCAGCCCCCGCTCCGCTGCCATCTTCGTGAACCGGACGTGGGAATCGACGTCGGTGACGATGTCCACGAAGTCCAACTCTTCCTTCGCGAGCAACTCTGCCGGATCGTCGTAAACGGCGGGCACGTCGAACTCCTCAGCGAGTTTTTCCGCCTTCGCCCGAGTCCGATTGTAGATCGCGACGCACCGGGCACCCGGGATCTCGCGCCACCCGGCGAGCTGGTAGCTCGACCAAAATCCCGCGCCGAAAAGAGCAAACCTCAATTCCTTCATTGATGCCTCGGAGCAAGAGCATACGCGGAACCAGGTTGTGGAAGGCATGCTTTAGTTCGTGAGCTTTTGCGCCCGCCGGATTGGAGTGCCTGCGCCACAATGTTCGGGTGCGGGACATTCGAGAGTGCTCCGGACCGTGGCGGGGTCAGTGGATTCAGCGAGACTTTCGTGGGTCTATGAAGTTTCGGCTCGACTTCAGTGGAGGGAGCATCTCCGGTGGGGGAAGCGACGTGAACGGCAAGTTCACCATGCACGGCACCTACGACCCTCAGACCCACGCAGTGGTGGTGCGCAAGCGGTACATGATCCTTACCGTCGTCTACAACGGGGTTTGGAATGGCCAGTTTGTCGCGGGCACCTCGGTAATCGGCCCGGCTATGTTCGGGGAGCGTGGCTCGTTCGAGATGTGGCCCGAATCGGAAGAGTCAGGCTTCGGGGCAGTCGAGGAAATTAGCACCGAGATCGACCGCCCCGAACCCGTCCCCGTGTAGGGGCGAGGCGTGCCTCGCCCGAAACCCCACTTGAACGCCCCCCTAATAGGCGCCGCGACGACTCGGTTGCGCCGTCGTGGAGACGCACCCTGAGATGCCTACGGCATCAGGAACGACGGCCAGCCCTTTGGCTTTGGCTTGTAAGGCGGGAAGTCCTTTAGGTGCGCCCGCGGTGGTGGCAGCTTCTTTGCCCCACGTGGAAAGGCCCCGATATCGGCTCGCGAGCCGTCGGGATCGGTGGTCCCAGGATCGCCCGCATTGATCGCGGGGGAGTCAGGCCTTAGGGTGAAGTCGCCGGCTTCCGGGTTCCGCATCCGGGGATCTGCTACTACGGTGTTGATCCCGCGCCAGGCGTAAACCTTTCCGTACGGCGATGGTGCCGCGGTGTCGTCTTTAAGCGACTGGAAGAGGTTGCCCGAGACGCGGATTTTCAGCTCATCGAACCGCGCCAACTCCGTCGCCGGGTTGATGAAGCTCGCGAAGTCGAACGCTCCGCCGCCGGCGCAGAGGTTGTTGATGACGGAGATGTTCTGCGAACTCTTCGACCTTAGGTCGATCGACCCGGTCGGCCCGGCCCAGTGGACCGGCTTGCCGTTGTTGTAGATCGTGTTGTGCGCCAGAACGACGCCGGTGCGCAGCAGGTCTTCGCCCCAGGTGCCGAAGTAGATCCCGGAACCTCGGTTCCGGTACAGCACGTTGTGGTGGGCCCGCACGTTGCGGAGTTCCGACCCCTTGCCCTCGACCGACACCACGAACCCCCATTCGGAGTCGTGCACGACGTTCGAGTAGAACTCGACGTTCTCCAGCAACCCGAACCAGGCGTCCACGTAGAGGCCTTGGCGCGGCATGTGGTGCACGTAGTTGTGGTGCACCGTTCCGTTACGGCTGATCTCCTTGACGTCGATCCCTTCCTTGCCGCAGTGGTGGACGTGGTTCCAGGCGACCTCGAATCCGTCGACCCCGGCAATGCTGATCGCCTCGTGAGGGGGCTCGTGGTTCGGGTCGCCGTAGAGGCGCATCTCTTGGACGGTGGCGTTCGTAACCTCGCAGCCCACGACCCGGATCGCCTTGGCGTTCCACGCCCCAATGCCGGGGGCGAAGGTTTTGTCGACGCGGCACTCCTGGATGTCGATGTGGTGGCTAGGCCCCCGAACGAGGAACCCGAAGCCGTACGAGTTCTTAAGGGTCAGGTTTTTGAGCCGGAGGTAGCTCGGCCCGATCACGCTGATCGCCCCGAACGACGCGGCCTCCCCCAGGTCCTTCGGCCGGATTCCTACGGCATCGATGACCACCTCCTGTCGGGGCGCGCCGGCGAACTCGATCCACGCCTTCTCCGAGCCGGAGTTCTTGAACTCAAGGGGCTTGGTCAGCCGGTAGGTGCCCCCGTGGACGATCACCTGGTCGCCTGCCTTGGCCATCGCGGCGGCGTGGTGGAGAGAACCCCAGGGCTTGCGCGATGTGCCCGGGTTCTGGTCGCTGCCCGTGACCGCCACGTGGAAAGTCGCTGCCGAGGAAACTGTCGCCGCCATGGCGATGAGCGTAACCGAAACGCACCGTCCGATCATCCTTCCACCATATCCGTTTTCACAAGCGCGTGAGCGCTCCTCGGCCCGAGTTACGCTTTGAACGCCCCGCTGGTCAGCCCCGCCATGAACGGCTTGGTCGCGTACAGGAAGAGGATCAGCATCGGGATGCTGGAAAGGACGTAGGCGGCGAACATGTTGGAATAGTTCACCGCTACCGTGCTGGAGGTCATCAGGTAAAGCCCGGACGAGATCGTGTGGTACTTGGCGTCGGAGTTCGTCACCAAGGGCCATAGGAAGTTGTTCCAGGTGCCCAGGATGTTCGTGACCAGCACCACCGAGAGCACTTGCTTGGAGAGCGGAATAACGAGGTTCGTGTACTGGCGGACGTGGCCCGCCCCGTCGAGGCGTGCCGACTCGAAGAGTTCGCCGGGCAATCCGTCGAAAAAGCTCTTGAAGAGGAAGATGGCGAAGACCTGGCCCCCCGCGATGTAGGGCAGGATCAACACCCAGTACGAGTTCAGTAGGCCCAGCTGCTTGACGAGCAGGAAGCTCGGGACGAGCGTCAGGACTCCCGGGATCATCATGAAGCTGAGGATCACCAGGAACAGGGCCCGGTGACCGGGGAAGCGGTAGCGGGAAAAGACGTACGCGGTAACGCTTGCGAGGGTCGTCACCCCGAGGGCGGTAACGGCGGCCACGAACAGCGTGTTCAGGGTGTAGGGGCGCAGGACCTCCCAGGCGTCCCGGTAGCTCTGGAACATTTTGTTCCAGTTCCCGGCGCGCAGGGCGTCCGGAATCCCGAAGAACGCGTGGTCCAACTCGTAGTTCGTGCGCAACGAGTTGTTCACGACGAACACCAAGGGAAGGAGCGTAAGGCCCAGGATAAAGATGAGCGCCGCGTGGGTCAGCAGGTCGGCGATCCGCCGCCGGCGCCTCACGAGCGGGCCTCCATCCGCTCCTCGGCGGAGCGCACGTACTTCATGTTGATTACGGTGAGTCCGAGGATCAGGATGAACAGCATTACTCCGATCGCGCAGGCGTAGCCCATCCGCTGGAAGCTGAACGCGTTGAAGTACATCCACAGCCCGGGCAGGATCGTGCGGAACCCAGGTCCGCCCCGGGTGAGCGCCAGCATCCCCTCGAACGACTGCACCCCACCGATGACGGTCAGGATGACGAGCAGCTTGACCTGGCTCATCAGGAGGGGTGCCTCGACGCGGAAAAACTTGCCTAGTCCCGTCGCCCCGTCCAACTGGGCCGCGTCCTGAACGCTCTCCGGGATACTGGTAAGGCCCGCGTAATAGATCAAGACGTTGATGCCCCCGGCAAAGGGGAAGCCGATAAACGCGACGGCGGCGAGCGCCGCTTGGGGGTCGGACAGCCACCCTCGCGCATAGCCCCCGAACCCGAACGCCCGGAGCGTCTCGTTGACCAGACCCTGATCGTTGTAGATCAGACCGCGCCAGATGAGGGTGCCGGCAATGCCGGGCACCACGATGGGGACCAGGAACAGCAGCCGATAGACGTAGCGAGCCCGCTCGGAAGAAAGGCCGAAAATGAGCCGGGCCACGAGCAGGGGAAAGATGAGGACGGTCCCCACGTGGAACAGCGTGAGGAATGCCATGTTGCCGAAGCTCGGCAAGAACGTGGGGTCGCGGAGGTACTCGGCGTAGTTGGCGAGTCCAATGAAGCGCGACTCGCCGCCGACCTCGTAGTCGAAAAAGGACGTCCAAAACGCCCAGAGAAAGGGCAGCAGGCTGAAGATCCCCAGCAAGACGAACGTCGGCGTGATCAGCCCGTAAAGCGGCAGAACCTGCGCCAGCCGGGAAAACCGTCGCTGAGAAGTCATACCGTCACCTTCCTGAGACCTAAGGCCACAACCAACGGCGCTCCCCCAACTTCCAAACAAGCAATGTCATCCTGAGCGCAGCGAAGGACCTCTCCCCGCAGGTAAGTGTGGAGGACGCCAACCCCTTTGTCATCCTGAGCCTGCGAAGGATCCGAGGTCGGGGCGGCCGTAGGTTCCTCTATAGCCTCCGGGTGGAGAGATCCTTCGTCGCGTCTCCTTAACAGAGCCTCTAGCCTCGGTTGCCGCCTTTGGGGACTGATGGCGTTGACGGCTCTTGGCTCGCTCCGCTCGCACCCCCACCCTGCCCTCCCCCTCCCACGGCACGAAGCATCCGTGGCAAGGAGAGGCTGAACTTGCGAACGTCGCGTTTCGACAGTAGATCGGCAACCTCCCCTTGCCGGAGATGCATTGTGCTCCGGGAGGGGGAGGGC
>Ga0216301_1000348_pt1 | contig 12633 bp, 9 predicted proteins | sample 4hB_Boncat_minus_FD_156203 | JGI IMG/M metagenome (GOLD analysis project Ga0216301, IMG submission 156203) | Terrestrial sediment cell enrichment communities for BONCAT metagenomics from Utah, United States - 4hB_Boncat_minus | ecosystem: Environmental > Terrestrial > Deep subsurface > Rock...
CCTCCGGAGAGGACGGCGACGCTCACCCCCACCAGCGTGGGGACATACCAAAGGTCAGCGAAACCAAAGGTGAGCGAAACCACCGGTTCACCCCCAAGAGTTTGAGGAGCTCTTGAGTGTATCACCTCCGCTCGCTGTTGAGGTGAGCAATACCACCTTCGGGTAAGATTAGGGAAACCACCTTTGACATCACGTGTCGCGCTATGATACGCTGCCTTTCGGCAGGGACTCCACCGGTCGGTCGGTGGGGCGTCAGCCAAGAGAGGAGGTGAGCGCGATGAGTAATTCGATATACCGGACCGGTCAGATCTGGCCCGAGTCCGGGGTGTACCGGTTGACCGGCCATGAGTGCGCCAGCCGGGCACAGCGAGAAATCCCTCTGTCCAAGCGGGAACGTTTCCCGCCGTGCCGCGGCTGTGATGGGGCCGCAAGCTAGCAACTCGTGCGTCGTGCGTAGGCTCGCGGCTGGGCTGGGCGCGTGGTGCCAGCCACGCCTCCGGCCTCTATGTTCCCGCCGCGAATCACGTTTCCCTTTGATTGGTCCGGAGTTTGAGAGATGCAGACGATCAATGGCAACCCGGAAGTAGCCGGTGCGGCGTGGCTCGATGAGTTCATGCGGCAGCACGGGCTGAGCAAGCAAACCGTGAATCTGGTGCTGGGCGTGAATCCCGCTCGCGTTCAGGAGTGGCTGCGGGCGCAGAAGCCGCTGCCGCTGAACGTGCGGCGGCGGTTGGAGCGCTGGGCGGACGACGGTTGTCCGGCCTTCCGGTACTGGCAGGACGTCGACTGACGTTCCGGCCCGCAGGCCGTTCTCCCGACTCCGGGAGAACGGTTCCCGCTCCTCTTCTGGCAGCGATCCGGCTGGAGACGCGCATGACTCAGGAATCCTGGACCCCCTACATCTGGGGCAAGACCGACCGGGGCGATCCGGGCAACACCGGACTCTTCCTATGGCTGCCATGTCACTTGCTCAACGTAGGCGAGATGGCCCGGGCTTTCCTGCGACACCCGGAAGCCGGCCATTGGCGCGCTCGTCTTGCGGCTTCCCTGGGCTGCGATCTGGACCGAATGATCGGTCCCTTGTCGCTGCTGATCGGCCTCCACGACATCGGCAAGGCGGGCCCGCAGTTCCAGAAGAAGAGTCCGGCTCACTGGCAGCGGCTGCAAGAGCTGGGAGCCCCGGTCATCGACGCAGGCGGTCCGCTGCACGCGGCCGAGGGGCAGTGCTTCCTGGAGAAGTGGCTGGAGGACCCGGCTTCGTCCTTCGTCTACGATAAAGAGCAATCGTACGACTTCGCCGGTCGCCTCGCGCTGGCGATCGGCGGGCACCACGGCCGCTTTGGTGAAACTCCGAAACCCCAGGTCCGCTACGAGCCCAAACCCGGAAACCATTCACAGATTGCCTGGGCCTCCGCCCGGCGGAGCTTCGTGGCGCTCGTCGCAGAGCGGCTTCTCGACGGCGACCCGCCGCTGCGCTGCCAGCCGGAAAACCTGAGTGTCGCCTGTCTGCTGCTGAACGGGCTCTCCATCCTGTCCGACTGGCTGGGTTCGGACGAGAAGCTGTTCCCGCCGGGAGGGCCGGTGGACTGGAACGCCTACGCGGAGCACAGCCGGGCCGTCGCGGAGAGGGTGGCGACGACGCGGGGACTTCTGCACTTCCTACCGGGCGGGCCGGAGCCGTCCTTCACCGGGTTATTCCCAAGCGTCCCGTCGCCGCGACCCCTTCAGCGGGCGCTGGAGCCGGACGCGTTGCCCGATCTGCCGGAGCCCGGCCTCTTGCTGGTGGAGGGGCCGATGGGCGAGGGCAAGACGGAAGCCGCCTTGCTGCTCGCCCGGCGCTATGCGGCGCGGGGAGCGGCCTCCGGTTTTTACTTTGGGCTCCCTACAATGGCGACGAGCAACCAGATGTTCACGCGTGTCCTGGAGTACCTGGAGCAGTGGGCGCCGGAAGACATCCCGGTGGGCGCCCTCCTCGTGAACGGCCGCGCCGAGTTCAACCCGGCGGTGCGGAAGTTACTGCGCGTCCGGACGTCGGAAGAAGCCCAGGACGTGACGGCGCCGGAGGAACAGGACCGAGGGGAGAACCGGGTGACGCTGGACTCCTGGCTCCTGCCCCGCAAGCGGAGTCTGCTGGCGCCCTACGGCGTGGGGACCGTGGACCAGGCCATGTTTGCTGCCATGAACGTCCCCCACGTGGGCCTTCGGCTGCTAGGGTTGGCGGGACGGGTGGTGATCATCGACGAGGTGCATGCCTACGACCTCTACATGACGGAGATCCTGGAGAACCTGCTCAAGTGGCTGCGGGCGCTCGGCTCGCCGGTGATCCTGCTGTCGGCTACCCTCGCGGCGGAGCAGCGGACCCGGCTGCTGAAGGCCTACGACATCCAACCTACCGAGACCGTGGCAGAGCCGCCCTATCCCTGCCTCATTTCCGGAAAGCCGGGTGAGGAAGCGCAGGTGCGGTCGTTGGGAGAGGGATCGCGGCCGCTGTCCGTGACGCTGGAGATGCGGCGGGCGGAGCAGGGCTGGACGCGCGATCAGACGGCAGCCGAGCTGCTGTCCCGCATCGAAGGCGGTGGATGCGCGGCGTGGATCTGCAACACGGTCGCCGAGGCGCAGGAAGCCTGGAAGGCCGTGCAAACCAGCCTGGCGGCAGTGGCGGAAGCCGACCGGCCGGTGGTGCTCCTTTACCACGCCCGCTTCCTACTGGAGGACCGTGAGGAGCTGGAGCGAGAGGTGGTGTCCCGCTTCGGAGGGAAAGGCCAGCGGCCACGTTCCGCCCTCCTGATCGGGACCCAGGTGTTGGAGCAGAGCCTCAACTACGATGTAGACGTCATGGCCACCGAGCTGGCCCCGGTAGACCTGCTGCTCCAGCGCCTGGGTCGACTCTGGCGCTTCGCGGAGACGGAGCGGCCTGCGGGTCTTGCCGCTCCCCATCTGCTGGTGCTGGTTCCCCAGATCGCCTCGGAGCGCCCCCGGTTCCTACCGTACGGCGCTTTCTACCAGCCGTTCATCCTCCTGAAAACGCTCGCCGCGCTCCACGACCTTCCGGCGGCAGGCGACGTAGATACGAAGCAGCTCCGCCTGCCGGACGAGATCCGGCGCCTGGTGGAGCGCGTCTACGACGGAAGATGCATGGATGAACAGGTCTACCACGGTCGAGCCGAGAGCCAGGCCATCGAGGAAGCTACCGGCGTGGGGGACGTAGGGCTGAAATGGGCAGACACGCAGAAGAAAGAGGGAAAAGCTCTGCGTGAGGCTGCCGCGAAGCTGGTGCTCTTCGGCGAACCGGACACCTCCGGGTTTTTCCTGGCTAGAGACTTCATCCGCACGTCGGACGATGAGGCCGACAGTGTGGCGACCGTGGCGATGGCTACGCGCTGGGGGGAGCCCTCCGCGCGGCTGGTGCTGCTGGATCACGACGACCCACTGCTGACGACCGGAGGGTTGAGCCGGAAGGGCGCTTCCCTGTCGGAAGCCGAGATCGAGCGGCTGCTGCTGCGCTCGGTGACCGTCCAGAAACGGGCGCTCACCGACTACCTCTATCCCGAAGACGATTCTTCAGCCCCCTGCTATCCCCCGCAGTTCGCGGCTGTGAACGCGCTGCGCGGCTACCGCCTGATCCGTTTGAAAGACGGCGCCTGGGACTGCCCGGATGGCGGCCTGCGGCTGCGCCTCGTCCCCGAGCTGGGGGTCGTGATTGATAAGGAAAACGCATGAAGACAGAGACCGAGCCCCACTTCGACCTTCTTACCGAGCCGTGGATACCGGTGGAGCGAACGGATGGCGCGCCGGACGAGGTGGACGTCCTCACGGCGCTGGGAGAAGCGTCGAAGATCCGCACGCTGACGGAAGGATCCCCGCTGGTGGTCTTCGGGATCCACCGGCTCCTGGCGGCCATCCTGCATACCTGCATCCCGATCAAGGACCCCAACGAATGGCGACGGCGCCGGCGGCAACCGGATCTGACTGCGGAGGAGCTGAAGCGGATCACCGCCGCGCTGGCAGGCCGGTTCGACCTCTTCCATCCTACGCATCCGTTCTACCAGAGCGGGGACGTGCCCCTGGATCTGAAGCCCGGCGCCGCCACGAAGAGTGTCGGCTACCTGGCGGCCGAGTCGTCCACGGGCACCAACGTGACCCACTTCGGCCACCAGGGCGAGCAGCAGCATGCATTCTGCCCCCCCTGCTGCGCCCGGGGTTTGGTGACGCTGCCGCCGTTCGCCATCGCCGGAGGAGCGGGTATCCGCCCAGGGATCAACGGCACTCCTCCCACGTACGTCCTGCCCTCCGGCGCGAACCTCGCCGAGACCCTGTGGCTCAACTACCTGTCTCCGCCCTTCCGCAAAGGGCTGTGGGTGGACGGCGCACCGGAACCACTGTGGGACGAAGCCTCCGGAACAGTGGATCGCCAGGAATGCACGGACGTGGAGTTCGTCCAGGGCCTTACCTGGCCGCCCCGGAGGATACGACTGCTGCCCGGCCCCGGCGGCGAGTGCTCCCGCTGCGGCCGGGGCAGTCCCGTGCTGGTGCGTCAGATGGCCTTCAGCCAGGGCCGGTCGCGTATCTCTGGCCTGACGACGTGGATCGACGGCTGGGCCGCCTACACCCGGCCGCCCGCCAAGAGCAAGATCACGCTAGACCTGCTGCCGGTCCGGCCCCGGGAAGGGCGAGACCTATGGCGAGATATGGCGCCCCTGTTCCTGGCAGTCAAGGCGGAGCAAAAGCAGGAGAAGGTCCCCCTGGTCGTGGAGCAAGTCCGTCAGTTACTGAAGGACGAGATTGCCGCGAGTTTCCAGCTCTTCGCGCTGCGGACGGACATGAAGGCCAAGGTGTTCGAGTGGCGCCACGACCGGCTGACGCTCCCCGTGGCGGTGATGAACGATGAGGACGCCGCCGGGGCGATCCAGGACGCGCTGCGGCACGCAGACGGGGTGGCGGGCGCGTTGCGGAGCGGGCTGCGGAAACTGCACCCCGCTCTCCAGCGCGGAACCCCCGACCCCAACGCGGCGCGGGCCGCCCTGCGCTCGCTGGCCGACGGCGCGGAGCGTGCGTACTGGAGCGCGCTCGACAGTCCGTTCCGGCGGCAGTTGCTGGACGACGGCCTGCGGGAGCCGCTGGAGTCAGATGAACATCGCGCGTGGCGAGCCAGGTGGAGGGGAGAAACGCGCACCCAGGCCAAGACGGTGTTCCTGGCCGTGCTCCAGGGTTTCGATGCGGACGCGAGGAGCCTGAAACACGCCGTAGAAGCCGAGCGGGTGTTCTTTGGAACGCTCAAGCGGATCGAAGGAGAGTACGCATGACCGAGAAAAGCAATGACATTCTGGCGACCGGTAAACGGATGGTCGGCATCTTGGAGCGGTGGTATAAACGCTCCCTTGAGGCTAAACCCGGCGAGACACGCGCGCACCTGGCGCGGTTGAAGCGGTGCTCAGGAATGACGCTGCCCGAAGCGGTGAGAGGCAGGACGGAAGGATTGATGACCTTCTACCGGCTACTGGGAGACCCGTCGCGCGGTACGAACACGCCCATGGAGGACCGGCTGTTCCTCATCGCCACGCTCTTCACCCTGGCGCCGAACAAGCCGCCGGAACCAGACGATAAGAAATCGCCGCAGCCGACGGCCGAAAAACCGCTTCCGCCTTCCGAGCAGAAGGAGTCCAAGCCGGACTATTCGAGCCTGGGGAGCCACCTGGCCCAACTGGCTGAAAAGCGGGAGGGCGGCAGCCTGGACGAGCGGTTCGAGAGCGTGGGCAAGCGGCTCGCCATCCTCATCGACGCCACGTCGGCGGAGCTTCCGTTCCGCCTGCGGCAGACGGTGGCGCTGCTAGGGAGCCATGAGATCCGCGTGAACTGGCCGCAGTTGATATACGACCTGGAACGCTGGGACAACGACGACCGGGCGGCGCAACGGAAATGGGCCGCCGACTTCTGGAATGCGGCGCCGCGCCCGGCCCGCGCGGGCGACACCGAACCGGACGACAAGGAGAATGACGATGTTGATTGAGATCCACATGCTTCAGAACCACGCGCCCTCCAACCTGAACCGGGACGACACCGGGAGCCCCAAAGAGGCGCACTTCGGGGGCGTCCTCCGCGCCCGTATCTCCAGCCAGTGCCTGAAGCGGAGCATCCGGCAGTCTGAACTGTTCCGCGAGGAGTTGGGGGACCGGCTCGCCACCCGCACCCGCCGCCTGGGGCAGCGTCTGCGCGATGAACTTCAGAATGTGCAGCCGGCAACCGCCGTGGATGAGATCGTAACTAAGGCGTCTATCCTCGGCAGCGACAAACCGGATCCAGGGGGCAATACGCGGCAGCTCATGTTCCTTTCGGACGCGGAAGTCACCCAACTGGCCGCAGCCTTACAGGCGGCGTGGACCAAGAACCCGAAGGGCTTTTCCAGCATGAAGCTCGCGGATCTGGAGAAGGAGCTGGGCCAGACCCTGCCGCGCTCCGTGGACGTGGCCTTGTTTGGACGGATGACCACGTCGGCGGTGTTCCCGGATGTGCCCGCGGCGCTGCAGGTGGCCCACGCCATCTCCACCGGAAAAGTAGAGAAGCAGTACGACTACTACACGGGCGTGGACGACCTGGTGCAGGAAGCCGAGGAAGTCGGCGCCGGAATGATCGGCGACGTGGAGTTCAACTCGGCGACCTACTACAAGTACTTCTGCCTGGACTGGGAGCAACTGCTCCGCAACCTGGCGGGCAAGCGAGACAAGAAGAACCTGGAAGGCCCGGAGCGGGCGGAAGCAGAGGTGGTGGCCAGGCAGTGCCTGGAAGCCGTGCTGCGAGCCGCTGCGCTGACGACCCCCACGGGCAAGCAGAACACGTTCGCCGCGCATAACCCTCCGGATGCGATCCTGGTGGAAGTGAAGAAGCGACGTCTTCCCACAAGCTACGCGAACGCCTTCTTGCGCCCGCGCGGCCCTAAGGGAGACATGGACGTGGTGGACGAGAGCATCCTCGCCCTCGCCCAGTACGCGCCGAACCTGAAGAAGACTTACTCCATTAAGCCGGAGCTCTCCCTCCTGCTCTCCACGCGCGATCACGCGTTCCCGGACAGCGAGCGAGTCGGCAACCTGGACCAGCTGGCCGAGCGTCTTCAGGCCGCCGTCTCGTTAGGAGCAGCCTAGCATGGACGTGCTCTACCTTCGCCTCGAAGGACCGCTCCAGGCGTGGGGAGACGACGCCCAGTGGACGGTGCGGCGCACCCGCGCCGAGCCATCCAAGTCGGGCATCCTGGGCCTCGTAGCCGCCGCGAGCGGCTGGGGCCTGGACGACGAGGGGGATGACCGGGTGGACGCGCTCGCCCAACAGGTGCGCATGGCGGTCCGGGTGGACCAGGCCGGAACCCTGCTCCGGGACTACCACACAGTCACCGGCACGTTCCGGCAGGCCGATGGGAAGTACCGCGAGAAGACCGAGCTCTCCGACCGGTACTACCTGGCGGATGCGCGCTTCCTGGTTGCTCTCACGGGACCGGCGAGCACGCTGGACCAGGTGGAACAGGCGCTCGAAACGCCGGTGTGGCCGCTGTTCCTCGGGCGTAAGAGCTGTCCGCCCTGCGCCCCGCCGGCGCCGGCGCTGCCCGGCCGGTCCTCCCGTGGGGTGTCCGCCGATCTGAAGGCCGCGCTCGAGGCGCATCCCTGGCTGCCGCCGGCCGGCGCCGCGAACGCGAGGCGAGCCGCGCCGGCGGATTCGCTCCGCGCCGTGATTGAGCTGGGAAGCGGGGAGACGCCGCCGGCGCATACGGCTCCCCAGGTGCGGCGCGACGTGCCCCTTTCCTTCTCACGCCGGCAATTCCGAACACGCTACGTCTACGAGGATGCGATTCACTGCGCAGAGGAGTAACCCGCTATGTATCTATCTTGTCTTGAGATCGACACCTCCCAAGAATCCGGGAGACGCTGGCTGGCTAACGACTACTGTGTGCACCAGCGGCTACGGAAAGCATTCCCCGACCGCACTCCAGACGTGCTCTACCGCGTGGAAGCGCTGCGTCAGCCGCCACGGATCCTGGTGCAGGCTCCCTGCGCCGCCGACTGGGACGAGTGCTTCAGTGATCTTCCGGTGGTGAATTCCTCGGATCAGAAGCAGTTGTGCGTGTCGAGTGACGGAGCCTCTCCGTTGGAAGGGGCGTCTTTGGCGGACCGCAGGCTGACGGTCTGGGCCGGACGAGAGTATCGCTTCCTCTTGCGGGCCAACCCGACCGCCCGCCGGGGTCCGGAGCGGCCGCGCGAGGGGAAGTCGCCGCAGAAGACGCGGGTCGGCCTCCTCCGCGAGGAAGAGCAGCGCGACTGGCTAGAGCGCAAGGGTGAGGCGCACGGCTTCAAAGCTCTGGTGTATGAGGTGCGGCCGCTCGGCTCGCTGACGTTCACGCGCCCCAAGGATGGAAAGCGCCTATCGTTCCTGGGCGTGGAGTTCGAAGGCCGTTTGCAGGTCACCGATCCGGAGCTTTTCGCCGCCGCGCTGGAGCAGGGCATCGGCTCCGGCAAGGGGTTCGGCTTCGGCCTGCTGTCGCTGGCGCCCGCGCGCTGATCGCACTGGAGGAGCCGCCGTGGACGATCTCCGCCAGCTTCCCAAGTTCCGGGACAGCCTCAGTTACCTCTACGTGGAGCACTGCCGCGTGGACCGCGAGGCCTCCGCCATCGCCCTGTTCGACCAGCAGGGGGAGACGCACGTCCCCGCCGCGTCGCTGGCGGTGCTGATGCTGGGGCCCGGCACGCGGATCACGCATGCGGCGGTCCACGTGCTGGCGGAGAGCAACTGCCTGGTGCTGTGGTGCGGGGAGCAGGGCGTCCGCTTCTACGCGGGCGGCCTGGGAGGCACGCGGGCGGCGGCGGGCCTCCTCCACCAGGCGCGGCTGGTGAGCGACCCGGCCCTGCGGCTGGAGGTGGCGAAGCGGATGTACCAGATGCGCTTCCAGGAGGAGCCGGGGCCCGGCCTCACCCTGGAGCAGCTCCGCGGCTGGGAAGGACGAAGGGTCCGGGAGGCGTACGCCCGCGCGGCCCGCGAGACCGGCGTGGCCTGGCATGGCCGGAACTACGACCGGGGGACGTGGTCGTTCGCCGATCCGATCAACCGGGCGCTCTCCGCGGCGAACGCCTGCCTCTACGGTCTCTGCCACGCGGCGACCCTCTCCCTGGGGCTCAGCCCTGCGCTGGGCTTCATCCACACCGGCAAGCAGCTCTCGTTCGTCTACGACCTCGCCGATCTGTACAAGACTGCCGTCACCATTCCCGTGGCGTTCCGGACGGTGGCGGCGGAAGCCACGCCCCTGGAGCGAGCCGTGCGCCTGGGCTGCCGCGACCTCTTCCGCGAGCACCGGCTGTTGGAGCGGCTGGCCACGGACATTCCCCGAGCGCTGGGCCTCAAGGCGGAAGAGGCGAACGTCCTCTACGCCGCGGACGTGGACGCGGGCGTTCCGGGCTACCTCTGGGACCCCGAGCAGCCGGCGGGCGCTGCGGGCGGCGTGAACTACTCCGGAGAAGAGCCGGCCGGCGATCCGTTCGACGATTGAGAGGGACCGATGGTCGTCCTGATCCTGGAGAAGGTTCCCGCCAGCCTGCGGGGCGAGCTGAGCCGCTGGATGATCGAGCCGCGGACGGGGGTGTTCGTGGGCGTGATGAGCGCCCTCGTCCGCGACCGGCTGTGGGAGAAGGTCTGCGCGACCTGCGAGGCGGAAGAGGAGAAGAAGGGATCGCGGCGGAAGGGCGGCGCCGTCCTGATCGCCCGCGCCCGGACAGAACAGGGGTTTGCCGTGCGCACCCACGGCGACCCGAGCCGAGAGTTGATCGACGCGGAGGGGGTAACGCTCGTCCGCATCCCGGCCTCCAAAGTGCGCGCCCGGCCGGGACGCACGCTTGACGCCGACGACTGATGCGGGCGATAGAGGCGCAATAGAGCGCAATTGTTTGCTCCTGTCCCCACGCACGTGGGGGTGAACCGGAAGAGTTCGCGGACCACGTGCTGGAGCAGACCCTGTCCCCACGCACGTGGGGGTGAACCGCCCAGCTCTACAGCAACATCCAGTTCCCCGCCCCTGTCCCCACGCACGTGGGGGTGAACCGCCGCCTGTGACCACGTGGCCCTCCAAAACCCCCCTGTCCCCACGCACGTGGGGGTGAACCGGGCTTCCGTGACTTCTTCGAGGAGAAATGCGACCTGTCCCCACGCACGTGGGGGTGAACCGATCGCCCAGGCGGCGCTCGCGATGTTCATGAACCTGTCCCCACGCACGTGGGGGTGAACCGGCGGGCGTGGATTTCCACATCACGCTGGAGGCCCTGTCCCCACGCACGTGGGGGTGAACCGCGGGCGGTCCACGCCGCCCTGTCGCGCTTGAACCTGTCCCCACGCACGTGGGGGTGAACCGGGCCGCATCCGATGAAAGCCGCCGCCTAGCTCCCCTGTCCCCACGCACGTGGGGGTGAACCGTGAGGCAAGCGTAATGGACACCCTCATTCTTCCCTGTCCCCACGCACGTGGGGGTGAACCGTTGCGGCCTCGTAAACCACCACGTCCGGCATGCCTGTCCCCACGCACGTGGGGGTGAACCGTCGGCCCGCCAAAGGTTCGTGTGGAGTAGCGACCTGTCCCCACGCACGTGGGGGTGAACCGTACTGCTGCACCTGGGCAAGCTGTGCGTCGGTGCCTGTCCCCACGCACGTGGGGGTGAACCGGCGCAGCCGGGGACGACGCAGGCGGCTTCCGGCCTGTCCCCACGCACGTGGGGGTGAACCGCTGTTTGAAGGAACTCAAAGTCACCGTGTTAACCTGTCCCCACGCACGTGGGGGTGAACCGCGCCCGGTTATCGGTACCAAACTGCGCGAGAGCCTGTCCCCACGCACGTGGGGGTGAACCGCGGGCGGAATCTTGTGTTCCCGGCGTTCCGCACCTGTCCCCACGCACGTGGGGGTGAACCGCGGTCGTCACCACGCCGAAAGTGCTGGTCCTCCCTGTCCCCACGCACGTGGGGGTGAACCGTTGTTGGTGGCGCTGATCTGGCCGCTGTCCACCCTGTCCCCACGCACGTGGGGGTGAACCGCACCCACGTAAACGCGACGGAGACGTTGAGGCCCTGTCCCCACGCACGTGGGGGTGAACCGGCCAAGCACACGGGGCGGCTGGCCGGGCCTCTCCCTGTCCCCACGCACGTGGGGGTGAACCGCCACGCCGAAGCCGGTGGCGCCGTAACGCTCCCCTGTCCCCACGCACGTGGGGGTGAACCGTTCTATTCCTATATGGGTGTCCGATTCGGAACCCTGTCCCCACGCACGTGGGGGTGAACCGCTGGAAGACCCTATGGCTATCCCTACACCGAACCTGTCCCCACGCACGTGGGGGTGAACCGCCAAGCTTGAGGATAAGATCCGGCGCCTCCAGCCTGTCCCCACGCACGTGGGGGTGAACCGCAGGTGTAAGTCTTGCCGGTCTTGCTCGTCACCCTGTCCCCACGCACGTGGGGGTGAACCTCTTCCTGGCCGTTCACCCGCCGGCTGTAGTGGCCTGTCCCCACGCACGTGGGGGTGAACCGCCGGCCGCGACGCCCACGGTGATCATGCGAATCCTGTCCCCACGCACGTGGGGGTGAACCGGCCAGGGCGCTCGCCCCGTCGCCCCAGGGCGCCCTGTCCCCACGCACGTGGGGGTGAACCGCGTGCGGCTATACCCCCGGCATCGACGTACAACCTGTCCCCACGCACGTGGGGGTGAACCGAGTGGCGCGCCGACTGGAGCCAGGGGCTAGGCCCTGTCCCCACGCACGTGGGGGTGAACCGCTAGCTACTTTATGCAAGCATCTGCCGAAGATCCCTGTCCCCACGCACGTGGGGGTGAACCGCAACGAAAGACACTATCCCAGCGGAACCGAAGCCTGTCCCCACGCACGTGGGGGTGAACCGCAGAGAATCGAGATGGCCCTGTAGCTGTTCCCCCTGTCCCCACGCACGTGGGGGTGAACCGGTAGTTCCCAACGGTCGAGACACACTTGTGGACCTGTCCCCACGCACGTGGGGGTGAACCGCTGCTGCCGACCCTGGCGGCGTTCGGGCGGAACCTGTCCCCACGCACGTGGGGGTGAACCGAGCCAGGCCGCCAGCGCCGCGAAAACGGCCGGCCTGTCCCCACGCACGTGGGGGTGAACCGGCGTTCCGCCAGGTCGCGGACGTGAATTCGAACCTGTCCCCACGCACGTGGGGGTGAACCGAGGTAGCGCGCGTGCTGAAAGAGCACGGTGCCCCTGTCCCCACGCACGTGGGGGTGAACCGTCCCCGGTCGCTTGTGGGGCAAGGGCTGGGTTCCTGTCCCCACGCACGTGGGGGTGAACCGTACCGGCAGCCGTGGCCCAAGACGCCAGCCGTCCTGTCCCCACGCACGTGGGGGTGAACCGACACCCGCGCCCAGGTGCCCGACCCCGAATTCCCTGTCCCCACGCACGTGGGGGTGAACCGTAAGTAGTCAAATTAAGGAGATGAACATGAGCCCTGTCCCCACGCACGTGGGGGTGAACCGAGGAGCGGACCTGCTACCTGGCCCACGAGTGGCCTGTCCCCACGCACGTGGGGGTGAACCGACTACTGTATCTTTGCGGCAGGCTCCCAGCGCCCTGTCCCCACGCACGTGGGGAC
>Ga0216301_1000349_pt1 | contig 12623 bp, 15 predicted proteins | sample 4hB_Boncat_minus_FD_156203 | JGI IMG/M metagenome (GOLD analysis project Ga0216301, IMG submission 156203) | Terrestrial sediment cell enrichment communities for BONCAT metagenomics from Utah, United States - 4hB_Boncat_minus | ecosystem: Environmental > Terrestrial > Deep subsurface > Rock...
CCGAACACCGAACACCGAACACCGAACACCGAACACCGAACACCCGCCTTACCCCGGGTAAAACCCCCGGCATGGAAATCGTCCCGTTCCTTGGCTGGAACCGTTGTGCCCGGCTCGTCTGCAACGACGTCGAGATGATCGTCACCCTCGAAGTAGGTCCGCGGATCTTGCGGTATGGCTTCATTGATGGTCCGAATCTGTTCCACGTGCTCGAGGACGACGCCGGGAAGACGGGCGGGGACGAGTACCGGTTCTACGGAGGGCACCGGCTGTGGATCGCCCCGGAGGACCCGCCCCGGACGATGCAGCCGGACAACGAGCCGGTGGAGTACACCGTTGAGGAGAACACCCACATCTTCACGGGCCAGCCCGACACGTTCCACATGCAAAAGCAACTGCGGATCACAGTGGACGAAGCCATCGGCCGGTTCGTGCTGGAGCACCAGGTGCACAACCGAAGCCCTTACGAAGTCGAGCTGGCGGCATGGTCGCCCACTCAATGCACCTCCGGCACCGTCCTCTTCCCACAGGCGCCGTTCCAGCCCCACACGGAGCGCCTGCTACCGACCCGGCCCCTGGCCATGTGGGGCTACACAAAGATCGGAGACCCCCGCTGGACTTGGGGCGACAAGGTCGTTCGCCTGCGGCAGGACAGCGCAATGTCCCCCCAGAAGGTGGGGACGCTGGTCGAGCAAGGATATGCCGCCTGTGCGCTCCACGACAGCGTGTTCCTCAAGCGGTTCCCGTTCGAGCCAGGAGCGGACTATCCGGACTTCAATTCGAACTTCGAGACGTTCACCAACGAGTCGATGATCGAGATCGAGTCGCTGGGGCCCCTGACCCTCGTGGAGCCGGGGGACTACGCTAGCCACACCGAGACCTGGTATCTCATCCGCAACCAGACTCCGCCGGAAGGTGACGACGAGTGCGCGGCATGGCTGGAAGGGCTGGTTCGCGACCGTCCGTTCTGAGTGTCGCTCCGAAGCTTCGTCGTGGTGTTGATTTACCCCGGAGGCACGGAGAGCACAGAGAGAAGGGCCTACCCCCCCTCATGTCATCCTGAGCGCAGCGAAGGACCTCTCCCAGCAGGGTGTGTCGGCAGAGGTCCTTCGTCGCAAATTCCTCAGCATGACATGGCGAAAAGAACGGGCGGCCTCAGGGCTCCACCTCCTCCAGAATGGCTAGGCCCCCCAAAAATGGGCCTGGCCTACCGGCGCCGTCGGTTGGAGGCAGGGACGGACCAGAGGCCACTGGGCAAGTTGTCTCGCTGCACGATTTCGGCAGATCCCGGAGTGAGGTTCACTTTGGAACCCGTTGCCGTGAGGGCGTGCACGACCTGGATGGCTTTGCGTTGCTTGCTCTCTGCCGTGTGCCGGCCGATGCCTTGCTCGCCGAACGTGCCGCTAGCCGTGTTCTGAAAGGCGAGGCGGGTGACCTTGGTCGATTTGGAGGTGGCTACCTCGTTTCCGTCGTTCCAGCCGATTACAAAGCCGTCTGGGAGCAACGACCCATCAGCGTTTTTGAAGGGGACCGGATCGTAGCTCGACATTGTGCCGAGGTTAGAGGTCTCCGCGACGAGGACCGTCTGATCCGGGTTCTCGATGTTGTACGTCTTATAGCCACCGTACGGAGAGTACATGCCGTAAGACATCGTCACCGATTGATCGTTCGCCTGAGGGTGCTCTGCCCTGACCAGCTCTTGGGGCTTGGCGGAGGGGCACCGGAAGTCGCCGCGTTCGCCCATGTAGCCGACGATATCGGAGGCCCAGGTGTAGGGGCGACCTGTTTCTTCGCCCAATCCTGGGACGAACCCGTTACCGGTGCGGAAGAGGGGCGGCAGGCCGTCGTCGTGGTCCCGGGCGTACAGGTTCATGGCCTGGTAGATCGCCATGAAGTTCTGGGTGCAGCGGGCTTTCTCGCTGTTCTTGATCCCCATCTGGTATATGGGGAAAAGGCCCGCCATCAGCAGAAGGACGACCAGGCCGAGCACCCGGATGTCCTTCCACGACATGTATTGACTACGTCCGCCGCTATCGTCCTCGGGTGCCTGAGGGTCGTAGGGAACGTTGTCAATCGAACTCATCGAGTGCTGCTCACCATGCCGTAGCTACCGACCAAGCCGTACCGCTCCAGCGTCTCGCTGAGCTTGTCCTCGTCAACCTTGAGGTAGGTGCCGCGTCCTTCCCGGACGGGAATTTGGCCCATCTCGATGTTTGTGGAGGGAACGTTGCGGGCGAAGAAGGCGATGGAAGCGATCTCTTCGGCGGTAAGCGAGTTACCCAAGGCGGCAGTCGCCTTTTCGAACACCTGAGGCAGCTTGATCTTGTCGCGCATCACGGAGTCCTTAAATGCGGTCAGGAACTGCTTCTGTCGCTCTTGGCGCTTGAAGTCGTTGTCGCCGTGGCGGTAGCGGACGAACATCATGGCGTTGTAACCGTCCAGTTTCGTCGGCCCCGGGTGGAAGTCAATGTGAACGTCGCCCGCGTTGTCGTGGTAGACCATCCGCTTCTCGATGTTCACCTTGACGCCACCGACGGTGTCGACCATGTCCTTAAAGGCGTCGTAGTCGATGGTGAGAACGCGGTCAATAACGACGCCCGGAAGGATGTATTCGACCGCCTGCTTGGTTAGCTGCGCTTCCTGACCTTTCGGAGCGATCGAGTGGTAGTGGTTGATCTTCATCCGGCGATAGCCGGGAAGCTGGCACTCGGTGTCGCGCGGAATGGAGACGCCGGTGATGCGGTTGGTCCGGAAGTCCAGCCGGGCCACGAGCATCATGTCGCTCCGGGCTTGCTTTCGCCTGATGTTGCTTCCGTTGGCGGTGACTCCCCGGTAGTAGCGGTCTTCGTCACAGCCGAGCAGAAGGAGGGTGATGCCGTCGCGATTCGCGAAGATTTCCTCCGGCGGCTTCGGATCGAAGATGATACCCTTAACCAGGGCCGTCATCGTCTTGCTTTGGCTGACCCAGCCATATCCGGAGCCAACCGCAAGGGCAATGACGAGGAAAAAGGCATAGCCCAGACCACCCAACACCCGTCTCCACTTTGGTATCGTTCGCGTTTTTTGCCGCATTCGGATTGCTCCCGATTATGGCAGACGCTTTTCCGCGTGCAAGCGTGCCCGTTTCCGACAAAGGTCTTTCGGGCAATAAGTGCTAAGGTCGGAGCGGGAACACTTCTACGTGGACGCCGGGGCTGAAATGGGCGTGGCTGAACGGCTGTGGAGCTAACCCCGCCGCCCGGCAAAGCGACTCATGGGCGACTTCGGCGCGGGCGGATCGGATCTCGTACGGTGGGTGGTGGACCCGGCCGGTGAACAGCCTGTGTCCCCGTCGGCTGTATAGGAGGTAGCGCTCCATAAGGAAGAACTCCAAAGTGCCTGCACGTGCCCGGTCCGTCCTTCCGATGGCTTCGGCTCGAATGGAATACGCTGCTCCGGAATGAGCAGGACCGAAGCGGATACTGCGTTTTTCGGGCCATCGGGTGCCTTCGTAGAAGAAGCTATCTACGCCTTCCATTCGAATGGTCATCGTGGCCCGGTGGTAGGGAAGCGAGAACAACCGGCGGGCAGTGGCGCAAGCAAGGGTGTTGGCGGCGTCGAGGCTGAAGAACCAAACGCCGGGGCGGCGGCCGTCGCGGTGCACGTAGGTTCGGAGGTTGGTCTCAGGAAAGCCGTGGGTTCCCGGGATGAGTGGAGCCCCATTCAGCCGAATCCCCTGCATCTGGAACGGCACTAAGCCGATCCAGGCCCGGCCTTCACCCGAGGCGTCGGGGAACGTGTCGACGAAGAGCCCGGGGGGGAGCAGGGCCTGCACGACTTCGGGTTCGCAGGGAAAGTGGAGGAAAAGAAGGTTCCGCCACCCTTGGTGCATGAACGCTCTACCCAGAGGTCGCTGGCGAAGAGCCTCGTACTCCGAGATGTCTAGCACGGCTATAGTGTACAAGCTGCCGTCATTAACGCCTCGGTCGCCGTCTAGGGGTACTTCACAGGAGCCTTCGCTGATGTATTTAAAGCACTGCTTTCATCCAGCAACCGCATAGTTGCGCCCTAACTGCTCCTCCCCCAGTGGCCACCGTCCTCTCAAGAAGGGTCCGTGCCAACCAGATAAGCCATGAGGAAACTCGAAGGGCCCACTTCAACCTGCGTGCCCTTCTTCTCCACTTGGACCCTGGCGACCGCATTTTCGCCAGGGGCCCCTGAAGTCGCCTCCCTCACCCCCCGAACCCACTCCGCGTCGATCTACTTCACGCCAGCTCTGCCCGAGCGTGCGTCCCTCACTATCGCCGACCGGCGCTGGAACGAACTTGTAGCGATGCGTCCTGCTAAGCCGCCGCTAAAGTCCGTCACCGACGTCACTACCTCTGAACGACCTATGCCTACGCGTTCCGGCAAAACCTTCTTGGCACATCCGAACTGAACGTGGCGGTGAAGTGGCCGGTTTTCATCGCAGGTCCGCCTGCCGTCACAGCAGGTCTCTCTTTCGTTTTAGCCGGAACTTTGATTGTCCGGACGCCCACCCTCTTCAAGGGCAAGACCTTAACCGCTCCGTTAATGAGGCAGCGCTTGCGGGAGACCGAATTCCACGGACTTCGAACGTCCGATTATCTTCAGCCGGAATCTACCACGCCCGCTGGCGCAGCCGGGTGCGGCGGGCGTCCGCGTCATTGCGTACAAAGCGCCCGTGCCCTATGTGCAGGGCGGTATTCAAGAAACTAGGTTCTCCTCCACTTACGCCCGCTACAAGGCGCCATAGAGTCCTAATCGAGGGCAAAACTGCGGTGTCATGTACGGTCGGGCTTGGCCGAACCTGCCTCATCTCGTACAAACCCTCGATTTTTTTGTCAGAATTTGGCTTTCGAGAAGTTCTCGTGTACCATGAGCATGCCCTAGAACGGCAATACTTATTTTGAGGCTCTTAGCCACATGACCAATCGGTTTCAATTACGCTTTCTGGTCCTAAGTCTGTCGTTAATGGCGGTGGGTGGGCTTTTGTACACTGCCGAAGGGGCATTGCAAAGTAGCTACCGCATCCCTGTAGGAACTATCCCCGAACGGGTGCAACCCGACTTGCCGAAACTGGCCTCGCTGGCACCATCATGGCTCAGACGCGAAGTTCCGTCGGGCGGTTTGGTGGTGGCTGTCTCTTGCGTCTCTTGCTCCGTCGAGAATGTGCTTCCGGCCCTTGCCGACCTTGATTCGCGCCACCCCCTGATCATTCTAGCGGTCGATGCCACACCGGGCCAGGCCTCAAAGCTAGGGCGCGACTACCCAGGTCTCCGCTTTGTGCCGGTTAGTTCGAAGGGCAGCACCCTCGGCTACTCAGAATCACCACGTCTCTACTGCGTGGATCGCACAGGTAAGTTCACTTACGTCCAGAGAGACAACTTGTCGGCCGCGGACTTCCTTGCCCAATTCGAAAAAGATGTTAACAAGTGACACTCAAGAACGCAGGCTAAACAACACTGCCTTAGTTGCGGTAGCCCTCTTGCTCTGCGGAATTACCTCCGTTGAGCTGGCAATGCGGCTAATACTTAATTCCTCCGCCCCCAGTCATTTGAGGGCAGCAGCCATCACACAAGTCGGCTGGATGTTCTTGCCACTATGCGCGGTTTCAGCGTTCTGCACAAGGGGCCTACGTTGGAAGGGCCCTCTAGTGTCCTTAGCTGCAATGAGCCTAGCCTATTTTACAGTCACGAAGTTTCGTGGGCTGTGGGTGTGGTCCGGCACTTTCGATGCCTATTGGCTTCCAGCGAGCAGGTGGTTGACTCCGGCCGTTGCCGGATTGGTCATAGGGAGTGTCTTGTCGATCCTCCCGGCCAAAAAGACGGGGTTCTCGAACTTTACCGCTGCTCTTTGCCTGCTTGGACTCGTACTTGCGACGCTTGTTGAGTTCATAGGCGTGTCAGTATTCACTAAGGAGATTGACAGCGTTTATGCACCGACGCGGCCCATTGTTCTCCTCGGTGTTGTGACTGTCCTTACTGCAGGACTTTACGCGAATGGAACCGAAGCATGAAAAGCCGCGGCTTTACTCTGATCGAACTGGTCGTTGTTATGGGGATTATTGCGGTCTTGGCGTCTGTCCTCCTTCCGGCCTTGAGTGCTGCGAGGGCCCGCTCGGGCGAGACGGTCTGCGCAAGCAATCTTCGGCAGATCGGACTCGCGATGGACCTGTACAAAGAGGCCGAAGGTGAATATCCTCCAGTAGAGAATAAGGCAATTTCGCCATATCTCTCGAGCGCTAAACTCCGATGTCCTGTAGTTCTGAACGAGGATGCCTTCAATTTCAGTGTATACAAGAATCTGGCAATCTTTTCAAACAAATGGACCGATCCCCTCGTGGGCGCGCACGTAAAGGCAGTAACAGAATGCTTCGAAAAGCGAGGACCTGAATTTCCCTTGCTCGTTGACAAGCACCATCTACCAAAAATCCTGCGCGCCGATAACCAGCTTTATGGGATAGCTCTTGTATACCGGGCCTCAGGTGCCGTTGACAGAGTACCAAAGGCGAAGGTGGCCAAACTGATCCTTGCCCAAGGTGGGGCAGAACCGGCCAATGATCTCCCCTGCGACCTTGCGGCGCAGGACGCAAACTTATAGACGAATTGACTCAGCACAACTGCCTTGACGGGAGACTCCTATGAGACAAAAGATCGTAATGCTCTGTTCGTTGTTCGCCTTCATCGGCTCTGTTTGGGCCGCTTGTCCGCCGCCGAGCCAGTATGGACCCTCGTGCGAGTCGGCGGGTTGGCCGTACGGTCGGACGACAAGTGGTTCAATGACTTGGTCCTGCTGCAACCAGAACTTCGTTTGCGGATCCCCGAACCCGGGATACAAGTTTTACAAGAATACAAACTACGTTACCAACGGCAGTGGGGGCTACTGCTATGTGGAAGGTGACATAGTCAACACATATCCTACGCCTGCCTTGTGTTGCGGGGTGCAGGACCCGGGCTAGATCCGTAGCTCGTTCCTGTTGAATAAAAATCTGCTAGCATCGCAACGTCGAAGAGGCAATAGCTTTTTCGACGTTGCGACATTTTGCGGTCAGTTGCAACTAGTGGGCCCGTAGGACTTGAGCCCCTCCTGCCATTGGAGATACGGGTTTTCAACTCGCTGGAAGCCAGGAATGTTGCCATAAAAAGTTGTTGCACTGGGCGGAGGCAACTGCAGGTTCCGCCGCCGCTATTCCGCGAAGCTGACTTGGGCCTGAGCCATTGCTGCGAGTGTAGGCAGCCAACTGTGGGACTGCTTCTAGTACCATGGGGGTGATGGCGCGGCGCGACGCGACCCGGGAAGAACCGTACGACTTCCGCCAGGACGCCTGGGCGACGAGCGAGTTCATGCGGGCTCGCCAAAAGGCTGCCCCCGTGACCACGGCGGTTCCCGCCTTGCCGTTGGCAGGTAAGTGGCACCCGCCTGGTTACGCGCCCGAAGGGCCGAAGCCTCCCCCAGCTTTGCTGCAGGTCTCGGTCGCACTGGGGATCCTGGTCATCTCGACGTTGATGGTCTTAGGCTTCCTCTCCGGAGGGCTCAGAAGTCTGGTCGGTATTGCTTCGGCCTGCGTGGGGACGGTAGCCCTGGTCGGGCTACTCATCGCCTTCATCTGGATCCGTGAAGAGCGCCGGTGGCAGATGGAGTGGGACGATCGCCTCCTCGAGGACGCGGAGGACGAGACGGTCTGCATCGCGGAGTTGACAATCCTTCAGGACGGTGCCGAAACGGGCCGTGACCGGGGCGCAGTTTGGTTTGCTAACGGAGGGCTCTACTTTGCGGGCCGCCGATGCTCCTTCGCAGTCGGGGGGCAGGATCTCGCTGAACCAGACATTGCCATTGATGAAACGGAGCCAGAGACGGTTAACCATGTCCAGCTTCGCCATCCCTCCCGAACTGTGGTGTTACAGTTCAAGCCGTTGGACCACGAGACGGAGGTTAGGACCCGCGCCAAGTACGGGTTTTTCGCCAACATGGCGAAGTTCAACGGATCACGGCCCGTGTCGCAGGATGAGCGCCAGTACCCGCCACTTGAGCTAGACCCTGAGGTCAAACCTAGTGTCGTCGATCGCCAGCCGCGTGTCTATCTTCTAATTTGCCTCGTTGTCACCGGTGTGTTTGGGATCGCTTGGGGAAACAGTAAAGACCCATTCGATTCATTTAGTCGGGGGGTTCAAGGCTTCTTTGCCCTCTTCGGTTTTTGGATGGGATGGAAACAGATTGAGAACAAGCGGCGCGTGGTGCGCGAGATCGAAGCGGAGAAGGAAGGAAAGGTATCGGTATCGGGAGGTGCCGGAATGAAGAAATGAGTCCTGGAGTTGATCCCGTCGATCGCTCCCGGAACCGCATGCGGGGTGGGCGGCGAGCTCGTCGGCACCTACGGTGGGTAAGCGATGCCGACGCCGATCCCTCGACCGGTAAGTGGATCGATACCGGCGCCGATAATGAGCCGTGGTCGAGGCGGTCGGAGGAGGGCTTCGCCGTGGCATCCATTGCCGTCGCCCTTATCCTCAGCGGATTTCTTTTAGCCTTCTTTGGGGGAAGCGCGGCTCCTACTGGTTCTATCTCCCTGGTAGTCGCACCAGTCCTCTTTCTGGGCTGGCGATATCGACAACGGCTTCTTCAGACTCCAACGGCCACCCAAGCTGACGAAGGGATGATGGAGGATTGGGCTCGTGCACAGATCTCGTGCCTAGTCGAAATGACCATTTACCAGTGTGGGGTTGAGACAGGAAAAGACCGAGGGGTGACTTGGCTGCAGGACGGTGCCGTCTGCTTTAGCGGGCACCGTTGTTCCTTTGTCGTTGGGGGGCAGGACCTTGTGGGGTATAGAGAGCCGCTGAAGGAACGAACAATTGCGTTTAACGCCCGAGCGGGTCGTTCGGAATATCGCGTAAGGTTCGAAGCCCTCGTGAGTACGGATGGGAGAGAAGCAGTGCGGCCATTCTTCGAATTGCTTGGGAAGTTCCACGAGCGACGCCCGAAGACCATCAGGCCCCGGCAAGCGCCTCCCCTTTCGCTAGATCCACGGCTCCCGAGAGTGAACTATTGGTGGCCGATGGCTCTGGCGGTGGCGGCCGGACCCACTTTTTGGTTTATGCTCGGACCTGAACTGCGGGCGCGGGTCCCGTTCGGGGTAACCGCCGATGACTTCGACCATAGTCTGCTGGCAGCAGTCGTCGTCTGGTTTATGCTTCGGCCGCTCAACAATAGCTTCAGGACTCGCAATGTTCGGCGGACCCTCTCAGAACTGCATGCGGATGCCGTGGATTCAATGGCTGGCCCTGGGCCAAGAGTGAGTCTGGAGGGTCCTTATCCAGGCCACAGGCCCGGAGACAGAACTGCCGCTGGCGTAGGTGTGGGTGATCCTGCCGCTTCACCAAAATCATTACGAAAAGGCGAATAACCACATGCGACGGCGACTCGTAGCTGGCTGTTCGACCGCCGAATTCGCATCCGTGCGACTATCTGATAGCGAGGTGGCGGCAGATGGAGCTTGGCTCGAAGACTTGCCCAGAGGTGGGAAGTTCGCCGTTCCCTCCAAAAGCTGGGCGGTCGTCATCGGCGACGCTATCGTTCTGATTTCTTTCCTCCTTGGCCTATGGATCCTCAGCGAGGAGATGATTGCGTTCGCGGTCGTCCTCGCCTTGTGTCTGCACTTGCGGTTTGCCCTCGCGCTGGATCCCATTTCGACTCAGGCAGACGAGGACTTGGTCGGAGTTGGCGGGCTTTGGGAAGATGCTTGTCTCGTCGAGGTGACGCTGAGGCAGCGCGGTGTGGTGACGGGCCGAGATCGCGGCGTGTGCTGGTTGCAAGAAAACACCCTGTGCTTCTGCGGTCACCGAACTTCCTTCGTGATTGGGGGGCAAGACCTTGTCGCGGAAGAAAAGGGGGCGGTAGATCCGGGGTCGGTTGCAGAGTTCTGCCGATTCCACGTGCGAGCAGGAGACTCAACAATCCAACTGGATGTCGAGTCTCTTCAAGGACCTCGGCTAAGGCCCTCAAATCGCCCGTTCTTCAGGACGCTGACCGACTTCAGAGCCCAACGCCCCACCACCTCCGCTCGGCGGCAAACACCACCCTTTGCTCTCGATCCCCAAATTCCTCCGGTCTCGTTTTCGGGACCAGTCGCCTTGGCTGTACTGGTTCCCGGAGCGCTCGGGCTCCTTCTCTTTGGACTCGGGTGGTCGAGCCGGACTCTAACTGGCTTGACAGACGGAGATGTAGTTTCTGCGTTCGTGTGGCTCTTGGTTAGCTGCTTATGCTGGCGGCCTCTGATCAAGGGTTTGAAGACGGCCAAGGTCCGGCGGGAGGTCGCCCGGCAAAGTGGTCGCTGACGAAGGCCCTCGTGCTCTGAGGTGTCGATAACGGTTCGAGTCTTCGAGGTGTACCATGAACGCTATGGTGCGGCGCGACGCAATCCGGGAAGAGCCGTACGATTCCCGCCGAGACGTTTGGGCGAGCAGCGACTTTATGCGCGTCCGGCAAGGCTCGCCACCCGCCACGGAGTCAGTACCGGCCCTTCCTCCAACCGCTAAGTGGCATCCCAAACCCAGAAAGGATTCGGAGGCGCCCAAAGTCTCCCTAACGTCGCTGCATCTCCCGGCTGGATTGGCCTTCCTGGGGATGGCGGCGGTCATCGTCCTGGGAGTTCTGTCGGGCGGCCTAAAGACTACGGTAGGAATTGGCAGCGCCTGTGCTGCATCGGTGGCCCTGGTCGCTCTCGTAGTGGGGTTTATCGGCTCGCGGGAAGAGCGACGGGTTCAGAGCGAGTGGTACGACCGGCTATTGGAAGACTTGGACGACGAGACGGTCTGTATCGCCGACCTGAAGATCGTCCAGGATAACGCGGAAACGGGGAAGGACCGTGGTGCCGTCTGGTTTTCGAACGGTGGCCTCTACTTCGCGGGCCGCCGTTGTTCGTTCGTTGTCGGGGGGCAGGATCTCGCGGAACAAGAAGTTACAGAAGACGCCGACTCCGTCGATGGACTCCCATTGCGCCACCCGTCCCGGTCGGTTACTTTGAAGTTCACGCCCAAGGACGGGGAGACCCAGATCCGCACGCGGGCCAAGTACGCCTTCTTCAGAAACCTTGCCAAGTTCGATCGGACCCATCCTGAATGCGCCGAACCGCGGCAATACCCACCGTTGGAACTCGACCCGGCAGCCAAATCGATGGTCCTCGACCGTTTTCCGTTTTTGCCGCTCCTCCTTCCGCCTTGGTGCTTCGCCCTGTTGATGATGTCACTGATGAGGGGGAAAGACCCCAATTGGTTTTTGCATGCGCTAACACTTCCAGTCGCCATTCTCTTTGGTTTGACGGGATGGCAGGAGGCCCTGAACCGACAGCGGGTCGTCCGCCGCATTGAGGCGGAAAAGCTCGATCAGACTTCAAGGGTGGATCAGAGGGCTTCACGATAGCGGTGCGTTCTAGACTCGGCGAGGTTGCCCGAAACCGCGGTCGACGAAACCGTCGACCGCGGAATCGCTCCCAGTTCGAAGGTCCGAGCCAGGTGCCGCTTTTTTCGACCGGATGGATCGAACGCGACGTCGATAACGAACCCTGGGAGCGGCGTCGGCGAGAAGCCCTTGTCATGGCGGCGGGGATCGTGGCCGCCTTCTTTGATTTCTGTCTGATCGGTTTATTGGCTTCAAAGTCCTTCCGGTGCTGGCCCGGCGCTTTCTGCGCTTGCGCTGACCGCCTATTTGGGTTGGCGCTTCCGGCACCGTCTCCTGCAAAACCCGCTAGCGACTCCAGATGACGAGGCATTGCTGGAAGAGTGGTCCGTCATTGAGGACGCGTGCCTGGTGGAGGTGACCATCGAGCAGGCGGGAGTCGTTACGGGACGCGACCGGGGCATTGCGTGGGTGCAGAACAACGCCGTTTGCTTTACCGGACATCGTAGCTCGTTCGTCGTCGATGGACAGGACCTCGTAGGCTACGGAGAGGCCCTGCCAGCCCCAAAGTTCATGAAAGAGCCGCTCTTTTCGCTGCACCTGCGGGGGACCGGTTTTCCGCTTCGCGTGACTCTCGAGGCGCTGAAGGGGCCGGGGCTTCGGGAGTCGAACGCCCACTTCTTTCAGGCATTGGCCTCCTTCCACGAGCAGCGTCCCCGTACGGCCATGCGGCGGCAGATGCCCCCACTTTCGCTCGACCCACGGCTCCCTCGCAACTCCTTTCTAGGAGCCATCACCTTGGCCGTAGCGGCCGGACCGTTGAGTTGGTGGCTCCTACTTGGGCCGGATTGGTGGGCGCGCGTGGTGGCGGGACTCACCTACAACGACTTTATGAACGGATTCTTAGGGCTAGGCATGTTTGCCTGGTGCTTGAAGCCTCTAAACAACCGCCTTGAAGCAAGGAAGGTCCGGCGGCTGATCGCTCGTGAACACCTCCCCTCGTCTGTTGAGGAACGCGGGGCATTGCCGGCTGAGCCCGCAGGGGCAGACCCTCAGGCCGGAACCGCTGACATTTCCTCCGACCACCGCACGAACGCCTGACGAGCCGCTTCGAGCTTCATCTGACGCTTGAGCTGCTTGTCCCGAGTTGGAACCTCGGGCTCCGGGAAGAGACCCCAATTGATGTTCATCGGGGCGAACTCGCGGGGGGTGGCGTCTTGGAGGTGCGCGAC
>Ga0216301_1000350_pt1 | contig 12565 bp, 12 predicted proteins | sample 4hB_Boncat_minus_FD_156203 | JGI IMG/M metagenome (GOLD analysis project Ga0216301, IMG submission 156203) | Terrestrial sediment cell enrichment communities for BONCAT metagenomics from Utah, United States - 4hB_Boncat_minus | ecosystem: Environmental > Terrestrial > Deep subsurface > Rock...
AGACGGGACATAACTAGCGGCCGGCCATACGCCGGCCGCCGCTGCCGGCAGCCGGCGTATGGTCGGCATGGTATACTGGGGCATCCGGCGGCCGACCCACGCCGGAGCTGTGCTATGGCCGACGAGGAAACCCCGCTTACCGGCGCCGCCTTGCTGAAGGAAGTCTGCCGCCGCATCCGGTTGGCGCGCTCGCACTGGGACGCGCACGAGAACGCCGCCTGCCGCCGGGAGCGGAGCCGCGCGCTCGCCCTCTACCTCACGCTGACGGAAGAGCAGAAGGAGCAGGTCCCGCAGGTGCTCCGCGTCTGGTTGCGCTACCGCAGTGAGAAGTACTTCGGGCACAAGAAGAACAAGCCGAAGAAGAAGCGCGCCGGGTCGGCCCGGCGTACCCCGAGCAAGCCTGCCGCCCCGGCCCCGGGTGAGAGCCCGAGCCCCAATCCGCGAACGGAGGAATCGGATGAGTGACCCGGTGGTGCGACCGTCGCGCCGGCAGGTGGTTCGCGCCGGCCTGAGCGGTATTGCGGGGTGGAGTCTGCACTCGCTGTGCGCCCGGCCGGCGCTCGCCGCGCCGGACGCCGTTCCCACGCTCCGCTGGCTGCCCGCTCAGGCGTATCACGTCCCGAGCGAGTTCACCTCGGAGGAGAGCGGTTACCAGAGCCTGGGCGAAGGCAAGGACGGCAAGCTCTACATCGGCGCCGCCAAGTACGGTTCGAACGGTTACCTGGTGGAGTTCGACCCGCGCACGGAGCGGATGCGCGCCGCCGTCGACGTGATGAAGACTATCGGCTCGCAGGCGACCGGCTTCGCCGCGCAGGCCAAGATCCACTCGCATGTCTTCGTCGGTCCCAGCGGCAAGATCTACGTCGCGTCCAAGCAGGGCTACCCAAAGGAGGGCGAGAAACGGTCCGACTATCCGGGCGGCTATCCGCTCGTCTACGATCCCGCGACGGGCGTCACTCGCGCCTTCCCGATCCCCGTCCCGCAGCAGGGCGTGATCTCGCATGTCGCCGACGAAGCACGCCAGCTCTCCTACGTCTCGACCTGCGACGACGGCCGGCCTATTGAGGTCACCCGCTTCCTCGTCTTCGATTGGAAGACGGGCGAGTACCGCGACCTCGGCGACATGGGCCGCAGCTACGCCTATATCCAGCGCGACTATCGGGATCGGGCGCTCCACGTCGCCAGCGAAGGCCGCGTCGGCAGCTACGATCCGGAGACGCGCCGCCTCACGATGCTGCGGATGACGGTCGACGGCAAGCGGCCGGCTCCGGAGTCGCTCCTCTACCAGAACCATCCCCTCCAGCCCGGCATGTCGCCGGACGGCAAACGCCTCTACCTCCTGCCCATGTCGGAGAACGCCCTGTACATCGGCGACCTCACCCGCGATGACGGCACGCTGCCGCTCCGCCGCGTGGCGCCGGTGTTGCCCGGCGCCACTGAGCCCACCGACTGCCGCGCCCTGGATGTAGATCGGAAGGGCCGCGTGTGGGCGATGGTGAGCCAGCAGATCCCCGGCTACGGGAAGACGCATCACCTGTGCCGCTTCGACCCGAAGACCGGTGTGTCTCAAGACCTCGGCGTGCCCTACGTCCGCAATCCCGGCTACGTCGAGTTCAAAGACGCCGCCGGCAAGGTGAAACCGTGGCATCACGGCTTCTGGACCACGCCCGAGGGGCGGCTGACCGCGCTCCACCACCACATGGCGTTGAAGGTAGCCCGCGACGGGGCCGTCTACATCACCATCGTCTCGCCGTTCACCCTCCTGCGGCTGAGCCGGGAGAGCGTCAAGTAGGGCTCGGTCAGCGGGGCGGATGCAGCTCGGCCTGCTCTTTACGAAGCCTCGCTGCCGCGCGGACGGCCGTTCGCCCCGGCATAGCTTCCAACTCCGCAAGGGCAGCCTCAAACTCAGTAGTGGCTCCCAGCCAGAGGTGAGCGCGCGCCCGGCGCTGTATCAGCCACTCCCACCAGTATCGCTCGTCCCCGCACAGCGGCTCCATAGCTTCCAGCGCCTCGTCGAACCGGTCCTGGTGCTCGTAGATGTCGGCGACCAGCGTCAGCGCCTCGGGATGGGTTGGAGCCTCCGCCAGCACCTGGTCGAGGCTCGCCAGCGCCTCGGCATAGTATTGGCCGTAGTGAAGCTCGCGTGCGAACCCGACGCGCGTGTCGGCGCCCGCTTCACCCTCGTAAACCGCGCCGGCCAGATCCCACAGCGCCGACTGGATGTGGAAGAAGGCTCTTACCGCAGACACCTCGCCGGGCGCTTCTTCCGAGCCTGCCAGCATCCCAAGGGAGATCGAGACTCCCCCGTGTCGGCGTATCCAGGCTTCCAACGCGGCCGTTTCGTCCGGGTAAGCCTCCTGAAGATAGGGGACGACATACTGCTGGACCCACTCGTGCTGGCGGCGCTCCGCGTAGGCCTCATTCTTCTCCGGATCGCCGCCGCACCACCGGCCGCGCTGCCGTCGGTTCATCCAGTCGTAGTGGTGACCCAGCTCATGCATCAGCGTCGATAGCATCAGCAGGCGGAGATACAGCTCCCAGAGCGGGCGCTCCGGCAGGTCGTCCGCGTAGACGTAGCCCATCAAATAGATCCGGCGCAGGTGCGGCGCATACTGGCCGAGCACCCGTCCCGAGAACACCCCCGGAATCAGGGTGAACCCGAGCCGCCGGGTTAGCGGATCCGGTTCAAGAGGACAGCGCCAGTCATCCTTGAGCCGGGACTGCGCGTTTGCGCCCAGCCAGAGTTCCACCGCGGCCAGTCCGTCGAGGGTCCCCGGCGGCAAGAGCGCCAGCACCCGGCGGATATCCTCGGGGCTGGCCGGGTAGTGAAGGCTCGGCCCTTCGTCCAGCACGCGGATCGGGACGGACGCCGGCGGAGTGGGCAGGGTATCCGAACAGCCGCGCCGGAGTCGATGCGTCTGCGCCTTCACTCGCTCTTTGGCGTCGAGTTCGGCCCGCAGCCTCTCGAGCCGCTTCCGATGCAGGGACTCGTCGCCGTAGTTCTGCCGTCCCGTTGCCTGGAGTTCTCGGCGGGTGGTGTGGATGCTTTGCGTCATACCTGCTACAACGACGGCAGGCGCCCGCGTGCTAAACGCGCAACCGCACAATCGGGTAAACCGAGGCGCTCGGCAATGAAAGTACTGGAGTGACCCGCGCCGCCGATGTCAGCCCGTGTCCTACTGCTTCGCCGGAAAGTCTGCGACCAGCGCCTGCGCTTCGCCGGTAGCCTCGCGGTAGATGCGGACGTGGAGAGTCTTCTCGCGCCGGGCCAGCTCTCCCGCCTGCATGCGCGCGCTGGGCTCGTCCGGCAGCAGCGTCCACGTCTGCTCCACGGCCTCCGCGTCGGTGGTGGTAATGCGGTAGCGCGTCATACGGAATCACTCTCCCTTCCGGGCGAGGCTGCTGTAGAGAACGGCGGCGAGGATGAGAAGGCCCTGGATCGCGGGCTGGATCTCGCTGCGTAGCCCGGTAAGGAAGCTGCCGACAAAGGTGAGCGCGATACCGATGGTGCTGAGCAGCAGGGCGGCGAGCACGGTCCCCAGCACCGTGCCCCGGCCCCCGAAGATGTCGGTGCCGCCCACCACCACCGCCGTGATGACCTCTAGCTCGAAGCCGCGCGGCGGGGTCGGAGCGATGGTTTTGAACCGGAGTGTATACAGGAAGCCCGCCACCCCGACCAGGGCCCCGAGCAGGACGAAGCTGCGGAACATCACCTGGTTCACCGCCACGCCGGAGAGCGCGGCGGAGCGTGGGTTGCTGCCTACAGCGTAATGCTGGCGGCCGGCGCGGGTGCGCGCCAGGTACAGCCCCACGAGCACGGACACGGCGGCGGCGGCCCACGCCAGGCTGGGCAGCCCGAGAACGCGGGCGGTCCCCAGCTCATTCAGCCCCGCCGGCAGGTCTACGATGGTGCCGCCGCGCGTTACCAGGACGAGTAAGCCTCGGATAGCGCCGAGGGTAGCCAGGGTGGCGACAATGGCGGGGATCTTGAGGCCGGCGGTGAGCCCGCCGTTCACCGCTCCGAGGGCGGCGCCCGTCGCCATGCCCGCCAGGAGCAGTGCGGGAAGCGGCCAGCCGGCTTTCGCCAGCAGCGCCACCACCACGGCGCACACGGCAAGGATGGCGCCGATGGAGATGTCGATGCCCGCCGCCACGATGAGCGCCGTCATCCCCGCTGCCGCCACCGCGGGGATGGAGGCGTTTTCGAGGATGTCCTGGAGGTTGGAGGGCTCGACGAACCGTCCGCGTGTCACGGCGGCCATCACGAGCAGCAGCACGGCGAGGCCCAGCGCCAGCACAAACTCGCGCTGCTTCCAGAACGGATCGCCGGATTGGCGAGCAAGGGCAATTCGGGGGGAGGCGTCCGCGGCGGCTATGGGAGTCACCTTTCCAGAGACGTGGACTTCGGACCCCCGTTGCGCGGCTCCGGCGTGAACTCCTCCCGGCGAGCGCTTCCACCGACCCTGCCGGCGCAAGGAGAAAGACGGCCGGCTGTGGAAGTACCGCCCGGATCTTGCGGGGGCGTACGGGCGCGCCGTCCGCCTCGCGTGTTGGGCTCGCACTCACTTATGTCTGTCTCCAGACTGATCGTCGCCATCGACGGCCCGGCCGGCGCGGGTAAGAGCACGGTCGCTCGCTGCCTCGCCGCCCGCCTGGGCTTCACCTACATCGACACGGGCGCGATGTACCGTTCGGTAGCGTTGCTGGCGGGCCGGCGCGGCCTGGGCGCCGACGACTCCGCCGCCCTGGAGACGCTAGCCCGCGAGCTTCGCTTCGAGTTCGTGGTGGAGGATGGCGCCGACCGGCCGCGACTGCTGGTAAACGGCGAAGACGTCTCCGCCGCGATCCGCAGTCCGGAGATGAGCCGGGGGTCTTCCGAAGTGAGCCGGTGGCCGGGAGTGCGCGCCGCCCTCGTCGACCACCAGCGGAGAATGGGCAAAGCGGGCGGCGTGGTGATGGAAGGCCGGGACATCGGCACGGTGGTTTTCCCCCAGGCGCAGGCGAAGATCTACCTGACGGCCACTCCGGAAGAGCGCGCGCGGCGGCGCGCGGCGGAGTTGGCGGCGGGCGGCGCCGACGTCGATCCGGCGGAAGTGTTGGAAGAGGTAGTCCAGCGCGACCGCCGCGACTCCGAACGCCAGCATTCGCCGCTGTGCGCCGCGCCCGACGCCGTCGAGTTCTTTACGGACGGCCTGAGCCTGGACCAGGTGGTGGACGGCCTGGAAGCCATCGTCCGCGAACGGGAGTCGCGGCCGTCGCCATGATCTACCGGCTCACCTGGTTTCTCTGCCGCGTGGTGTTCCACACGCTGCTCCGGTGGCGGATCACCGGCGCCGAGAACGTTCCCGTTTCGGGCGCCGTCCTGCTGGCCAGCAACCACATCAGCGTCCTCGACCCGTTGATCGTCTCCGTCGGCTTCTGGCGTCCTACGCGGTTTATGGCCAAGGAGGAGCTGTTCCGCCATCCGCTGTTCGCCTGGTATATCTCCCACCTGAACGCCTTCCCGGTGAAGCGCGGCGCCGCTGACCGCGCCGCGATCAAGTACTGCCTCGACTCGCTGGAGCAGGGTTGGGCGCTGGCGATGTTTCCGGAGGGGACCCGGAGCGATACGGGAGAACTACGGGAAGCTGAGATGGGAGTGGGAATGATCGCCTGCCGCAGCGGCGTTCCCGTGATCCCGGTTTACCTCACCGGTGCCAACCGCGTGCTACCCAAGGGCGGCGGGTTCCGGCTGGCCCAGATAACCGTAGCCTACGGCAAGCCGCTCCACTTCCAGAATCCGGAGGGCAAGCGCGCCGGCCGGGAAGAGTACGAAGACGCCGCCCGGCAGGTGATGGCGGCCATCGCGGCGCTCCGAGACGAGGGGGCGACACCGCCGAGCGGTAGGCGTGAGTGACGCCGCCCGGAAGCAGGGCTGGGCCCGTGGGCTGCCCGTAGCCGCCGGCCTCCTCGCTCTCCTCGGGCTGGCGATCGCGCTCCGCGCGTGGGGTTTGGGCTGGGGCGTGCCGCACGCCGGCCGGTTCTACCCGTTCCACCCGGACGAGTCCGTGCTGCTGCGCGCCGTCTACCAGGTGAACCCGCTCTGGCTGGACTTCGAACCCGGCTTCTACAACTACGGCACGTTCTACCTCTTCCTGTGCCGGCTGGCGTACGACCTCACGGCGCCCTTCCAGGGCTGGGGCCCGGTTCCGGGGCCCTTCTCCGCCTGGAACCCCGACTTCGCCCACCTGCTTTTGCTCAGCCGCTGGGTCAGCGTGGCGCTGGGAGCGGGAACGGTGCTGCTCACCTTCAAGCTGGGCGAGCGGCTGTTCGGGGCGCGCACCGGCTGGCTGGCGGCGGCGTTCCTGGCCGTAGCGCCGCTGCCGGCGGTCCTGGGCCATTACATGGCTGTGGATGTCCCTTCCACCTTCTTCACCACGCTTGCGCTTCTGCTCGCCGCGGCCGCCCTCCGGCAGGAGAACGGCGCCCGCGCCCGTTGGTGGATGGTGGCCGCCGGTCTGGCCGGGGGGCTGGCGACGGGGACCAAGTACACCTGCTTCCCCTGCCTCTTTGCGGTGCTCGCGCCGGCTTGGCGGCTGGTCCAGGGAACGACCCCGCGAGGGCGGCGAGACGCCCTCCTCGGGCTCACCGGCGCGGCGCTGGCGAGCGGGGTCGCGTTTCTGGTCGCCACGCCCGGAGCGCTGCTGGAGACGGACCGGTTCCTCACCGACGTGCTCTATGAGCTGGGCCGCAACCGGGAGGGGCAGGGGCTCATCTTCCAGGCAACCCCGCCGGCGCTGCTCTACCACCTGGGGATCTCCCTGCCGGTAGGGCTGGAGTGGCCGCTGTTCCTCCTCGCGCTCGCCGGCGTCGCGTGGTCGGTCCGGCGGCGGCGTCCCGAGGATGTGCTGCTCTGGCTGTTCTTGATCCCGTTTACGCTCCTGCTCGCCCCCGCCGAGCGGAAGTTCCTGCGCTACGTCACGCCGCTCCTCCCGCCGCTGCTGGTGCTGGCCGCCCGTTGCGTGGATGAGGGTCTCGCCGGCCGGCGGCCCGTCGTGTTCCGCCTGGCGGCCGGGACGGCTCTGGCCGCCGCGCTCCTCTCCACCGTGGCCCACCTGGGAGTGCTGGCCGCGCCTGACGCCCGCGAGCAGGCGGCGGCGTACTTGCGGGAGCAGACAACGCCTGGCCAGACGGTGGCCCTGGCGTCGGACGCCTGGTACTACACGCCGCCGGTGCATCCCACCACGGGCGCCGTGAAGCTGGCGGAGCCCTGGGGGGGGCCTCCCGTGTGGGACGCGGTCATCCCAGGCGGGCCCGGCGTCAAACGCTACCGCTTGGAGTGGGGCTCCGTCCTGGCGCCCAGCTCCAGCCCCGTTCCCAGTGGAGCGTTGCCCGTCGCCAAGCTGCGCGAGCAGCGCCCGGAGCGCGTGGTGGTGACGGACTACGAGTACGAGGACCCCCTCCGCGTTCGAGCGGCCCGGCCCGACTTTCAGAGCGGCATCATTGATCTACTGGACGCACTGGACCAGGACTATCGCCTGGAGCGGGAGTTCCGCCCGCGACCAGCGGTCGGCGGCATAGTGTGGTGGCGGCGCGGTATCCCGCCCCACGACTGGCGCTACTTCATGCCGACGGTGCGGGTGTACGTGCGGAAGTAGCGGGCGGAGTTCGCGGCCTCTCGACGGCGCCCCGGCCGCCGGACCGATCCAGCGGCTGATCTGGCGTGCGCTCAGCCTGGGTTCCAGAGTCCGGCTTCGCACGCCGACTATCCGCCTGATGACCCCTGATTGTGAAACCTTCGACCGTGCCCTTGCCGAGTTCCGCGACCACCTGCGCGGCGAGCGCGCGCTTTCCCCGCACACCATAGAGGCGTATACCGGCGACCTCCGGGAGCTCGGCGCGCTCCTCCAGGAACGCGGCGTTTCGCTCGCCAGTCTCGGCGCGCCGGAGATGTTCGCCTATCAGGCGCGGCTCCACCGGCTCGGGCGGAAACCGTCCAGCGTGGCGCGCAAGCTGTCCGCCGTCAAGATGTTTCTCCGCTTCGCCTGCCGCGAGGGGCTGCGCGCGGCGCCGCCGGAAGTGGACGCGCCGAAGCTGCCGCGGCCGCTGCCCCACGTCCTCTCCCCACGCGAGGTGGAGGCGCTTCTCGCTGCGCCCAACGTCGCTACGCCGGCGGGGCTGCGAGACCGCGCGCTGCTGGAGTTGCTCTACGCGTCCGGGCTGCGCGTGTCCGAGCTGGTCAGCCTCCGCGCGGGCGACGTGGACCTGGAGAGCCGGACGGTGCGGTGCGTCGGCAAGGGCCGGAAGGAGCGCATCGTTCCCGTCGGCGCCGCCGCGCTTGGCTGGATGGAGCGCTACCTCCACGAGGGGCGGCCCGCGCTGGCACCCCAGCGGAAGTCGGCGACCACCTGGCTATTCCTGTCGCGCTCGGGACGGGCTATGGATCGCACGACCTGCTGGAAGCTGCTGCGGCGGTGCGCCATCGCCGCCCGCATTCGCGGCAAAGCGAGCCCGCACACCCTGCGCCACTCATTCGCGACGCACCTGCTGGCGGGGGGCGCCGACCTGCGTTCGATCCAGGAGATGCTGGGCCATGCGGACATCGGCACCACGCAGATCTACACGCACGTGGACGATTCCCATCTCTCGGAGACGTTCCGGCGCTGTCATCCCCGCGCCTGAGGAGAGGTAATTGGCCGGCAGGCCGGAATGAGGAAACATTCGCGAGGGAAAAACCGTCGTATGGTTAACGAGATCCGAGTTGAACGCTGGGTAGGCGAGCCGCCGGAGACGCCGATGGGTCGATTGCCAGCTTCCTGTCCGCGTGTGTATAATGGCCGAGTGATTCTGGGACTCGGCGGGGTAGGCACGGGGGAGTGGGACGCGCGGACCCGCAGCCGTCCGCTGCGGGCGCGTCACCAGAGGGGGATCTCGTGATAACGGCTGAAGGCGGGCGCGCGCCGGACTGGTGGGGCCGGAGCATCGGCCTCATGGTGTTCTTCCTGGGCATCGCGTTGCTGATCGCGGTTTTCTTCTGGGCGAACTCGCTGGCGCTAGTCGCCCGGCCCGGCGAAAAGCTGGAAGTGAGCCACGCCATCCAGTTCGGCGTCTCCGTGGCCCGCTTGTTCGTATCCGGGTTGGTGGCTTCGTGGATTGCGGGGCGCGGCGCCCAGCTCTACGCGGCGGCGAACCGGGCACTCGCGGGCGACTGATCTGCGTATCTTCTGTTACAGGCCGGCGATCCGGCCACAAGTTCTCGGACCACCCTCGCGCATTCTCGATCTGGAGGTCGATCTCATGACAGTCGCCAACTCGCGGATAGCAGCACTCGCGCTCCTCGGCACGCTCTCGGTCGGGGCCCCCGCGCGGGCCGACTGGACGGTTTACGGCGGCAATCCGGAGCACCAGCTCTACACCAGCGAGCGGCTCGACGCGCCGCTGAGTGTGCTCTGGAAGTACGCCACGAACGTCTACAGCGAGAAGATGGGCAACCGGGGCGGCGCCGTCATCCAGGGCCGCACCGCTTTCTTCCCCTCTAAGAACATTTTGTACGCCGTGGACGCGCTCACCGGCGAGAAGAAGTGGTCCGTGCCGGACGCGGCTCCGAACGACCCGCTGGTGCCGCACATCACCGCCACGCCCGCCGTGAACGAGCGGTTCGTGTTCCTGCCCCTGTCCGACGGAACCATCGAGGTCCACCGGATCGCGGACGGCTCTCTCGTAACCAGCCAGAAGACAGACGGCGCGATTCGGTGCGCCCCGACCATCGTCGGCGACGCGGTCTACTTCGGCTCCGATGACGGCTTCGTCTACCGGCTCGACGGCGCCACCGGCAAGTTCGTGTGGAAGTCCTCGCTCACCGGCAAGAAGGACGAGCCCCTCTCCGACGACGTGGTCGCTTCCCCCTGCTATGTCAGCGGCATCGTCTATGTCACGACGGCGGACATGAAGCTGTGGGCAATCCGCGCCGACACGGGCCGCGTGGTATGGTCCCGGCGGGTGGGCGCCTCCAACGACGGCGCTCCGGTGGCGGCGAACGGGTATGTCTACGTTGCGGCGGGCACGACGATGTACGAGTTCCGGCTGCGGGGCGGCCAGTATCGCGCGTTCCCGATGCAGCAGACGGTGGAGAACGACATCACCACCACGCCCATCATCACGACCGGCGAGTGGTTCTTCGGCGACAAGAACGGTTACTTCCACGGCTACAACAAGCTGGGCAAGCCGCTGATGGTAAACGGCAAGCCGTGGCGCACCCGCCTGGAAGGCGTGCCCGAGGGCCTGCCGCTGATGGCCGGCAACACCATCTACGTTACCACCAACAAGGGTTTCATCTACGGGCTCCGCGCCAGCGACGGTCGCGTGGACTGGGTCTACCGGACGGAGCCTCCGAAGACGATCCAGCCGAAGCTGCCCTACTACGCGATCCGGGCGCCCCTCGCGGCGAGCAGCGGGCGGTTGTTCCTGGTGGGCGACGATGGAACGCTGACCTGCCTTAGCCCGAACGCCACGGACGAGGAAGGCCCGGTGATTCCGAAGGATCTGGCGCGCCCGACTCCCGGCACGCTCCTCAGCGGGCGGCCTCCCTTCTCCCTCAGCGCCTACCTGTGGGACGAGGGCAGCGGCATCAACCCGGCGACCATCGAGGTGAGGATCGACAACGACCCGATCCTCGAAGATGAGACCCCGTACAACGAGCGCGTCTCCACTCCCCGTAAGGGTTGGGTGTATGATCCGATCAAGCGGAAGATTACCTACACCCGAATGCCGGCGGAGCAAGGCCAACAGGACATTCCGTTCCCGGACGGTCCGCACAAGGTCACCATCCAGGCGGCAGACTGGCGCGGTAACTACCAGTCTCTTTCCTGGGACTTCCTGACGGACGCCAATCTGCGTCCGGGAACCTTTCAGACGAAGCCGAAGGCAACCGGCCGGCCCGGCGCGCCGGGAGCACCGGGCGCCCCCGGCGCTTATCCGGGGGCGCCTGGCTCTTCAGGCGGCTACCCCAGCGGTTATCCCGGCGGAATGAACTCGGGCGGCTCGTCGGCGGGCGGGCCTCCCGGATCTCCCGGCGCGCAGGGGCAGCAGGGCGGCAACCGGTTCCAGAACCGCTTCGGCGGTTACCAGTACCAAAACCGGGGCGGCGGCGGCTACGGTCAGCAGCAGCAGGGCGGCCGCGGCGGCTACGGCAGCCAGGGCGGCGGCAGTGGTCGCGGCAGCGGCGGCCGGGGCGGCTACGGACGCGGCGGCTATTAGCCAACACTAGCCCGTTGAATCGAACGGCCCTCCTTCGGGAGGGCCGTTTTTCGTGTGTGACAGCCTGGCGTCGGGCGGTCGCCAGGAGGGTCGGCGGGCGCGGCTGTGGAACGGCGAGGAGTCCGCCGCTCCCCAATTCCATGCAAGAGCTACTACCCTGGATTCGCCTCACCAAGACCGGCGCGTCGGCTCGACGCCTCAACCGCCTCCTCGACTTGTTCGGCTCGCCGGAGGCGCTGTTCGCGGCCTCCACCGCCGAGGTCGTCTCCGCCGCCGGCTGTTCGGCCGCCGTCGCGCAGAAGCTCCTCGATCCCGCCTATAAAGCCAGCGACCGGGACCTGCGGCTGATGGAGCAGCTTCAGGTTCGACTGCTGCCCCGCATCGACCCGGACTACCCGGCGCTGCTCCGTGAGATCTCCGACCCGCCGCCGGCGCTCTACGTGCGAGGAACGGTAAAGCCCTCGGACAGTCGCGCGGTCGCCCTGGTCGGCAGCCGCCGGGTGACGGAGTATGGAAAGCGGGTAGCGGCGGAGCTGGCGCGCGGGCTGGCGGAGGCCGGGTATACCGTCGTTAGCGGCCTGGCGCGCGGCACCGACACAGCGGCGCACCACGCGGCCGTAAAGGCGGGCGGGCGGACGCTGGCGTGTCTCGGCTGCGGCGTGGACGTGGCGTACCCGGCCGAGAACCGCGCCCTCGCCGAGTCGATTACGCAGAGCGGGGCGCTTCTCTCCGAATACCCGATGATGGCGCCGCCGGACGCCTGGCATTTTCCCAGCCGGAACCGCATTATCAGCGGCCTCTCCCTGGGCGTGGTGGTGGTGGAGGCGCCCCGGGGCAGCGGCGCCTTGATTACGGCGGACTGCGCCACGGACCAGAACCGCGACGTCTTCGCCGTGCCGGGCAGCATTCACAATCCAGGCAGCTACGGCCCACACGGGCTGATCCGCGACGGGGCGCGGCTCGTCGAATCCGTCGCCGACATCCTCTCGGAGTTGGGGGCGCCGACCGCCCCTCTCCAGCCCACGCTCGACCTGGAGCCCCAGGCGCAGCCCGCCGTCAAGCTGAGCGCGGACGAAAGCTGCCTCTTCGCGCTGCTGACCTCCGAATCCCAGCCGATTGATGATCTGATCCTGGAAAGCGGCCTTCCCGCGTCTCGCGTGGGCGCGGCATTGCTGACGTTGGAGATCAAGGGGCTCGCCTGCCGCCGGCCGGGGAACCTGTTCACGCGGGCGGCGTGAGCATAGCATGGCCAGGTGGGTATAGGAGACTATTGCCCCACGCCCCGAACCATCCATGACTCCAATCCAAGAACCCGCTCCCGACCCCACCC
>Ga0216301_1000351_pt1 | contig 12511 bp, 14 predicted proteins | sample 4hB_Boncat_minus_FD_156203 | JGI IMG/M metagenome (GOLD analysis project Ga0216301, IMG submission 156203) | Terrestrial sediment cell enrichment communities for BONCAT metagenomics from Utah, United States - 4hB_Boncat_minus | ecosystem: Environmental > Terrestrial > Deep subsurface > Rock...
TCTTCCAGTCCCGCGACGCCCACCCGCCCGGTTTCCGCGTTCCGGTCGAGCCGATCCTCCGGAAAGTCCTCTACGCTTCCGGCCGCCAGGAACGCCACGTGGTTCAGGGCCACGAACCCTTCGGAATCCACCAGCCCCGTGACCGGGCGCTCCCGCTCGCCCTGCACGTAGGCGAAATAGGCCCGCAGGTTCTCGCGCAAGAGCTCCCCGTGGTCCGCGTACGGCGACCGGACCTCTTCCACCCGCCCGTCCCGGTACTCCACCCGCGCCGAGTGCCACGAATCCACCACGATCGCCGCCGACTCGCAATGGATGGTCTCCCGCTCCAAGTGGCCGCCTTGGCCCGTGTGGGTGACCCCGATCCGCAGCCAAGCCCCGCCTTCCAGCGTCGCCGCCACAAACGCGGTATCGAAGCTCTCGATCGGATGGGCCCGGAAGAGCCGAGCCTGGACCTCTCGGGGAATCGCGACCGACTCCACCGCCGGACTGCCGCACCAGAACAGGAGGTTCTGCACGTAGTGGGCCATCGCGTTGCCCGTGGGTGAGTCCATCACCGGCTTCCCCATCGCGTTCAGCCGCCCGGCCCAGTCGTTGCGCGTGTAGTACGCCCGGTCGCGGGGCCAGATCCCGAACAGCGTCGCCCCCTGCAGCGCGCCGAACTCTCCCGCCAAGATCCGCTCCTTCAGGGCCCGCCGCATCGGGTCGCCGACAAAGTTGAACCCAACCTGGGTCGACCGTACGGCCTCCTCCTCGACCCCCAGCATGTCCTGGAACTCGGGCCACCACAGGGTGGGCGGCTTTTCCAAGTAGCAGGCGGCCCCGGCCCGGACCACCGCCCGGTGCTGACCCGCGTGCAAAGGAATCGGCGTCGGCAGAGTAACCACGTCCAGCGCTCCCCCGTGCGCCGCCAGCAGTTCGTCAAGGTCACCGTAAATGTGGACCCCGCGCTCGCGCAGCTCGAACGTTTGGATCGCGTCCACGAGCTCGGTGTGGCGAGGGTCGCAGGTCGCGACGAGCTTGCAGGCTCCCTCTCGCTCTAATTCCCGCACCGCTCCGTGATGGGAGCCCGCGAACCCGCCGAGCCCTACGACCGCCACCCGCACCGGCCCGCCTTCCTTCGCCATGCCCGGGAGTTTAACCCCGAAAATCGACCGTTGTCCGGGAGCGACCCGGGTAAAACAGCCGGGGCGGACATGGCGAAGGAAGAAATATCACCCGAAGTCAGGCGCTTTATCCACAACACGATCAATTCGGTCGAGCAGCTCGAGGTCCTTCTGTTCCTCATGAGCAACCCGGATCGGGAGTGGAGCGCCGAGGAAGTAGGGGAGCGCGTTCGCTCGACCCCCGAGTCGGTGGCGTCCAAACTGGCCGATCTCCAGGCGGCGCGTCTGCTCACCGTCCGCAATGATCCGGCTTTGCTCTACCGCTACGCTCCCGAGTCGAGCGCGTTGGCCGAAGAGGTCGCCCAAAGCCTCGACCGCGCCTACCGCGAGCGGAAGGACACCGTCATCCAACTCATCTTTTCTCGGCCCCTCAACAACATCCGCGTCTTCGCCGACGCGTTCAGAATCAGGAAGGAGGACTGAATGGCTCCCGTCGTCTACATCTTGTGCTTCCTGACCAGCCTGGCGTGCGCGGTGCTGCTCCTACGCGGCTACCGGCGTAGCGGAGTGCGCCTGTTGCTTTGGAGCGGATTGTGCTTCGTGGGCTTCGCGCTCAACAACGCCATGCTCTTCGTGGACCGGATCGTCGCGCCGGGGATCGACCTCCAAGCGTTCCGCACCGTACCCACCCTCGCTGGGATCCTTCTGCTCCTCTACGGGCTCGTTTGGGAGGCCGAATGAATCCCTTGATGTCCGGCGCGATCGCGATGGGCTACCTCGTCGCCGGCTTGTTCTTCCTGCGCTTCTGGCGTCGCACGGACGAAAGCCTGTTCCTTTACTTCTGCGCCGCTTTCTGGATCCTCGCCGTTCAACGCGTGGCCCTTGCCCTGACCGCCGCCCCATCCGAGGACGACACGCTCTTCTACATCATCCGGCTGGTGGCCTACGTCGTCCTCCTGGCGGGAATTTGGCAGAAGAACCGGGCGAGCGGGAGCGAAAAAGGCTAGTTCTCGGCTCGACTGATGTACGATCTGAGGGTCGTTCCGGTGGTTAAGGCACTCCAAGTTTCGGTTTACGTAGGCTTCGTCGAGCAGAGTGAGCAAATCCTCGCCGACGCCTGGGGCGTGCTGGGTGAAAAGCACGAACCCGCCCCTGAGGTCGCCCGCCATGCGGAAAGGTTCGCGAGATGGGCGGACGAGCACCGCCAAGCCCTTCGAGACTTCGAGGCCCACTACGGCCGGACGGCCGTCACCGAACCCGAAGAGGTCCGATCCGCCCTCTTCCACGGGGTCCGCTCCGGCGGCATGGGCCTGCTCCGCGACCTCAACGACATGGGCCTGCTCGTGAGTCAAGCCGCGACCGGCTGGCACATGCTCAGGAACGCGAGCCGGGCGCTTGGGGACGAGTCGCTGGGCGAGGTCGCGGCCGTCTGCGAGCGGGAGTGCCAAGAGCAGCTCCGGTGGGTGCACGAGTACGTCGACTCCCTCGCCGCCTCCATCCTCACCGAATCCGAAAACGCTCCCGGTCCGGCCACCCCGTCCCCGACCGTCGCCACCCTTCCCGAGCGGATCTGGGCTCCCGCGTCTTCCGCCCTCCTGGTCTTGCTGGTCGGGCTTATCGCCTGGGCTGCGAAGATGCCGCTGCTTTTCCCGTCCCTCGGCACGAGCGCGTTCCTCCAGGCCAAGCACCCCGCCCATCCGGCGTCCCGTTGGTACAACGTCGTCGTCGGCCACGGCGTCGGCATCACATCGGGCTTCGTCGCGGTGGCCGTCTTCGGTGCCTGGGACACCCCGGCAGTGGGTATGGCCCGGGAAATGGCCTTGGCCCGGGCGGGAGCGGGCGCCCTTGCGGTGGGCCTCACCCTCCTGCTCCTCGATCTGCTGGACGCCGACCACCCGCCCAGCGTCGCGACCACCCTAACCGTCGCCCTGGGCGCGTTCTCCACCGCCAAAGACGGGGTGACCGCCATGGCCGGCGCGGTCCTGGTGGCGACGGTGGGCGCGCTTATGCGCCGCTGGCGACTTCGGGCGTCCCGTCCGTCGCCAGCGCCCGCGCTAAACGAGCTCGGTTTAGAAAGCCGCCCGTCCTAACGAGCCGCCACCAGAGCGTTCAGGCTTTCCTTTAGCTCCTGAGTCTCCCCGCTCGCCCCAACGGTGACCGTCCGCCCCGGCTGCCCCGAGGCCGCTTCCCGTGTGACCCGGGCAATGTCCCTCACCTGGTCGGTAAGGCTCGCCGCCATGGCGTTGAAGTCGGTGGCCAGTTCCTTCCACGTGCCCGCAAGCCCCGGCACCTCGATCTGTCCGCCAAACCGGCCTTCGCTCCCGATCTCTCGAGAAACGCGGCTTACCTCGCTCGCGAACGTCGAAAGCTGCTTCCCCATGGCATTGATGGTGTCCTCCAGCTCTTTGATCTCCCCCCGCGCCCCTAGCGTGAGGCGGGTGTCAAAGTCGCCATTGGCCCGCGCCGTCACCACCATCGCGACGCCCCGGACCTGAGTGGTCAGCGCCCGACTCACTTCGTTCACGTCGGAGACCAGTTCCGCCCAACCTCCGGTCGCGCCCGGCACCTCGATCTGCCCCCCGAACCGGCCCTCATCGGCAATGTCGGTCCGGATCTGGTGGACCTCCGACCCAAGCGTCCGCAGCCGGGCGGCGAGTACGTTGACCGCCTTGGCGACCTCCCCGGCGGCCCCCTCCTGCCCTTCGTCCATCGTGGCGCTGAAGTCGCCATCACTGAGTGCCCTCAGGCTGGCCAGCAGTCCCTCCGTAGCCGTCACATCCAGTTCTCTTGGCATAGATCCCATTCTAGGGCACTTTGGGATCGATGCAGGGTGCATGTTTCCAGCGGGCCGACTGCGTTGGGGTGGGACGGCGGGCGCTGGTGGCACCGACCTCGTAAAGGATTTACCTCCGCCGCACCTCTAGCGCCGTGGCCAACTCGACCTTCCACTTCGGTGACCAGCATTACCCCCACCGCGGCAACGGGGGCATCGCTAGACGCCCCCTCCAGCTTTCTAGGCCGATGCAGTGGGGGGTGCCTCCGACCGGGCAGGGACCGCTCCTTTGAAGCGCAACCAGCCGTATCCCACCACGCCGGCGACCACCGATGCGACCAAGGTGGCCAGCTTGGCGATGTCGTGCTCGGGAGCGGGCCCGAAGGCGAGTTCCGCGATGAACAGGGACATTGTGAATCCGATTCCGGCCAGCATCGAGACTCCCGCGACGTGATGCCACGTCACCCCCTCTGGCAACGAAGACCACTTCCGCGTCGCGATGTACGTCGCAAGCAGGATTCCCAATGGCTTGCCGAGGACGAGCCCGAAGAAGATTCCGGCTCCGATCCACGAAGTGGCCTGACCGCCTCCAGAGAGATTGACTCCTGCGTTAGCCAGGGCAAAGATGGGCACGATCAGGAAATTGACCCACGGTGAGAGCGCGTCCTCCATCCGCTCCAGGGGCATCTGAACCCGCTCGCAGGCGAGCTCTAGCTCGCGTACCGCCATCTGCCGCTCCTCCGTCATCAGCCTTGGATCGCGCCGGATCTTGCACTCTTCGAAAGCGGTAAGAGCTTCTCGCGCGTCCGACGTAAACTCGACCGGATCAAGGTAGGTCCGGATAGGTATGGTCATCGCGAGCAGCACCCCGGCGACGGTGGCGTGGACGCCAGAGGCAAGCATGAAGGCCCACATGGGAATTCCGGCCGCGAAGTAAGCCAGCGACGAGCGCACCCCGAGCCGGTTCATCATCACCAAGGCTCCCAAACACCCCGCTACGGCCATCAGCATCGACGGCTGGATTCCCTTCGAGTAGAAGAACGCGATCACCAGGACCGCGCCAAGGTCGTCGACGATCGCAATGGCGGCCAGGAATACCTTAAGTCCAGCCGGCACCCGCGAGCCGAGGAGAGCGAGGACCCCTAACGAGAATGCGATGTCTGTCGCCATCGGAACGCCCGTACCGCGAAGGTCGCCGGTGTGGAGGTTGAGAAGCAGGAAGATGCCCGCGGGGACCAGCATCCCGCCCAGGGCGGCCACGATGGGCAGGATCGCGTTCCTCCGCTCGCTCAACTCACCGATGGTGAACTCGCGCTTGATCTCTAACCCCACCAACAGAAAGAACAGGGCCATCAGGCCGTCGTTGATCCAATGACGCAGGGTCAGATGGCTTTGGGCAGAGCCAATACCGAGGGAAACCGGCATGTTCCAGAACTGGTCGTAGTGGCCAGCCGGTCCCAGGTTCGCCCAAAGCAGCGCGACGACCGCCAGCGCCACCAAGAGCATGCCGGAGTTCGCTTCGCCATGGGCAAAGGCCACGAACGGCCGCACCAGCCGGTCCTTGAGCGGGACTCGCGAGACGACGGGTCGATACGGTTTGTGCGCGCTCATTGGAAGAGAACCCTACCCCTTCTTCTAAGGAGCAGGCACAGCAGCAGCATCTACCGGTCAGCAGGTGTTTTCGGGGCAGCAGCGGGTATCAACCGAGGGATGAGCAGTGCCCCCCAGGACGTTCCGGTGACGGAAGAGCGGATTCGAATCCGCTACGGCGAGACCGATCAGATGGGGCATGCCTATTACGCGAACTACTTTTACTGGTTCGAGCAGGCGCGAGGCACCTGGTGCCGGGAGCGAGGCTTCTCTTACCGGGAAATGGAAGCCAAGGGGTACATGATCCCGGTCGTCGAGGCCCACGCCAACTACAAGGGAGAGGTCTTCTACGACGACTGGATCCGAGTGCGCGTCTGGGTCAGCGAAATCAAGCGCGCGAGCATGCGGTTCGACTACGAGATCATCAACGAGAGCACGGGCAAGGTAACGACCACCGGCTACACCTGGCACGTCCTCATCGGGCAGGAACACAAAGCGGTCACGATGCCGACCGAAATCCGCGAGTGGCTAACCCGCGACCCACGCGAACATCCCACGGTCCCCTAGGAATCCTTAGCGCCTCCTGATAGTTTCCTTTGTGAACCTTTGTGCCCTTAGCGTTCTTCGTGGTGAAAGATGCGATGCCTGAAGGTAAAAGAACCGGTGGACCACGTTGCCGATGAAGGCGCAAAGAACGGCGTCGATCTCTGGGCCAGCCACGACTACGCTGCCGTTTCTGAACTGATCGCGGAGTTCCTGGCGCAGGTGGGCCAGCGAAAAAAGAAGCCCCTAGGAATTCCTAGAGGCTTAAAAGCTTTGGTCCTTTCCCGGTCAAGGGGAGAGCAATCCCGGGTTGAACCTTATGTCTTTATTGACCGCAGGTGGCCAAACCTCGGGCCTGTGGGTTCTTGCGGTTGCGAGCGCAATAAGTACCACCCCGGGAAGACGTGGAGTGGACGAAGCCGGTGCCAAGATGAGGTTCAGCTTCCCCATGCCCTCAGCCCCCCTCAGCACTCGTCAGTTAAACCGGGCTCTGCTGGCTCGACAGTTTCTGCTGGAGCCGACCACGCTACCCGCCCTTGACGTCGTCGATCGGCTCGGCGGTATGCAGGCCCAGGAGCCGCGTCCGCCGTTTATCGGACTCTGGTCGCGCATCCGGGATTTCCGCCGCGAAGAGTTGCTGAGTCTGGTCCGGGACCGAAAAGTCGTGCGCGCGACGGCCATGCGCGGGACGCTCCACCTGCTAACCACTGAGCAGTACACAGAATTGCGGGGACCGATTGGGCCGATGCTGGGCGATGTGCTCTCCATCCTTGGTCAACGGGCAAAGAATCTGAACCTCGCCGCGCTTGTGGAGACTGCCCAAGGCTTTGTTGGGCAGAAGCCCATGACCTTTACGGAGATTCGAGCCGCCCTAGCGGATGCCTTCCCCGACGTCGAGGACGAGCGGGCGATGGGCTTTGTGGTTCGCATGTTGCTCCCCTTGGTCATCGTGCCCGAAGAAGCCCCCTGGGGTTTTCGGGCCGATCCCCGCTTTATCGAGGCTTCGACCTGGCTCGGTCAGGCAGTCGGAACGGGGGGCGACCTTCGCCAGTTAGTCCGTCGTTATCTAAGGGCCTTCGGACCGGCCACCGTCGTGGACGCCCAGGCGTGGTCAGGGGTGAAAGGGCTGCGCCCAGTTTTCGAGGAGATGCGCTCCGAGCTCATCGTTCTGCGAGACGAAAGAAAGCGCGAACTCTTCGACCTTCCGGACGCTCCACGTCCTCCCGAGGACACCCCCGCTCCCATTCGGTTCATCGCGGACTACGACAACCTAATCCTATCCCACAACGACCGCACCCGCATCATCGCCGACGAGCACCGGCCCAAAGTCGTCAGCCGCAACCTCCGCGTCGCCGCCACCTTTCTAGTCGACGGCTTCGTTGCCGGAACCTGGAAAACGAGCACGAAGAAGGACGTGGCGGCGCTCGATATCCAGCCATTTGTGGCACTAAGCCATGAGACCCAAGTGGCCCTAGAGGAAGAGGGGGACGGTCTCCTACGGTTCTTGGAGGCAGGAGCAAAGTCGAGGATCATCCGCTTTACGAAACTAGCGGCTTGAGATCGCTACCTAACATGTCATTACCCCGCTATGGAAGTCGGAAGTCTGTGGATTAACCGTGATAGCCGCCTGTTCAGGTTGGAGGAGATCGTTGAGGTCGCTCAGGAATCTCCCGACGCCTCCCATCAATTCCGCTTTCTAGCAGTTGATGGCCCGGTCGAATTGCTCCTCAGCAGGAAGGAAGCCGACCTGGTCTTGTCGCCCTACTGAAGGGCCAGGGCATAACTTGTGAGGAGCCGGCGTAAACTATTCTCGCCGCCAGCGGACGAAGTGCCTGATCATACGGGCGGGTTCGCGGCGGCGTCTACCCGGCGTGCCAGCCGAAGCCAAAGGCGAAGGATGGTGGAGGCAAGGGGATTCGAACCCCTGACCTGATGCTTGCAAAGCAACTGCTCTCCCAGCTGAGCTATGCCCCCACGCGTTCCATAGATAATACCTGAGGCGTCCGCCTTTCGCGACTCTCTCCGGCACAGCGGGCCCCTTTCGGCACCCGCGCCGGTAAACTCCGCGCCATGTCGCCTAGGATGGCCTTCGCGCTCGAGGCCGCTTATCGAGCCGGACGCTCGACGCTCGCCCATTTCCAGACGGGAGTGGCGGTGGAGTCCAAGAGCGATGCGACGCCGGTCACGGTGGCCGACCGCGACGCCGAGCGGCTGATCCGATCGATGATCGCCGACCGCTTCCCTGGGGACGAGATCCTCGGAGAGGAAGAGGGCGGATCGATGAGCGGCGACCGTTGGGTAATCGATCCCATCGATGGCACCAAGTCGTTCGTGTGCGGAGTGCCGCTCTACGCGACGTTGCTGAGCTACGAGCGCGACGGCGAGCCCATCCTGGGCGTCTGTTACCTTCCCGCGTTGGACGAGATGCTCTACGCGGAACAGGGCAGTGGCGCGTTCTTCAACGGGCGTCCCTGCCGAGTTTCGCAACGCGACGACCTCACCGGCTGTGTCCTCTCGTGCGGCGGCTTGGCGTCGATGGTCAGGCACGGACGGTGGGCGGCTTTCGACAAGCTAGGTGAGGCGGCCCTGGCCACCCGCTCCTGGAGCGACGCCTACGGACACGCCTTGGTCGCGACCGGACGGGTGGACGCGATGATCGATCCCATCGTCAACCCGTGGGACGTGTCGGCGGTCAGCCTTATCGTCCGCGAGGCGGGCGGACGATTCACGACCTTCACGGGTGACGAAGCCCTGGGAGCGGAAGCCCTAAGCTCGAACGGGCTCCTGCACGAGGCCCTGCTGAAGGCGTTTGCGAAATGAGGTTGGTGGGGATCGACTTCGGGTTTAAGCGGATCGGGGTAGCAGTGGCGGAAAGCGATCCTGGCATCGTGACGCCGCGCCCCCCGATGGCCGCCTCCGGGACCCTGAAGACGGACGCGGGAGCCATTGCGAAGCTGGCAAAAACGGAGGAAGCCGACGCGGTGGTGCTGGGGCTGCCGGTGGAAGGCTCGGGAGAGGAGGGCAAGATGGCGAGGATCTGCCGAACCCTTGCTGGCCATATCGAGGAGCATGGGGTAAAGGTCCATTTGGTGGACGAGACCCTGAGCAGTGTGCAGGCGGAGGCGACGCTCCGGGCGGACGGCTTAAAGGCCAGCCAACGCCGCAAGCTGCGAGACGGAGAGGCGGCGAGCGTCATTCTAGAGAGGTTCATGCATGAAACGCGGAGTTAAGGTTTCGCTCGGTCTCGTCGTCCTGCTCGGGGCGGCTGCCTTTGCCGCGAACAACTGGTTCAAGGGAGAGCTTCGACCGATGCCCGCTGGCCCCGAGCGGCTAGTGCGCTATGAAGGACGCAAAGCCATGCGGGCGGTCCTGGAAGACCTGGAGCGCCGTCAGATCATCCGAAGCGCGGACGCGATGCGGATTGCGGCGTACCTCGACCACCGGCCCGGGCTCGTCCAGCGGGGCACCTATCGCGTGCGCCCCGGGATGACGGTGGACGAGGTGTTCGCGACCCTGAAGAAGCCGATCAGCCAGATGGTTCGGCTCCCGGAGACGAACTGGGCCCGCCGAAGTGCCAACCTGCTGGAGAAAGCCCAGGTAACCAGCGCCGCCGCCTACATGGAGTTGGTGAACAAGCCGGAGGAGTTCAAAGACGACGTGGCGTTCCCGCTGCCGAAAGACACCCTTGAGGGCTACCTCTACCCCGACACCTACGACCTTCCGCCGCTTCTCGGTGCCCGAGGCACCATCCTGCGGCAGTTGAAGAACTTTGAGAAGCGGGTGTGGGACGGGCTCGGGCAACCTAAGGACCTGCACCGGATCGTGACGATCGCTTCTCTGGTCGAACTCGAAGTGGCGCGGGACAAGGAGCGACCGATGGTCGCGGGGGTGGTCGAGAACCGTCTCAAAAAGGGAATGCTGCTCCAGATCGACGCATCGATCAACTACGGCCTGCAAAAGTGGCGCCCGCTCAAGCTTGCCGACTACAAGAACGTGATCTCACCCTACAACCTCTACCTCCACAAAGGGCTGCCGCCGACGCCGATCTGCTCGCCCACCGTGAAGAGCATCGAGGCGGCCATAGAGCCGGCAACGCACGACCACATCTACTACGTGGCGCTGCCCAGCGGAGAGAGCCTTTTCAGCGAGACTTACCCTGAGCACCTCCGGAACATCGCCAAGCGTCGCCGGGCGCTTCGAGAGGCCGAGACTCAGTGAGGCCTTGGCAGAGCGGCGACTTCGATCGCAAGCGCATCAACCGAGTCCTGCACCCGCTGGCTCCGGCCCACGCGGCGGACTCGCTGCACCAAGTCGACCTTCAACGACTCTGGGATCGGGGCAAGCGATTGATCCTGATCGACGTGGACAACACGCTGGTCCAGTGGAAAGCAGAGAACTTCGCCCAGCCTGTCCTCGACTGGCTGGCCCAAGCCAAGCAGATGGGCTTCAATCTCTGCATCATCAGCAACACCAACCGGCTCGACCGCCTGGCTCGGTTGTCGGAGTTGCTCGGCATCGAGACGGTGCGGGGAAGGTTCAAGCCCAGCCGGGCCATGTTCCGCCTCGCAATGATCAAGTTCAAATGCAAGCCCGAGCAGACGATCATGATCGGCGACCAACTGTTCACCGACGTGCTCGGCGCGAATCGGAGCGGCATCGAGGCGGTTTGGGTGCGCAAGATGGAGGGGCGGGAGTTCGGGCCTACTTCCATCAGCCGCTTCATGGAGCGGCTTGTGACGGGCTCGCTCTACAAGTCGATGGTCGCCCCGATCGATGAATCCCCGTATCCAAGGCAATTGGAGTCGGCCAAGCCCCTCCCCGAGAAGACGATCGTCCACCAGATCGTCAAGTTCTGTATCGTCGGGGGCACCTCCTTCGTAATCGACACGGGTCTTACGATCTTTTTGATGGAGATCGTCCAAGTCGGCGGCACCAAGCTCAGCACCCTCGTCGGCGGTTGGGTTCTGGAGTCGATTCCTTTCGTCGCCAACATCGCCAACACGCCGGAGAAGGCGTCCGCTCCCATCTTGGGAGGCATGGCGGCATTGGTCGCGATGTTCAACAGTTTCGTTTGGAACCGGAAGTGGACTTTCGAAGTTCGGGGTCGCGAGGAGCGGCTCGCTCAGCTTCGGCGGTTCTACCTGGTGTCGATTCTCGGGGCCGTGATCTCGACGGCTATCTTCAGCCTCGTCTACAACGCGATGCCCGACCATTCGACGCGAGCAAAGATCATCGCCAAAGTCGTGGCGGCCGGAATCGCCGCGGTCTGGAACTTCATGGGCCAGCGGATGTACGCCTTCCGCTCTTCGCGGTCATGACCTACCCCTGGAAAGAAGCCCCGGCGGATGCCCACTTCGCGGTGATCGGTGATCCCGTGAAGCACTCGCTGTCTCCACGGATGCACAACGCCGCCTTCGCGTCGCTGGGACTAGCCCACCGCTACGTGGCGGTGCACGTGCCGGTTGGGGAGGTTGGCCCGGCCCTCGACCACCTTCGGACCCTTGGCTACTTCGGGGTGAACGTGACGGTGCCGCACAAGGCGGACGCGTTGGCGTGGAGCAGGCGGGTAGAACCGTTTGCCCAGCAGGTTCAAGCGGTGAACACGCTCCGCCCCGCCGATCAAGCCGGGCTCAACACGGACGGCCCTGGCTTTCTAGAGACACTGCGGCTCCGCGGAGTCCAAGCGACTCAAGGAGACGTGCTGCTGCTAGGAGCCGGAGGGTCGGCCCGGGCCGTCGCCCATGCCTTGGCCGGGGCGGGCTACCGAATGCGGATCCACAATCGGACGAGGGCGCGGGCGGAGGAGCTCGCGTGGAACCTCGCCGGGGCGGCGCACGTGGTGGACGAGTTGGATCCGGCGAGGGCGGGATTGATCGTCAACACGACCTCCGCTTCGCTCGCGGGAGAGCGGCTGGAAATCGACTGGACGCGGGCAGAGCCGGGCGCGACCGCCTACGACCTGATGTACACCAATGGCCTGACGCCGTTCCTCGCGGAGGCATCGGCGGCCGGACTGGGTGTCCTCGATGGCCGGGACCTGCTCGTGGCTCAGGGAGCGCTTGCGTTCGAGTGGTGGACGGGCCAGGAGGCGCCTCGCGACGTGATGCGGGAGGCGATCGCCTGAAGATCGTCCCCCCGACGCCGGAAAACATCACCGAGGCCGGCCAGCGACTGCGACAAGGCGGGTTGGTGGGGATGCCGACCGAAACCGTCTACGGCATTGCCGCCGTGGCCACCGACCCCATTGCGGTCCGGCGAACCTTCGCCCTGAAGCGGCGCCCTGCCGACAACCCCCTGATCGTCCACGTGGCGTCACTGGATGCACTCTCGGAAGTGGTTGCGGATTTTCCTCCCGTGGCCCAGAGCCTGGCGGAGCGATTTTGGCCGGGCCCCCTGACGCTGGTCTTGCCTAAGCACGAGTCGATCCCCCCGGAGGTTTCCGCTGGTCGCGATACCGTTGCGGTGAGAATGCCCGCCCACCCGGTCGCCCTTGCCCTGATCG
>Ga0216301_1000352_pt1 | contig 12482 bp, 11 predicted proteins | sample 4hB_Boncat_minus_FD_156203 | JGI IMG/M metagenome (GOLD analysis project Ga0216301, IMG submission 156203) | Terrestrial sediment cell enrichment communities for BONCAT metagenomics from Utah, United States - 4hB_Boncat_minus | ecosystem: Environmental > Terrestrial > Deep subsurface > Rock...
GCTGGGGGTGGCGGGGCTGGTCGTGGGGACGCTGTGGGTTCGGCTCGGCTTTCTCTTGCTCACCCTGCCGGTGGTACGGCTGAATGGCGACCTTGCGGTGTCCCTGGCCTGCTCCGGATTCGCGATGTCGGCGGCATGGCTCGGCAGCCGTCGCCAAAGTCCCGCCCTGTCCGGCGTCGCCGCCGTGTTCGCCTTCCCAGCGGTCGTCATGACCCTCGGCCTCTACAGCCGGTCACCCTTGGCGGTGGCGGTCGTGGTAACCGTGGCCGCCTTAGCGGGGGTCGTGGCGGCAACTCAAGCAGTCCTCCGAACGGTGCGACAGCCGGAGTTCGCCTACTATCTGGGGGTCACCGGAGGTTGGGCCCTCCTGACCCGGCTAGGGACACTGATGCTAGCGGGCCAAGGGCTTGGTCTGGCCCCGAACGCGGCGGTAACCGCAAGCTGGATCGTTGCCGCAGCCGCAGCCCTGGTTCTCGGCTTTATCAAGGACGTGATCCACATGCGGATCGCAGGCTTGGGAATCCTAGCCGTGACCGTCGGAAAGGTGATGATGGTGGATCTCGCGGATACGAGCCAGGCGGTCAAGGTGGCGGTGCTGATGGGGCTTGGTCTGACGATGCTGGCGGGCGGATACTTGTACATTCGACGGCGCGAGCCCGCGACTTAGGCGAGGCTTCCTCAACGATCCAGTCTTATAATGGGACAGTCGATGAGCCCTGCGCAAATAAGCTGGTATGGCGGACTCGAAGGGGAGGTCCGGTCGCGAAAATTCACGGTCGTGGAGTACTACCGCGCGGCCGAGGCTGGGATTTTCCGTCCTGACGAGCGGCTGGAGCTTGTCGCCGGGAGAGTGATCGAGAAATTGAGTCCACAAGGTCGCCTGCATGCGGCGGCAGTGACCCGTACCGCTCGGGCTCTGCGCAAAGCGTTTGGAGATGGCTTCGAGGTCCGGGTCCAGGCACCAGTTCGCTTGGCCGAAGAATCTGAGCCGGAGCCTGACTTGGCGGTCGTCCTCGCGAGGGAGGACGACTACTCAGCCGGGCATCCTGGCCCTTCCGAAATCGCACTCATCGTTGAGGTCTCGGATTCTTCGCTGGCCTTTGATCGAGGCGGCAAGCTTGCCGTCTACGCGGCGGCCAAGCTCCCTGAGTACTGGATTCTAAATCTCGTCGATCATCGGCTCGAGGTGCACAAGGAGCCTAGTCTCGGACCAGACGGTATCTGGCGCTACGGGCTGGCTTTTGAGCTCCCGCATAACAGTGACCTACGTCCAATCGCTTCGCCGTCAAGTCTTGTCACCGTTCGAGAGCTGCTGCCAAAGACAGACTGACTCCCACTCAAGCCCCGGGTGTATGCTCCGAACGATGTCTAACATCATCGTCCGGCCCTTTGAAGAGCGCGACAGCGAGGGTTACTTCGCCGTGCGGTCCTTCACCTACAACGACGGACTACCCGTGGCTCCCGAGAATCGGGTTTTCCGCTTTACCAGCCCGTTCGTGGCGGAGCGGGATGGGGAGATCGCCGGGGTTATGGGTCTGCTGGATATGTCGGCCACCCGAGAGCGGGCGGTTCTGCCGTGCGCCGGCGTTGCGGGAGTCGCGGTGATGCCGCATCTCCGGAAGAGCGGCGTAGGCAGCGCGATGCTTTCGTGGCTGCCGCGCCACCTTCGCGAGCAGGGGGTGGTTCTCACCCACCTTTACGCCTTCCGCGAGTCCTTCTACCGGAAGTTCGGCTATGAGGTGTGCGGGAAGCGGATCAAGATCGTCTGCCCGTCCCACCGGCTGCCGAAGGTCGACTCCGACCTACCCGTGCGTCGCCTGACGCCGGACGACTGGCGGCTAATCGAGCCTTGTTACCAAGCCTTCGCCCACGCCCGCAGCGGCCTCAACATCCGTTCGGAGACGATGTGGCAACGGGTGCTCAACGAGAACAAGCCGCTCGCGATCTACGCGGCAGGCGACCCGATCGAAGGGTACGTAGCGGTCAGCCACTCCGTGGCGTTCTGGGTAACGGACCACTTGTCCGAGGTGGTCTGGTCGACTCGTCGGGGGTACGAGGCGGCAATGGCGATTATCGGCGGGCTCGCGATCAACAAAGCGGGCTTCTCGTGGTTCGAGCCATCCGACAGCCCGTTCTACGCGCGCTATCTCGACCAGGGGGTCGAGGCGAAGATCGAGCGCCCGATCATGTACCGAGTGTGCGACGTTCCCGCGGCGTTACGATCGCTGGTTCCCGCTGGGGAAGGCGAGTTCACTATCCGCGTCCGGGACGAGATCGTGCCCGAAAACGAGGGACCATGGCGCGTGGTGTTCGGTCGAGACGGGGTCGAGGTTTCCCCCGCAGCCGACGCGGACATCCAGATCGACATCCGGCAGTTCACCCAGGCATTCCTGGGCGAACCGGACCTTCGGGAACTCCTTCGGCACGGCCTTGTCGATTGCGCTAATCCGGCGGCGTTCCAAGCGGCCAGCAACCTGCTGCCGCCAACTCCGGCGTACTGTCCCGAATTTTTCTGACCCTCCGACCAGCACATCTACTGACCGGAAGTATTGCGACGTCAGACGCAATTAATGGTGTATGATGTTCACGTCTGTTGAGCCGGTTGGTTCGTGTTGTTTTAAGTCGGTTGCGTCGAAGTTGACGTTATCCGGTCTGATCGTTGAGGAGAGGATTCCGTTCGAGAATCCATCGACAACCGAACTGCCTGCGCCCCAGGCACCTCGCTTCTCGGAGCGGGACAGGAAGATCGATGAGCACGCCGCGCACCACATCAGAAACCAAGGTTGCTTTCCTGTCGGTTTACGAACCCGGTGAATCGGGCATCTCGGCCTTTAGCGCCGACCTCTGCCGCTCGATGACCAGCGCGTCCCACATCGTCCCCGTCGTCAGCGAACCCGCCGACCGCAACTCCCTCTTCATTGACCGGAACAGCCTCGACTCGTACGTGCAAGCGGCGGAGCGGCTGAACGATGAGTGGGACGCGGTTTGCGTTCAGCACGACTTCGCGAGCTTCGGGGGACCCGAGGGCTCGTACCTGCTCACCCTTCTCCGCGCACTGAAGGTTCCGGCGGTAACGGTTCTCCACTCGGTGCTGCAATACCCCTCCGCAAGCCAGCGGCGCGTGCTGGCGCAGGTGTGCGAGTTGAGCGCTTCGGTGGTGGTCATGTCCGATCGGTGCGCTAGCCTGCTGGCGAGCCACTACGGCGTACTGGAGGAAAAGATCGAAGTGATGCCGCACGGAGTCCCCGAGTGCGAAGGAGTGACCGGTGCGGACGTTCTCGCCCGGTTTGGCGACGATCCGAAGCTGGTCACCTCCGGCTTTCTCCGGCCGTGCGAGGGTTTCGAGGTCGCCATCGACGCGGTCGCTCAGATCCGGGACATGGTGCCGAACGTGCGGTACTTCATTCTTGGACGCTCCGAGCCGTCCCTGAGCCCGACCCACGCTAAAGCCTATCGCGTGTCGTTGGAAGATCGGGTCCGGGCGCTCGACCTGGAAGAGAACGTCGTTTTCATCGATGAGTGCACGTCTCGGGAAGAGCTTTGCACGTATCTGGCGGGGGCCGATCTTTACCTCGCCCCGTTCCGGAGCCGCGAGCGTTCCGCCTCGGGCACGCTCAGCTACGCGGCTGCCTTTGGCGTACCGATCCTAGCCACCCCTTTCCCCTATGCGGAAGATCTGGCCGATCAGGGGGCGGCCCTGCTCTTCCCCTTCGAGGACAGCACCCGGCTGGCGGAATTGGTGGGGCGCGTGATCGAAGACAGCTCGTTGCGGTCGCAGCTGCGGACCAGCGCCCAGATGCTGGCCCGGACGATGCGCTGGCCGCTGGTCGCTCAGCGGCTCGACGCGGTCGTTCAAGAAGCGCTGGAAGAGAAGGCGGTCGACGGACTTCTTCGCTCGCGCCTCGAACTCCTGTAGCTTTCGGTTCGGGCTGACACGCCGGGCACGGTATAACCGTCGCCATGCTGAAGACAGAGCTACTCCATCCGGAAATCCTGGGTGCCCTTGCCGCGGCGGGCCACGGCAGCAAGGTGCTGATCGCAGACTCGAACTATCCCTTCGGAACCGGAAGCTCCGGCTCAGCGCAGATCGTCTACCTGAACTTCAGCCCAGGCAAGCTGAAGGCGACCGAAGTATTAGAAGTCATCGCCCGGCACATCCCCATCGAAGCGGCGGAAGTGATGATGCCGGGGATCGGGCCGGAACCGAAGATCTTCAAAGAGTTCCGTACGGCCCTGCCAGAGAAGGTCGAGCTGACTCCGCGGGAACGGTTCGAGTTCTACGATCAGGCCCGGTCGAGCGACACCTGCCTCACCATCGCCACCGGCGAACAGCGCATCTACGCCAACATCCTCCTCACCATCGGCGTCGTCGCCCCGCCTGACGACCTCTAGTCGCCATTTGGGGTGCGGTCGCCTGCGACCGCACCCTATAGGGATTTCAGTTGCTGTTCCGTTAGCCGCACGACGGGGTACTTGTTCAGGCGGTTGTCGGCCCAAAGTGAGCGGTCGTAGAGGAAGGACAGGCGGGCGGCAGGGGATGCGGCGAAGGTGGGATCCTTGAGGCGCTCCTCAAACTCGGCTCGGAGCTTCGGATCCCGTGCCAGCATCTCCTTGGCGACGGGCTCCAAGGCGTAGTCCTCGGCGTACTCTTTTCGCTCGAAGATCGCATTGAAGAACCCCCAGCGGACGAGCGAGTCGGGTCCTTCGGGCTCCAGCAGGTGAACGAGCAGCTCAGCGTTGGGCTGATCGACGGGGACCACCACCGATCCGGCAGGAAGGACACGTGGCTCAGCGATCGGCGCGACCTTGTAGCTGGGCTGGAACCGGCCCTCGAACGACTGCCGGGGGAACGAGACGTCGCTAAATGCGAAAGAGTCGAAGGTGCCTCGAACCTCACGGGAAAGGCGGCGGAAGCGAATGCCGTGGAGGCTCAGCCGGTCGATCACCTCGGCCCACGGGCTCGGTACGACGTAGGCAGCGGGAGCCTTGACCGTGAGGTTGGGAGCGAACGTCTGGCGAATCCAGGTGGGGACGTCGATCGGCGTGTGCTTCCACTTCGCCACCATCGCCCCGCTGACCTCGCTCTGGTACGGAGTGTACTCCCACGCCTTGAACAGGATCGGATCGCGCTGCTCCGTCAACCGGCTGGAGAGAACGACCTGCTCCCCTTCGGTTAGCCCCCGATCGGCGGCCGCATTCAGCGCCTTGAGCTCGGTCGCCTGATCGATGCACCGCCGGATGGTTTGGACCATCACTTCGTACGTCGCCTCGACCCGCGGACGGTAGGGCTTCAGCACGTGGGTTTCGACTAGCATGCTGGGACGGCCAAGGACCGACAGGTAGCCGTTCGAGAATCGCGGGCCGAAGTCGTCGATGGTGATCCCCTTGCTGGGGTCGCCCCGGTCCACCATGCCGAAGTAGGGGGCGGTCAGGAAGCCAGCGGCATCGCAAGAGCGCTTGACCGACTCGTAAAGGTTTCGCTGCCACTGGGCGGTGGCCGACGGCAGGCCCGGACCCCACGGCAACCCCAGCATGAGCGTGTACTGGTGGTCGGCTCCGTCCGTGGTGTGGTTGTCGAAAAAGAAGTCGGGACGGTAGCGCTGGATCAGGGAGAGCTGCGCCCGCATCTCGCCGGCGTCCGCTTTGATAAAGTCACGGTTGAGGTTGAGGTTCTGGGCGTTGGCCCGCCATCCCATCTCGCGCGGCCCATTCTGATTGATCCGGTGGTAGGGGCCGAACCGCTCGTGGGCGTCGAGCCCAAAGACGGGGACCATCACGACGTTCACCCCGCGCAGCAGGTCGGACCGCTTGCCGGTGATCAGCATGTCCCGGGCGAGGATCAGCGAGGCGTCCTTCCCTTCGATCTCCCCGCTGTGGATGCCGTTCTCGATAAAGACGAGGGGCTTCTTCGACCGTCGCATCCGTTCGGCATCGAACTCGCCGGAGGAGCTCATGAGCAGGGCGATCATCGGGCGACCCTCGGGACTGCGGCCGTACTCGACCACCCGCGCGTTCCTCGAGGCTCGGGCCAGGCGGCGGCAGTAATCGACGGCTTCTGCGTAACGGCCAGTCTCCACAAAATTCGAGCGCTCGTAGTGGGTGCTCCAGTCCTGGGCGAGCATCGGCAGTAAGAAGGCGAGCATTGCCTAGTATCGCCTTTTGTCTGCGTCGCGGCACACATCACAGATAGGGTTCTATAGAGGGCATGACTGAGCAGGCGCAAGCGGTTTTGGACGAGTTAATGCAGGGCAACGAGCGCTTCCGAACGGGCCAGCCGGAGAGCTACGCGTACTCCCCCGAAGACCTCCTGCACATCGCCAAGCACCAACACCCGAAAGCGGCCATCATCGCCTGCGCCGACAGCCGGGTTTCTCCCGAGGTGGTGTTCAACCAGCCGCTCGGGGCGATCTTCGCCAGCCGGGTTCCGGGGAACGTCGCCAGCGATAGCGCGAAGTGGATGCTGGAGATCGCCATCGGCCACTTCCAGATCCCACTCATCATGGTGATGGGCCACACGGGCTGCCTCGCCATCGGCCAGCTTCTGGACGGGGATCAGGGCGGGGCGGGGGGCCTGCACCGGTTCAGCGTGCTAAGCGCTGTTTACCGGGCAAAAAGCAAGGATCCTGCCGATCTCTACCGTCAGGCGATCGAGGAGAATGTGGCCCAGACGGTGGAGCACCTGGCCCGCGATTTCGGCAGTCTCCGAGGGGCTCTCCGGGATCGGCAGACCAGCATCGTGGGGGCGGTGTACGAGATGGAAACGGGCGAAGTCAAGCTGTTGGACATCCAGTCCGACGTCTACGGCGCGGGCCAGGACTAGACCAGCGGAGCGGATGCTAGAGGGACTTCTTCAGAACCGCGAAGCGCCGCGCCTCTTGGAAACCCATGGGCTTGTACAGGCGCTCTGCGGTGCGGTCGTCGGTCCACATGAACCACGCTAGGGGGTGCCCCTGCTCGCGCTGAGCCTCGAGTGCGTCGACCATCAGGATGTACCCAAGCCCCTGCCCCCGCTCATGCGGGGCAACGCCGATGGGGCCGAACCGCCCGGCCTCGAAGTGGGCGAATCCTAAGACCTGAAGACCAGAAGCGTCCGATCGCGTCGCTATGGCGAGGCCCCGGTCGCGGCTCCCTCGGGAAGTGGCGGCCAAGGCTTCCCGTATTACGCGAACCCAGTCCCCTGGGAAATGCCGCTTGGCGAACTCCAAGAGCGGTGCCGTCAGGCTCTCCGGCAGTGGTGCCTTTGACGAATTCCAGAACTTGATTGGCCTTTCCGCTTTCTCAAGACCTGCCCTCCTTTGCGCGACCCACTCAGGCACCTTTAGATCTGCCAGTTTCAACCGCATGGCGAGCGGGCGGTACGCCTCGGCGTAGCCTCGCCGCTTCAGAAACTCGAGACCGTCCGCCTGCGACCGGACATCGACGCCGGGGGTGAAGTAGTTGGGGGCGTAGGGCGAGATCCAGATCGTTTGGCGTCCCTGTCTGCGGTGGAAGGCCTCGGCTTCCGCTAAGAGAGCGGAGCCAATTCCCCGCCGCTGGAACGGCGAAGAGACGCCGAAGAGGGTGATGTAGCCACGGTCGTTGTCCGGGGGAGCGTTCTCCAGCGGGACTTGTCGACCGATGGCGAGGCAGTAACCGACGACCTGTCCGTTCAAGATGGCAACGAGGGAGCCTTCGTCCAGGTGGTTGGGATCTTCGAGCACCTTCTTCGAGAAAGTTCCGAGGCTTAGCGGGTGCTCCGGATTGGCCGCGTTGATGGCGTCGAGCGCTTCCACGACCAACTGCCCCACGGGCTGTACCTCTAGTCCGCTACCCACTTGGGAAGTATGCCGGTTGCGACCGTGAAACCTTCACGGTAGCCGCCACGTCAGTTCTCTACCCGCGGGTTTCTAAAATTCGCTGGAGGCACCTCAAACATGAAACGAAGCCACACCAACCACCCCCGGCGTAGCGGCTTCGTCGTGCCCGCCTCTCTCCCGGTTTAACTGGCGGCGAGACCCGTCCCGGCTTCCCCTACGTCCTTTGTCGCCCCGCCGCGCTGCCTCCTTGGCAGCGTGGTCCCATGACCAACTTAGGAGAATTCGTTGGGCAATCTTCTCATTGAGAAGCAATTCGCAAGAATAGGCGCGCGCGTCAAGTTGAACACGCTCGCTTCGGAATCAGAACGGCATTGGCTCACGGTCGGTCCACCGACCTCCGTGAGCGTCCAGACCGACGGCAAGGGGGAGTACTTCGACCTGATGGTCGATCTCCGCCAAGTGAACGTCGAGGTGATCGACGTGCAAGAAAAGGTGCGGCACCTCTTGCTACTCGCGCGATCCGTTGACGGATCGCGCAAGGACAAGTTCGTGTGCGGCCACGGCGAGCGGTGGTTGTTCGTCGCCGCGATCCCCGACGTCGCGGGAGTTTCGGGGGTTCGGACAGCCCTTGAGGCCCTCAAGCCACCGGAGGTGTTGGCGGCCCAGCGGCGGGTCGCTTTGCGCCCGGATCGTCGGCAGACTCGGAGGAACGCTGCTTTCGTCCGTCAGGGCGAATGGTTTTTTGTACCGGCCCCGGAGTTCGAGCCGAAGCGGGAAGTGATCTACCGAAACGAACCGCTCCGTCGAGGAGGAGGAAAGTCGCACAAGGCGCAGGAGTTAGTTCGAGTGCGCGGCGTCGCCGTCTACTGGGCGGCGCGGTTCCCGAAGGGAGTCACTGAGGAGCAGCGCCGCGAATATGAGGTGAACAACCCGAACGAGAAGATCAGGTGGTCGCCGATGCGGCGATACCCGGACATTTACGTCCGGGGCCGCGTCTCGCACGCCGACCACAAGACGATCGTCTTGCCGAATTGGCACCGCGCGCATCTAAACATGGAAGGACAGTCCCGTGCCGTGGCGCACGGGGTGTTTCTCGATTGATCAACTGCTGCTTTGCCCCACGCGTGGGGCAAAGCAGCCCTATTCGCGGCAGTCGATGTTTCGGACCTTGAGAAGGCTTTAGGCACTGTGTCGAAGTCGCGATTCATTTAGCCGCAGGGCCTACCTGCTTGGTCTGGAGACAGACTCTACAAGCCCGAGCCCGAGCCCGAGAGGCTCAGATCAATGAGCCAAAAGCAGGTCGAGCGAGCGCCACACTTGGCTGAAACCACTGCCTGCCTCGAATCGAGCCGTCGCGACTTGAACGACCGATCCGTCGCTGGCCTTCTTGTACGCGGAAACGCCGGGAGCAGGCTCTCCATTGGAGTTCAGCAAGCCAGCGACCGTGAAGGATTGATGCGTTGGATCGCTCACCGCGCGAAAGCGCCATCGCTGGAAGCGGGCGACCGGAATGAGGAGATCGAGCGGATCGCTAGACACGAGGGCGAACCCGCCGTGACGCTCAAGGTCCGGGACGATCAGGTTCAGGCCTTCTGCGACCTGGGCGCAGAAGCCGCAACTGACGCCACGGCTGTGGAAGAGGATCAAATCTGACTTTCGACCGAACAGGTCGGACAGCCGATAGTCGCGGCTCTCGCCCCGAAACGATAGGTCCCCCACCGGCTGGGGTGGATCGGCGCGATGCAGCCCCGTAAGGTGGTCCTCAATGTTGAGGATCTGCCCCTCAAGGCTCTCGATATTGGGTGCCGAGGACATGGACACCTCCATCTTAACGAACGGGAGGGGCCAACCCGGCCCCTCCCGCGCAAACATGTTATATTTGCTGGGTTACCACCGGGTCTCGACGGTGTACGTCACCTTACGGACCTCGTTAGGCTTAAGGTTGACTACGAAGTCCATCGTGTTCGCGTCCAACTTGACGAACTCCTGGCTCTTGGCGGTGACTCTCCAGTCGCCCCAGTGCCGCTCGTAGACGTGTACCGTCTCGTCGACCTCCTTGCGATTACGGACCTCGATCTCGAACGACTCCGAGACGGCCCGGTCACTGATCCTCTTGAAGTCCGTCCGGCGGCGGGACGTGACGACGTCGAAGCTACGGCCCACCACGAGGGATATTCGCTCGTTGCGAGGGGTGTGGTTGATCCGATCCTCACCCAAGAGCTGGACAGAGCCTGCCTTGTCCCGCTGGTAGATGCGGAAGCGCCCGGCGGGTAGGGGCATGCCGAGACTGGACGCCTGATCGTTGACGAACTCGATCCGAACCTGAGGCTGGACGGTGCCCACTCCGACGGTTCCCTCATTGGGATAGTAATTGCTGAACCCGGCCATCGCGTCGGCGATGAGCTTCTTCGTCACCGGTACGTTCTGTCCCTCGAGGAGCGACAGCTGCTTGGTCTCCCGGTTACGGACGGTAGCGGGGCGCTGGAGGGTGTAGAGGTGGTACTCGAACAGGCTCTCTTGCTGGAATCCCGGTGCGGTGATGGGTACGACTTGCATTTCCTCCATCCGCTCGCGGATCATCTTTGGATTGGGAGCCTGGTTGACCTCGCCAGCTAAGAGCTTTAGCTTGGCGTTTTCGAAGTTGGCCCCACTCTGGTTGTTCAGGGTGACCCAGCCTTGGAGGGCCGCCTTGCCAGCTCCGTCGAGCGTCAGGACGTAGTCGGCGCTCCAACTCATTCCTTGGGTGATGTAGCTAAGCTCGACCTGCTGGGTGCCCGCGCGGGCCGCCTCGATGTCCCAAAGGAGCGTAGGGCGGCTGATGAGGCCGGCGGGAACGCTCGTCACCTCCACCTCGCCCGTCGGGTTGAGGACGATGCGGCCATCGTCGGTGCGGATCACCATGCCGTTGTAGGTGTGATGGGTGCCGTCGCCCGCGTTTACGATGGCGGTGGGGGCGCTGATGAGGACGCCTTCGAGCACGTCCCGCTGGCCCGCTACCGTCCGGACGAACCGCAGCCGCTGGCCTACCGACTTGTTGAGGATCGCCTGGGTGCTGATCAGGTCGTACTGGTAGTTTTGCTCCAGCACGCTGAAGGCGTCTTTCGCGCCCAGACTGACGAAGCCGACGCTCGTCGGGTCGATCAGCGCCGCGACGTCCTCGATGGCCACCGTCTGCCGCCCTTGCTTCAGGGTCAGTTGGCGCGATTCCTTGATGAGGCCGAAGCCTTGGTTGTAAACGGTGAGCTCAGTGCTGGCGGGGGCCGATGCCATGGCCATGGTGGCCGCTAAGGTTGCGATCATGTTCCTCCTTGAGTCATCGGCACGGGCCGGATGTCGATTGTTGGTGTCGTTTTGGGGGCTAAAGGTTCAGAGAGGTCTTTAGGTCTTTGGGTCGTTAGGTCTCTTGGAGTGCGGAGATCCGGTGTGAGGTGAATTAGACTGGGGAGTAATGAGACGACGGTTGGGCTCCCTGTTGGTGCTTTTGCTGACCATGTTGGCATCGGCGCTTGGCTTCGCCTACAAGGATGCGCCGGCCCCGCGTCTTTCCCTTCTCGATGGTCAATCAACCGAGAGGGTGGACCTGGCCGTGCCTTCCGGGGCGGAGCGGACCGTGTTCACCCTGCAGGCCGATTACGAGAACTTCGTCCAGCGGGCTCGAACCGAGTTGTTGAGCGACGGTTGGCGAGAGGTTCGACTTCCGCAGGGGCAACCGAGCGCTACCTTTGTCCACCACAACGCGAACCTGGAGATCTTTCCGGGCACTCTGCTGCCGGAAGCGCTCCAGCCGAATGGTAGTCGGACGTGGACCAAGCTGGACGGGGTGGTCACGCTGCTGCTCGATCGGTCGACGGCCAACCCGTTTTCCCGTGCCCGGGACATTGCGGCACGGCTGTCGGGTGAGTGACACCCCACCCCTCACGCCATGTCATCCTGAGCGAAGCGAAGGACCTCTCCCAGCAGGGTGTGTTGGAGGAGGTCCCGTCAGGCCGTCGCGACGGGCTCTAGGAGAGCGCCCTGAACTCCAGCCGTTGTCAGGGCGGCAAGGACCACGTTCTTCTCGGCCTCGGACAGCGCCACCAAAGGGAGCCGGACGTCTTCGCACTTGAAGCCCAGGAGGCTCGCCGCGTACTTCACCGGGACGGGGCTGGGGGCCGAGAAGAGGCCTCGGTAGATGGGGAGGAGCCGGTGGTGGATGGCGCGGGCCGCGGCGGGGTTGGTCTCGAAGCTGGTGATGAGTTCCTTAAGCTCCCGCCCCACGATGTGGGCGACCACGCTCACGAGGCCGGCTCCACCGACGCTGAGGATCGGCAAGGTTAGGCCGTCGTCGCCACTGTAAACCCGGAACCCTTCCGGCTTTTGGGCGCAGACTTCCTGGATCTGGGTCATGCTGCCACTGGCTTCCTTAACCGCCACGATGTTCTCGATCTCGGCGAGGCGGAGCAGGGTGGGGGTCTCCAGATTGATGCTACTTCTGGGCTGGATGTTGTACAACATCACCGGCAGGCCGGTTTCCTTTGCCACCGTGGAGAAGTGGGCGTAGAGGCCCGCCTGCCCCGGCCGGTTGTAGTAGGGGTTGACCAGCATAATGCCGTGGGCTCCCCGTCGCTCGCCCTCGCGAGTCAGGTGGATGCTCTCGTCAGTGCTGTAAGTGCCAGCTCCGAAAACGACGGCGGCACGGTCACCGAC
>Ga0216301_1000353_pt1 | contig 12482 bp, 7 predicted proteins | sample 4hB_Boncat_minus_FD_156203 | JGI IMG/M metagenome (GOLD analysis project Ga0216301, IMG submission 156203) | Terrestrial sediment cell enrichment communities for BONCAT metagenomics from Utah, United States - 4hB_Boncat_minus | ecosystem: Environmental > Terrestrial > Deep subsurface > Rock...
CTCATGGGCCAGGAACTCCCGATCGACTTTCTTTTCCTCGAAGCTCTTGTCGATCAGCATCACGAATGAGGTGGTGCCGTAGCCGCCGGGAAACAGCGGAATCTCCACGACGGCCAGCTTCTCATAGGGATACGGCCCCAGCTGCTTCTCCATGAACCGGGTGATGGAGGCGGCTTCCCGGAGGAAATCGGCGGCGCGGTTGCGGTGCTGCGCGAACGTAAAGCACGTGAGCTTCAGGCTTCCGGACTGGATGGACTGCGAGACGTACTTCGCCGCCGCGAGCGAGATCATGGAGGCGTGCTTGTCGGTTTCCCAGTGGAAGCGGCTGCTCTTCGCGTCCTTCTCGATTCCCTTGAGGCCGCCCACGGAGACGGCCGTGTAGCCCTTCGGGACCTTCACGCGGACGCTCACCGGCGACCGGAAATCGAGCTCGCCCGTGGCCGGATACCACCGAGCCTCCGACCGGAGGTACGTGCCCTTCGGGTGGATGAGGTCGCCGCCCTCCACCAGCGGACCTCCCTCCCGCCGGTACCGCACGGTCACGGTCGCCTCGCCGCCCTTGGGCAGGGGTCGCCCGGGCGTCACCGTCAGAACGTCGTTGACGTGGGTAAAGGGCGCCGTTGCGCCGTCCATCTCCGCCGTGGTGGGCTTGAACTCGGGGTTGAGGCTGAACTCCAGCTTGGGAACGACCTCGCCGCGCGACTGGACGCGGATAGTGGCGACGCCCGTAAGCGTGTGCGCCGTCGGGTCGAGGTCCACGTCCAGGCCGTAATGAATAATCTCGAAGGGGCTGGGGGTGTGAGACGCCGGCTTCGGTTTCTCCCCCGGCTGGCCGGGCGGGGAAGCGGGCGGCGCGGGCGGCGGGACCGACATGGCCTGCGGATCGATCTGGGCGGCGCGCGCCTGCTGTCGCTTCTCCGCCGGCTGCTGCTGGCGGATCTCCTCGAGCTGCTTCCGCGCTTCCGGGTGCCCCGGCTGAAGCGTCAGCACCTGCTCGAACTCCTTCTCGGCCTGCTCCCGGTTCCCACGCTTCCGCTCGTCGATGCCGGCGTCGTAGTGCTTCCGCACCTGGGCCGTCTTCTGCTGCCGTGTGGCCTGCTGGTAGCTGACCACAGACACGCCCAGCGCGAGCGCCGCGCCCGCCAGCGCCGCCCAGGGGCTCCAGCGCCGGGCGAGCGCCGGAACCAGCCGGAGCCCATAGGCCAGGACGACGAGCCACAGCAGAAGATTGATCGTTAGCAGCATTCCGGGCATGGAGGTGTTTACTCGGTCGGCTTGAGGGTCTACACTTCTACAGTCCGATAATAGGACGGAAGAGTGGCCGTGCGGGTGTCGGCTGGGCGGACCGGCGTGCAGGGAAGCGGGTGATCGGCCCCCGGGGCGGCGGCCGCGCTATTGCCAACCTGAACTGCTTGTGATACCCTCTTAGGCGTTTACACACTAGCAGAAAACTGGCGGGCCAGCGATCCGCAGCGCCTGGACTCTAAAAGAGGAAGCCGTCCGACCGCCGGTTAACAGGTCTGCGCTTGCGCCACCTGCCAGGCAGCCGGGCGTCTGCGGCCCCTCCAACGAGGCGGCCCGGCGCACGACCCATCCTCGTTTAGACAGCGTTTTACACCGCCAACCTCCCGTTTCCTCGCTCGCACGCGGTGCTCGTGAGCGCGCTGCCGTTTGGTTGAAAGTACAGAATGAGACGGACCCAAACCCAAGCCAAGACCCCGTCCTCCATCCTGAACACGCAGCTTAACTCCGTTCCCACCTTCGAATCGACCCTCCTCCAGTCCCTCGACGCCGGCCGCAACTTTCTGCTGTCCATCCAACAGCCGGATGGACATTGGGTGGGTGAGCTGGAAGGCGACACGATCCTCGAGTCGGAATACGCCCTGCTCCGGCATTTCATGGGGTGTCTCGACGCCGACCGGCTCCGCAAGCTCGCCAACTACCTGCGGAAGACGCAGCGTCCGGAAGGCGGCTGGACCACCTATCCGGGCGGCGGCGTCGAGGTCAGCGGCTCCGTCAAGGCCTATCTGGTGCTCAAGCTGGCCGGGCTGCACGTCGACCATCCGGAGATGGCGCGGGCGCGTGAGGCGATCCTGGCGGCCGGCGGCGTGACCGCCTGCAACACCTTCACGAAGATCTACCTGGCCATTTTTGGGCAGTATGATTGGGACGGCACCCCGGTGGTGCCGCCGGAGCTGGTGCTGCTGCCCCGCTGGTTCTACCTGAACCTTTACGAGTTGTCTTCCTGGTCGCGGACGATCATCGTGCCGCTCGCCATCCTCGCCGCCCACCGCCCGCACTGCCCGCTGCCCATCAATATCGACGAGCTGTTCGTGGGAGGGCGGCACGGCCGGCATCTCCGCCTGCAGCCCGCGCGGCAGACCCCTGTTTGCTGGCGGAACTTCTTCCTGGGCATCGACCGCTGCCTGCACTTCTTCGAGAACCATCGCGTGCTGCCCTGGCGGAAGAAGGCGCTGAAGGAGTGCGAGACCTGGATGGTGACGCGCTTCCAGAAGAGCGGCGGCCTGGGCGCTATCTTCCCGCCCATCGTCAACTCGCTCATGGCGCTGCGCGTGCTGGGTTATGCGGACGATCATCCCAAGGTCCTCGACCAGTGGCGGGAGATCGAGGCGTTCGAGATTGAGGAAGACGACACGCTTCGGCTCCAGCCGTGCGTCTCGCCGGTTTGGGATACGGCGCTCGTGAGTATGTCGCTCTCGGCGGCGGGCGTGGCGCCGGACGATCCCGCGTTGGTGCAGGCGGGCCAGTGGCTGCTGGAGCGGCGCGTGCGTGAGAAGGGCGATTGGGCGGTAAAGCGGCCCAACGCACCCGTCGCCGCCTGGTACTTCGAATACGCCAACGAGTTCTATCCGGACGTCGATGACACGGTCGCCGTGCTGATGGCGCTGGACGGCACCCGCCTTCCGAACGACGCGGAGAAGACGCGCATCAGCAAGGAGGCCATTGAATGGGTCTTCGCGATGCAGGGCCGCGACGGCGGCTGGGCGTCGTTCGACGTGGATAACAACCGGATGATCTTTACCCAGATCCCGTTTGCCGACCACAACGCCATGCTCGATCCGAGCACCTCCGACATCACCAGCCGCACCCTGGAGATGCTGGCCCGCTATGGCTATGACAGCCGGGACGAACGCGTAAGCCGCGCCGTCAACTTTATCCGCCACGATCAAGAGCAGGATGGGACGTGGTTCGGCCGCTGGGGCGTCAATTACATCTACGGCACCTGGCAGGTGCTCAAGGGGCTCTCCTGTATCGGCGAGGACATGAGCGCGCCGTACATCCAGAAGGCCGCCGATTGGCTCCGCTCCGTCCAGAATGAGGACGGCGGCTGGGGCGAGTCGTGCCGCACCTACGAAGATCCATCCCTGCGCGGGCAGGGCCCCAGCACGGCCTCGCAGACGGCGTGGGCTTTGATGGGACTCATCTCCGCCGGCGACATCACCAGCGAGAACGTGCGCCGGGGTCTGGACTACCTGATCCGCACCCAGCAGCCGGACGGCTCCTGGGATGAGCCCTGGTTTACGGGCACCGGCTTTCCCAAGGTCTTCTACCTGAAGTACCATCTTTACGCCAAATACTTCCCCGTGTTTGCACTGGGCATGTATGCGCGGCAGTTGGAGTTGATCCAGAGCTAAAGGTCCACGCCCGTCCGCGCGGTCCGGCCGCAATGGGGAATGTCCCGCGACTGCGGATACAACCACAACGGGGCTCCCATCGGCTGCAGCCGTGGCCGCTTCCCGTGCCCTTCGCCCGCTTAGCGGTGTATTTTCGAGGCTTTAATGCGTTTCCCACTCCACATCACTACTGACAACATGAAGACCATGATGGCGCAGGCCCGGGCGGGCAACACCCGCTACCCCATGGTCCTGATGCTGGAGCCCCTCTACACCTGCAACCTGGCGTGCCTGGGCTGCTCCACCGAGCGCCACACCGGCAAGCTGCGGGATCGGCTCTCCGTCGAGCAGTGCCTCCAGGCGGTGGACGATTCCGGCGCGCCCGGCGTCTCCATCTGCGGCGGCGAGCCGACGGTCTATCCGGAGCTGAAGGAGCTGATCGACGGTATCATCGTCCGGCAGCGGCACATCTACCTCTGCACGAACGCCTTGCTGTTGGATACGAAGGTGTTCGACGTCATCCCGCCGCACAAGCGCCTCACCATCAACGTCCACCTGGACGGCATGCAGGCGACGCACGATTACGTGTGCGACCGCCAGGGCGTGTTCGACAAAGCCATCGAGATGCTGCGGCAGGGCAAAAAGCGCGGCTACCACATGATCACCAACACCACCGTCTTCAAGGAGACGAAGATGGAAGAGGTGGAGGAGCTGCTGAAGCTCCTGAGCGAAGTCGGCACGGACGGCGTGCTCATTACGCCCGGCTACGATTATGAATCGGTGGAGCGCGACATCTTCCTGGAAAAGAAAGAAACCGAAGCGAAGTTCAAGCGAGTCCTGGAGCTGAGCAAGCGCTACCGCGTAACCTCCACCCCGATGTTCCTGGAGTTCGCCGCGGGGATGCGGGAGTACAACTGCTCGCCGTGGAGCACCGTCACCTACACGCCGCTGGGCTGGAAAGGCCCCTGCTACCTCATCGGCCAGAAGTTCTACGAAACGTGGGACGAGTTCTGGAACGGCGTGGACTGGAAGTACTGGGAGAGCCGTCAGGACGCGCGCTGCCAGAACTGCAAGATGCACTCGGGCTTCGAGACCTCCGCCGTGCGTGAGGCCAGCAAGAACCCGAGGGATCTGATCCAGCTCGCCGCCTGGAATTTCCTCGGCTAGAGTCTGAGTAATCACCACGGAGACGCAGAGGACGCAGAGCGGGGCCCTGCAGTACTGGATGGCGGCGCCAAGATGAACGTGGCCGCAGGTCGGTGTATACCCTCTTTCTTGGTGCTCGTGACTTCTCTGCGTCTCCGCAGTGAAAAGAGTCTTCCGGAATGGCAGTACTGGTAACCGGTGGAACGGGGTTTGTCGGCAGCCGCGTGGCGCGGAAGCTGGTGGCGCAGGGCGAGGAAGTCCGCTGTCTCGTCCGGTCGAGCAGCGTGTTGCGGAACCTGGAAGGGCTCGCCGTGCGGACGGTGGTGGGCGACCTCCAGGATGCGGCGTCGCTTGTGGCGGCGGTGCGCGGCTGCGACACCGTCTATCACGTCGCGGCGGACTATCGCCTCTGGAGCCTGGACCCTCAAGAGCTGTATCGGAGCAACGTTGAGGGGACGCGGAACCTGCTGCTTGCAGCGGAGCAGGCCGGGTGCTCGAAAGTGGTGTACTGCAGCAGCGTAGGCGCGCTGGGCATCCCGAAGGACGGCGGCTCGGGCACCGAGACGACTCCGGTGACGCTGGAGGACATGGTCGGCCACTACAAGCGCTCGAAATTCCTGGCGGAGCAGGAAGCGCTGGCCGCCGCCGCTCGGGGCGTGCCCGTGGTGATCGTCAATCCCAGCACGCCCGTGGGCCCCAACGACATCAAGCCGACCGAGACGGGGCGCATCATCACGCGGTTTCTGAACGACGAGATGCCGGCGTATCTCGACACGGGCCTGAATCTGATCGATGTGGACGACGTGGCGGAGGGGCACCTGCTGGCCGCGCGCAAAGGCCGCGTCGGCGAGAAGTACATCCTGGGCAACCGCAACATGACCCTGCGGCAGATCCTGGAATGCCTCTCCCAGTTGACGGGCAAGCCGGCGCCGCGTGCTAGAATACCGTACGGCGCGGTGCTCACCGTGGCCCGCGTCAATGAATTCTTTATGGGAAACCTTCTGCGCCGCGAACCGGGTATTCCGGTTGAAGGGGTGCGGATGGCTCGGAAGAAGATGTTCTTCGATCCGGCCAAGGCGGTGCAGGAGTTGAACCTGCCGCAGTCTCCCGTCGAGGACGCCCTCGACCGGGCCGTCGGGTGGTTCCGCGACCACGGCTACGTGCGCGGTTTCAGCCGAGCGGCTTCGGGCGCCGTCGGAAGTTAGAGCGCCTCCGTATTACGTTGTAGCGAGCCACGCCCCATTTCGGGCCGTTCTTCCAGAGGACCTGTGCGATGAAAGTGTACCTGGCCAAAGAGGTGGGATTCTGCTTCGGCGTGAAGCGAGCCATCAACATGACCCGTCAGGCGCTGGCGGAGAACAGCCAGGTCGCTATCCTGGGCGACGTGGTCCATAACCGCACGGTGACCTCCGAGCTGGAGGCGCGCGGGCTGCAAAAGGTGGAGGACCTGGACGACGTGCGCGGCGGCACGATGGTGATCCGCGCGCACGGGATGCCGCAGAGCCGCATCCAGGCCGCGCACGACCGCGGGCTCAACATTGTGGACGCCACCTGCCCCATCGTCAGCCAGGCGCAGGACGCCGCCCTGGAACTGGAGCGCCGGGGCTGCCAGGTGGTGATCATCGGCGACAAGAACCACGCGGAAATCAAGGGCGTGGTCGGGAACCTGAAGAACCCGGCGTTGGTGGTGGACAGCGTGGAGGAGCTGCACGAGGCGAACCTGGACAAGCGCCTGCTCCGCAAGGTCGGCGTCATCTTCCAGACGACCCACTCCTTCGAGCTGTGCGCCGCCATCGTGAACGAGCTGATCGTGATGGCCAAGGAAGTCCAGGTCATCAACACGATCTGCCGCCCGGTCCGCAACCGCCAGATGGACGCCGTGGAGCTGGCCGAAACGGTGGACCTGATGATCGTGGTGGGCAGCCGCTCCAGCGCGAACACGCTGGAGCTCAAGCATCTCTGCCTCAAGTACAACCCGCGCACCATTCACGTTGAGAGCGCCGACGAGCTCGACCTGGAGAGCTTCCGGGGCATCGACTCGGTGGGCATCGCCTCCGGCCTCTCCACGCCGCCGGACACCGTCGAGCAGGTCAAGGTCCGGTTGATGACGTGGGATAGCAGCCAGACGGCCCCGCCGCTCGAACCCGTTCCCGCCTGATCTTTCGGCGTCCCCATCCCATGCCCCCGGCTCCTCCCCTCCGGCGCGTCGCGCTGCTGTACGCGGTGCGCCACGAGCTGGCGCCGCTCGTCCGGCGCCTGGACCCTACCCCGGAGCCGACGCCGGACCTTCGCCACTACCCGAGTTTCTTCGGTCGGCTTGCGGGTGTCACCGTCCTGATTGCGGCGGGCGGCGTGGGCGCGCGCCGCGCCGGAGAAGCCGCCGAGGAGTTGCTGAGCGTCTGGACCCCCGACATCCTGGTGATGACCGGGGTTGCGGGCGCCCTGTGCCCCAGCCTGGAGATCGGCGGGGTAGTCGTTGCGAACCGCATCGACACGCAGGACGGATCGCTGATCCCGACGGTGGTCCCCTCCCCCGCCGCGGCGGATGGCGGCGCGCCGGCGCACACCGGCGCGCTCCTTTCCGTGGACCGCGTGCTGGTGACTTCCGCAGAGAAGCATGCGGCGCGCGGGACGGATCGACTGGCCGTGGAGATGGAAACGGCAGCCGTGGCCCGGGCGGCCGTGGCCCGCCAGCTACCCTGGGCCGCCGTTCGCGCCGTCTCCGATACAGCCGCCGAGACGCTGCCGTTGGATTTCAACATGCTCCGCGACGAGGAGGGCGACCTGCCGACCGGCCGCGTCGCCCTGGCGGCGCTGGCGCAGCCCTCCAGCATCCCCGGCTTGCTCCGCCTGTCACGCGGCGCGAACACCGCCGCCGCCGCGCTCGCCCGCTACCTGGAAGCCTGGCTCGCCGCTTCCCGCTGAGTTGGGGCAGGCGGCGACGCCCGCGCCCGTCGGTTGACTTGCCCCCCCATTCGGACGATACTTTCGGAGAGCCGGACGCCGCCTCCGCGTCTCGTCCCGGATGCCGGGTCGCTGTCCTCCCCTCCTCGCTTTATGATCCGCCGCTCTACCACCGCCGTCCTCGCCGGGTGGCTCGCGCTCGCAGCCGTTCCCGGAAGCGGCTCTGCTGCGTCCCAGCCCCCGCCGGAGGGCCCGGCTGCGCCCGGCGTTCCGGCTCCGCCGGCGGGGGCGGCGCTGTCGCAAGAGGACGCCGTCGCGCTGGCCCTCCGGCAGAGCCCTACGCTGGAGATTGCGCGGCGCGAGCTCAACGTGGCGCTGATCGAAGGCGAGCGGAACCGCCCGGCCTTCCGTCCGAACGTGGTGGCCACCGCTTCCCAGGTGCTGCGCACGCCCCGCGTCGATCTCCCTGGCCGCCGCGACGAGGTGATTCTGCCGAACTCCGTGTCCCGCCTGGAGATCGGCCTCCGCCAGCCCCTCTACCAGTTCGGCGCCGGAACGGCCCCGCTCGACCGGGCGAACGCCATAGAGGCGGCGGCCCGCACTGACTACCGGAAAGCCGAGCTGGATACCGTGCTCCAGGTGCGAGAAGCCTACCTGGCGCTCCAGCGGGCGCAGGCGTTGGGCGAAGTAGCCCGCCGGGGACGGGAGCTGGCGGGTGAGAACGTGCGGCTCACGCGACTGCTCCAGGGGCAGGGCTTCCAGGCGGAGGTGGACGTGCTGGAGGCGGAACGGGCGGAGGCGGCGGCGGAGAGCGGCCTGCTGCAGGCGCGCAACGGCGCAGTGCTGGCGCGGGCGAACCTGAACCGGCTGCTGGGGCGAGAGCTGGCGGCGCCGCTGGATACCGCGCCGGCCGGGCAGTCGATGGAAGCGCCCGCCACGCTGGAGGAGCTGACGGCGCGGGCCGTCGCGCGGCGGCCGGAGGTGCTCCGCATCCAGCAGAACATCCGCGCCGCTGAGGCGGGCATCCGCCTGGCGAAGGCGTCCGGGTTGCCCCGCGTGAGCCTGGAGGCGCAGTACGCGCTCCAGACGGAAACCGTGTTGACGCCCCGGAGCGGCTTCGCAGCGGGAGTGAGCGTCTCCATGCCCCTCTTCGACGGCGGCGTGCGGCGCTTCAGCGTGCGAGAGGCGGAAGAGCGGGCGGCGCAGCTTCAGAGCGCGCTCCGGGCGCAGATTGACGGTGTGGCCCTGGAGATCGAGCGGCAGCGGCTGGCGCTGGAGGAAGCGAGCGCCCGGCATGCGGTGGCCGTGCGGGCCATCGCCGCGGCGGAGAAGGTGTATGAGATCACCCGCCTCCGGCTGGAGCGGGGCCGCGCGGTCCAGGCGGAGATCCTCCGCGCCCGGCTGGCCCTGGAGCAAGCCCTCGCCGACCGCGCCGCCGCCCTGAACGACCAGCAGGTGGCGCGAGCGCGGCTCGACCGCGCGCTCGGCGACGGACCCGCCGCCCCTTCCGCCGGGCAACCGGCCCCGGGCAGCCGAGAATAGACTTGAGCGGCCGTCCGTGGTGGCGGGCCGGCATTTCCTGGCGCCGACCGCGCCTCGTATTTCGTATGGTAAAGTGACTGCCGGTCAATAATCATACCGCGCTGGACTGGCGCTCCATTTCATGAACAGGATTTCCACACTAGCCGCGGTTCTGGGCGGCGCCCTGACGCTCGCCCTGGGCGGGTTTGCGCTCACGTCCCGCCGGAACGACGCCGTCTCTGCGCAGACGCCGGAGGGGACGCCGCCGCCTGTCGTCCAGGTGACGGCGGCCGAGCGCCATCCCATGCAGCGGACGGTGCGGTTGTCCGGGGCGCTGAAGAGCGGCAGCCGCGCCACGCTCTCGCCCAAGCTGGGCGGCCGGGTGACCGGCGTCTACGTGCGCGTCGGCGAAACCGTGCGCCGCGGCCAGATGCTGGTGCGGCTGGACCTCTCCGACATGCAGCGCCAGGCGGAAGAAGCGACGGCCGGCGTGGCGGCGGCGCGCGCGAACTGGGAAAAGGCCGTCGAGGGCGAGCGGCTGAAGCGGGTGGACGTGGAGCGGCGGGTGGAGGACGCGCGGCGCGGTGTCGCGCAGGCGAAAGTCCAGCTTGAGAAAGCGGAAGCGGGCATCCGGCTCCAGGGCAAGACTTCCGCTACGGCGGTCCAGCAGGCGCAGGCCGGCGTGGACGCGGCCCGCAGCGGCCTGGAGCGCGCCCGCCGGGGCGCCCGGCCGGAACAGCGGCGGCAGGCGCAGATCCAGGTGCGGCAGGCGGAGCGGGGCGCGGCCCTGGCGAAGAAGAACCTGGACGACCTGGAGTTCCTCTACTCGAAGGGCGGCGTGCCTCGGGTCCAGGTGGACGAGGCGCGCGAGGGCCATCAGAAAGCCCTGGATGGGGTGGCGCAGGCCCAGGCGCAGCTCGAACTGCTGGAGGCCGGCGCCACGCCTGAAGACATCGCCACCGCGGAAGCGCAGGTGCGCAGCGCAGAGGCGGGGCTGGCCGCCGCGAAGGCCGCCGGCAGCCGCGAGGAGCTGAATGACGCGGACGTCTCCGCAGCGCGCGGCGTCGTGGCGCAGGCGGAAGCCGGCCTCCGGGCCGCCATCGGGGCGCGCGCCGAGCTCAAGCTCGCGCAGGCGGACGTCCGCGCCGCCCGCAGCGCTTACGAGCGCGCGCAGGTCGGCGCCCGGCTGGCCGCGCAGCAGTTGACGGGTGGAACGGTGGAGAGCCCCGTGGACGGGGTGGCGACCGCCGTGAACACCAACGTGGGGGAAATGGCGGGACCCGGCCAGCCGCTGGTTACCATCGTGGGAACGGCGGGAGTCTACCTGGAAGCGGGCGCGCCGTCCCGGCTCGTGCCGGAGATCCGGCCCGGCCAGCCGGTGGCGGTATCCGTGGACACGCAGCGGGGCCAGACTTACACCGGGGTGGTGCGCGCGGTGGGGCAGGTGGCGGGGCCGGACGGGCGCTCGTTCCCCGTGCAGATCGACCTCTCGGCGCCGGGTGGGGTGCTCAAGCCGGGCGGATTCGCCACGGCGCAGATCGTGGTGGAGCGGCATGAGGAAGCGGTCACGGTTCCCGTAGACGCGCTCCGCGCCGAAGGCGAGCGAGTGTCCGTGTGGGTGGTGCGGGGCGGCAAGGTGGTGGAAGTCCCCGTAAAGACTCCGATCCAGGATGAGCGCCGGGCGATGCTGGAGGGCGACGTGCGCGCCGGGGAGCCGGTGGTGGTTTCCAGTGCGGCCGGCGTCCGGCCTGGAGAAGCCGTGGAGACACGCGCGGCGGCGGGACCCTAGCCGATGGGACTGACCCGGCTGGTTGTCCAGCGCCCGATTATCCTGTTGATGGTGCTCGCCGCCCTGATGCTGCTGGGCTGGCGCGCCTACATGCAGATGCCCGCCGAGCTCGACCCGCGCGTCGAGATGCCCGTGGTCAACGTGATGACGGTCTATCCCGGCGCCGGCCCGGAAGAGGTGGAGCGCGAGGTCACCCGCCCCATCGAGGACGCCGTCGCCACGGTGGGCAACATCGTTACGGTCAGCTCTCGCTCCTTTGAGAATGCCTGTTTCGTCACCGTCCGCCTCAAGCTGGGGACCGATCCGAACGCCGCCGCCGCCGACGTCCGCGCCCGCGTCGACGCCATCCGCCGGGACCTGCCGGAGGCGATCGATCCGCCGCAGGTCTCCAAGCTGGATTACAACGCCCGCCCGGTGATGGTGCTGGGCGTCACCGGCAGCGGGTCCCTCGCCGAGCTGCGCACGCTGGTGGATGACCAGATCCGGCCGCGCCTGAGCAAAGTCGCCGGCCTGGGCAACGTGGTGGTGGTGGGCGGGCTGAAGCGCGAGGTGCAGGTCCACGTCGATCCGGACCGTCTGGACGCGTACGGCCTCTCCCTCCTCGACCTGCTTCGTCCCTTGCGCGCGGCTTCGCAGTCGGCCCCGGCGGGCAGCATCGTGCAGGGGGAGCGCGACGTAGCGGTGCGCGTGCTCGGCGAGTTCCGCTCACTGGAGGACCTCCGCCAGACGCCGATCCCGGTCCAATCCGCCGCAGCCACCATGATCGATCCGCGCGGGCGGCCGGCGCCGGGACCCACCACCGTCCTCCGGCTTAGCGACGTCGCCACCGTCCGCGACACCGTGGCGGAGCGGGACCAGATCACCCGTGTCAACCAGCGTGAGAGCATTGGATTGGTGCTCTCGCGGCAGTCGGAAGCGAACACCGTCCACGTGGCCGAAGGAGTCCGCAAGCAACTGGATGAGCTGAAGCGGCGGCTGCCGCCGGACGTGCGCATCAGCGTCCTGCAGGACCACTCCCAGGCGGTGGCGGACGCGCTGGAGGACATCAACTTCACGCTCATCCTTGGTTCGCTCCTGGCCGTGGTGGTCGTCTTCGTGTTCCTCCACAGCCTGAAGGACACGCTGATCGTCGCCTGCGCGATCCCCACGTCCATCGTCGCGGCTTTCCTCGTGATGTACTTCGCCGGGTTCAGCCTCAACCAGATGACGATGCTCGCGTTGTCGCTCTCCGTCGGCATTCTTGTGGACGACAGCATCCTCGTTCTGGAGTCCATCCACCGGCACCGGGCGATGGGCAAATCGCCGGAAGAGGCGGCCCTGGACGGCCGGGAGGAGATCGGTCTGGCCGACGCCGCCAACACCTTCGTGGACGTCGTCGTCTTCCTCCCCATCGCCTTCATGGGCGGCATCGTCGGCCAATTCTTCCGCGAATTCGGCCTCACCATCGCCACGGCGACGCTCGCCTCGCTGTATATCTCGTTCACGCT
>Ga0216301_1000354_pt1 | contig 12472 bp, 7 predicted proteins | sample 4hB_Boncat_minus_FD_156203 | JGI IMG/M metagenome (GOLD analysis project Ga0216301, IMG submission 156203) | Terrestrial sediment cell enrichment communities for BONCAT metagenomics from Utah, United States - 4hB_Boncat_minus | ecosystem: Environmental > Terrestrial > Deep subsurface > Rock...
GGTTCCGGAAGAGGTGGTTTCCGCCATAGGCCGTGACGTAGAGGTCGGTCCGGCCGTCGTTGTCGAAGTCGGCGGCGGCGACACCCTGGCCGTAGCCCGTCGGCCCCTCCAGCCCGGAGCCGGCCGTCACATCCGCAAACCGGCCGTCTCCCAGGTTCCGGTACAGAACGTTCCGGGTGGAGAACTGACGCTCCGACGCGGGGGCTCCCGGCGTCGGGCCGCCCTGGACGGCGAACAGATCGAGGCGGCCGTCCTGATCGAAGTCCAGGAAGGCGACGCCGCCGCCCGTCGTCTCGATGAACAGATGCTTGCCGACGGCGCCGTTATTGTAACTCCAGCGGATACCGGCCGCGGCCGTGATGTCCGTGAACCGCAGGGGCTGGCCGGTGAGCAGCGGCGCCGCTCCGGCCGCCGCTGGGTCAACCACAGTGGAGCGTGCCGGAGGGGCCGGCGCAGTTGCAGGCGCGCCGCCACAGCCGGCCAAGGCGCCGGCCAGCCAGAGGAGCGCCAGACCTTGGACGCGAGACGGAGCTGCACCGCGCTGGACGCGTACGGGAGGGATCAAGGCAGGAAGTCGGGCTGGAGCGCGCGCTGCGCGAGATCCGAGCGCCCCATGCGGGCGTAGAACCCCGAAAGCGCCCGGCGAGTGCGCGAGTCCCTGGGGGCCTGGCGCACCAACTGCTCGTAATACTGGCGCGCCTTCCCATGGAGGCCTTCTTCTTCCGTCAGCCGCGCCAGCTCCAGACCCGCCTCCGTGTCCTTGTTGTTGAAGCCCATCACGTGCGTCAGGTGGTCGATGCGATCGTGGCGCTTCAGGACCTTCTGATACTCGGCGGACACGAGCTCCATCTCTCGCGTGCGCCCGAGGCGGGTGTAGCAGTCGGCCAGACCCCGGAGCAGGCTCTCCGCATTCGGGGCCGCGTGGTAGCCGCGATGGTAAAGGCGAAGGGCATCCTGAACCCGGTTCGAATCCAGGTAGAGCTGGCCCAGAACCGTGTAAGGACGCGCATCGTGGGGCAGCCCCGCCAACGCCGTCTCGGCATAGCGGATCGCCTCCTTGATATTCTCGGGAGTGCGCGGCCGGTGGTTGTAGACGACGGCCATGCGGAAGCTCGCTTCCGCATCTTTCGGGTGGCGGGCGAGGTAGGCGCGCAGTTTCTGCTCCGCCTGGTCCATCTGGAGCGTGTCGAGCTCGAGGTCCACCATTGCCATGAAGTAGAGCGGATCGTCGGGACGGAGCTCGCAGGCGCGGCGCAGGGCTTTGAGCGCCTCTGGCCGCTGCTTTTCGCCTTTTAGCAGGAGCCCGTAGCGACCGAGCGCATCGCCGTCGTTCGGCAGCAGCTCCATCGCCCGCTTCGCCGCGCCGAACGTCTCCTTCTGCTTGCCCAGGGGCCGGAGCGCGCTGGAGAGCTTGAGGAACAACTGCCCGTTACGAGGGGAAAGCTGCGACGCCCGCTCGTAGGCGAGGGCGGCGTTTTCGTACTGGGACGCCTGCACGTAGAAGTCGCCGAGCATCTCCCAGCAGCGGGGGTCCTTAGGATCTTCACGCACGCCCTGCTGCCACGCTTTGAACGCCTCACCGGGCCGATTGGCCTCCATGTAGGCAAGCCCCCGCTGATAATGACGCGCCCCCGGAGTGGAGCCGGCGCGCCACTGCCAGAGGAGCGCCGCCACGGCGACTGCGAGGAGGACGCCCGCCGCCCAGCCCACGCCGGCGGGCAGCGGCATCCGGCCGGCGCCGGATGGGGACCGAGAGGATGAGAGGAGAGAAGCCTTGGGCACGACTACAACCCGAAAAGAGACCGAGGGATGCTCCGCCGGAGCATCCCTCGGTAACCTATGGAAGAAGAGCGGTCCACGCGCCTAGCGGACGCGCTGGTTGGTGCCCGTCTTGGGCGTCGGCGCGTAAGCCTGGATCTTGTCGAACTTCACGTGGCCATCCAGGTAGCACACGTCACGGCGGGCGTTCTCGTGAACCTTGCCGCCCTTCTGGATGGCGTTATCCGGCACGCCCACGTGCCAGCCTTGCTGATCCAGGAAAATACCCTTTTCCGCCGGGAATTCAATAGCCGACATGGAGACGCCCCCCAGGTCGGCATTGCAGAGGCCGTCCGGATGCACGCCGCCGCAGCCGGTGGTGTCCGTACCGGTATTCGTATCCCAGTAGTGGTCGCGATACCAGGCGTCGACCGTGGTGCCGTAGCTGGAGTTATGGCCGCTCTTATACCAGTTCCCGTCGCTGGGGCACTTCCAGACCTGCTCGTTCTTGATATACGGGTGGAGCGCGAAACGGTTGCCGGTAGGGTCGTCGCTCGGCCTCCAGTTCCGGTTGATGAACATCGTTTCGTCATTATCCGTCGCGTACATGATGGCGGCGGCGCCGAGCTGCTTCAGGTTGCTCTGGCAAGCCGCCTTCCGAGCGGCCTCCCGCGCCTGCGCGAAGACGGGGAACAGGATAGCAGCCAGGATGGCGATGATAGCGATCACAACCAGCAGTTCGATGAGGGTGAAGCCGCGATGCTTCCGGATCATGATTTGCCCCATTTCTGGAAGACGAGCAACGTCAGGGGTTGTCCCCGTAGTCCTGAAGAGGTAGAAGGGATAGCTGCCCGCTCGCGCCGGCCGGGCCTCTTCGCCCCACACGCTCCGGATTGGAGACGCAACGAACCCAGGGATCTGTGATTGTATTCTGCATTTGCAGAATACCTTTTGTCAACGACGTTAAGGAAAGAGTGCTAAGAAAATGCTTGGGGGAGTGTCTGCGGCCCACAGCGACTGGTCGGTCCCGCTAACACTCCGGATAAGGTCGGTGTTCTGTGATCCGGAGGTCTGCTCCTCCTGTCATTCATGCGGTAGCTGCGGAGGAGCCCTGGGGTGCGGACCTGCTCAACCGCTACCGGCTGGCGCTGGAAGAATACGGCGCCAAGTATCGGGGGGCAGGCCCGGAATGAGGGGAGTGAGGCGCATTCTATGAGGACCAGGCGGTGGGCGGAGATGGGGGCGGCCGCGCTGGCCCTGCTGGCGCTGCTCACTGGGAGCTACGAGTTCTTATACCGCCCGCCCCTGAACCGGGAGTTGGCGGCGGCTTTAGAGAAGGTACTTCGAGCGTTCCCGCCAGACCCGGGCCCCGTTCGCCGACTGATTCATAGGGGCGCTGATGTACGCACGCGCGGGAAGTCAGGCTCCTCCGCGCTGCTGGTCGCCGCGGCGGCGGGGGATCTGGAATTCGTCCGGGAGTTGCTTGAGCGAGGCGCTGAGGTCAATGCCCCGTCTGGGGGATGGGCATCCTCGCTCGGTGCAGCAGCGGCAATGGGCCACCTGGAAGTAGTAAAGGTCTTGATCGCGGCGGGAGCCAACGTGAATGCGCGGACCAAGACTGCGGGACCCCTCGGAAGCGCGGCCTGGAATGGTCACACAGAGGTAGTGAGGGCGCTGCTGGCTGCGGGAGCCGACGTGAACGCCGGCCATGCCAAAGTGGGCCCCCCTCATAATCGCAGCCCGTCAGGGCCACCTAGAAAGCTTAAAGGGGCTCATTGCAGCAGGCGCTGATGTGAACGCCAGGGATGGGCGGGGCCGCACTGCACTCCACCGGGCGACCGAGGAAGGTCGTCTGGAAGTGGTGCGGGCGCTGCTGGCCGCCGGCGCCGATGTGAACGCTGGGAACGAGATGGGGGTGACCGCTTTCTACGACGCAGCGATTAACGACCGCTGGGACGTGGCGCGGGCGCTAGCGGCGGCGGGGGCCGACGTGAATAAGCGAGATCACGATGGATGCCCACCCATTGGCTACGCCATCTCCAACGACGATGCGCGGTTACTGCGCTTCCTCCGACACCTGGGCGCGAAGGAGTAGGCCGCCTGCCCCAATCTCTCCAATTGGCGAGAAAACGGCCCATCGCCAGCGGGGGCGACGGGCCGTTCTATGGGGCTTTCGGCTTCTGCGGGCCCGTGCGGTGGAGCGCGGAGCAGGGCGCTCGGGAGAGCCCGAAAAACACGTTCGTGGACTTCCGCGTGGCCTCGCAATCCTCACGGGCTGCTCTGGACCGGTTAGCCTGCCCTGCTTTTAGGCACAATTTCAAGGGATGCCGAAGGTGGGGGTCGAACCCACACTCCTTTCGGAACCGGTTTTTGAGACCGGCGCGTCTGCCATTCCGCCACTTCGGCTCGAAACGCGGGGCCCTCCGCGTCTCCCGCATTATAGGTTTCGCCGGTGGGGACCGTCAAGCATCCGCCCGCCGCCCGCGCGCCGGTCTGCAGAGCCTTCATGTAATAATGTAGGACGGTGGGGGAGCGGGACGGGCGTTCGAGGCCGGCGCCGCGCTCCAAGACCGAGGACCGCGCCCGTGGCACGCAAGAAACTGGTCATCGTCGACGGCAGCAGCCTGCTCTACCGCGCCTTCTTCGCCCTGCCCCCGCTCACCACCGCGGACGGCACCCCCACGAACGCCGTCTACGGCTACACCACGATGCTGCTGAAGGTGCTGGAGGACGAGCGCCCCGACGTCATCCTGGTGGCCTTTGAGGGCGGGAAGACCTTCCGCCACACTGCCTTCACGGAATACAAGGCGCAGCGCCCCCGCACGCCGGATGACCTGGCGGTCCAGACGCCGCTCACGCGGACGGTAACCGAGGCGCTCCGCATCCCCATCGTCCAGCACCCCGGCTACGAGGCGGATGACGTCATCGGGACGATCACCTGCCGGGGCCGGGCCGCCGGCTACGAGGTCCTCGTGGTGACGGGCGACCTGGACGCCCTCCAGCTCATCAACGAGGACGTGCGCGTGCTGGTGAACCGGCGCGGCATCACCGACGCCCAGCTCTACGACGACGCGGCGGTGAAGGAGCGCTTCGGCCTGCCGCCCGCGCTGCTGCCCGATTTCAAGGCGCTCAAGGGCGATCCTTCGGACAACATCCCCGGCATAGCGGGCATTGGCGACAAGACAGCCACCGACCTTCTCTGCCGCTATGGCTCGCTCGAAGAGCTGCTGGAGCATGCGGAGGAGGTGAGCGCCGCGCGCGTGCGGTCCAACCTCCTGGAGGGCCGTGAGAAAGCGATCCTCTACAAGCAGCTCGCCACCATCGTCGTCGACCTGCCGCTGGAGACGCCGATTGAGGAGTGGACCTATCCCGGCCCGGATGTGGCGCGGGTCTCCGAGTTGTTCAACCGGCTGGAGTTCCGGACGCTGGCCCGGCGCCTGCCCGCGCCCACCGGCAGCCCGGCCGAGCCCGTGGTGGAAGCTGAGGCGCCGACGGTAGCCTGGCGCTGTCTCGACGGCGCCGAGATCGAAGCCTGGGCGGCGCGAGCCCGCCGGGCGGGCGGCGTGGTCCTGCGCTCGCTCGCTTCGGGCGCGCAGGCGCGGACCAGCACGCCGCTGGGGCTCGCGCTCTCCGCCGCGGGAGACACCGTGGTGCTGGGCTGCACCGACACCGAGGCGGGGGAGGGGCTCCTGGCGGCGGCAGTGGATACATGGGCGGTCCCGCCGCCGGTGAAGGCGCTGCTTGAAGATCCTTCGGTGGTGCTCGCGGGGTACGACCTGAAGCGGGAGCTGCATCTCCTGCGGAACGCGGGAGTCCAGCCGGCGCGGCTCGGGTTCGACGTGATGCTGGCGGCCTACGTGTTGAACCCCGGCCGCTCCAGCTACCGCCTCGACGACCTCGCGCGGGAGCATCTCGGCTACCCGATTGGCGCCGGGGAACCGGTGGACGTGCTCGCCCGCGAGACCGCCGCCATCGCCGCGCTCTGGGAGCCGCTGTCCGCCCGCACCAAGAAAGACAACCTCGACCGTCTCTATTACGAGCTTGAGCTGCCGCTGGTCCGGCTCCTGGCGGACATGGAATCGGCGGGCATCGCCGTCCACACCGAGGAACTGCGCGCCCTCTCGGCTCGCCTGGCCGGCCGCATCGCGGAGATCGAGAAGGAAGCGCACGCCGTCGCCGGGGGTCCGTTCAACCTCGGGTCGCCCAAGCAGCTCCAGGAGATCCTCTTCACGCGGCTGAACCTGCGGACGGGCAAGAAGACCAAGACCGGCTACTCCACGGATTCGGACGTGCTTCAGGACCTGGCGGAGGAGCATCCGCTGCCGGCGCTGATCCTGGAATACCGCGAGCTCGCGAAGCTGAAGTCCACCTACGCCGACGCGCTCCAGAACCTGCTCGACCCCCACGACCGCCGCGTCCACACGAGCCTGAACCAGATGGTCGCCGCCACCGGCCGCCTCTCCAGCAGCGACCCCAACCTTCAGAACATCCCCATCCGCACGGAGGTCGGGCGGGAGATCCGCCGCGCCTTCGTGCCGGCGCCGGGCCTCAAGCTGCTCTCGGCGGACTACAGCCAGATCGAGTTGCGGATCATGGCGCACGTCTGCCGCGACCCGGAGCTCGTCCGGGCCTTTCAGGAAGGCCGCGACGTCCATGCGGCTACCGCTTCCCGGGTGTTCAAGGTTCCGCTGGCCCAGGTGACGCCGGAGCAGCGGCGCAGCGCGAAGACGGTGAACTTCGCCGTTCTCTACGGCCAGAAGGAGTTCGGGCTCTCCCGCCAGCTCCGCATCGGCGTGGCGGAGGCGCGGGGCCTCATCGACGCCTACTTCGCGGAGTTCCCCGGCGTGCTGGAGTACACGGAAACCACGCTCACGCAGGCGCGCCAGCATGGGTTCGTCTACACGCTGCCGCCCTACGGCCGCAAGCGGTATATTCCCGGCATCCACGCCGGCAACCGCAACGAGCGGCTGACCGCCGAGCGAGAGGCCGTAAACGCGCCCATCCAGGGGACTGCGTCCGACGTCATCAAGGCGGCGATGCTGGCGGTGGACCGGGCGATGCGCGCGGCGGGCATGGAAAGCCGGATGATCCTTCAGGTCCACGACGAGCTGCTCTTCGAGATCCCGCCATCCGAAGAAGCCGAGATGGTGCGGCTGGTGCGGCGGGAGATGGAGAGCGCCTACCATCTGGACGTGCCGCTGGTGGTGGAAGTGAAGACCGGCGCCAACTGGCGAGACGTGGAGCCCACGCTGGACAGCTAACGCCGGTTTCAGGTTTCAGGTTTCAGGTTTCAGGTTTCAGGTTTCAGGTTTCAGGTTTCAGGTTTCAGGTTTCAGGTTTCAGGTCCGACAACGTGAAACCCGGAACCTGAAATTTGAAACCTTTCCGATTCCAAATCGCGCGGCGATTGTGCTATAATCGCCGCTGTTGCGGTCGCCGGTGTGTCGGGCGCGTGTCCCGATTCGGAAGCCGGATGTTTTTTGATTACACCGTTTTCGCCCGGAGGCGCCGCAGTGCAAGTCCCGCAATCGTGCGGGCCCTTTGAGGAGAGTACCAGGAATGAGTGACGCGCGAACCGAGGAGCCGACGATGGCTGCCGGGCCCGCAGCGGGAGCTTCGGCTCCACAGGTTTTCGCCGGCGCTAACGGCGGCAACGGCAATGCGACCCGGACCGGGCCCGGACGGGCTCCCGTCGGCACGGTGCTGGAGCAGGGCGGGGACGTGCCCAGCGCCGACAACGGCGCCGCGCAGATCGACTACGGCGACAGCCTGAAGCCCCTGGCCGACGGCCAGGTCGTGCGCGGCGTCGTCGTCCACATCGATCGGGAAGGCGTGCTGGTGGACGTGGGCATGAAGTGCGAGGGGATCATCCCGCCGCACGAGCTGTCCCGCGAGCCGGGCCGTCGCGCCGACCAGATCGTGAAGGCGGGCGAGGAGATCGACGTCTACGTGTTGAGCACGGACGACGACGAGACCGGACAGCTTATCCTGTCCAAGAAGCGCGCCGACTTCGAGAAGGCGTGGGACCGCGTCATCGAGGCGCAGCAGGCGGGGGAAACGCTGTTCGCCGTGGTGACCGACCGCGTCAAGGGCGGCCTCGTGGTGGACCTCGGCATCCGGGGCTTCGTCCCGGCTTCGCACGTGGGCACCGGCAAGGTGCGCAACCTCGAGAAGTACGTGGGCATGGAGCTGCCGCTGAAGGTCATCGAAGTGGACCGCGAGCGGCGGAAGGTGGTTCTTTCCCACCGCCAGGCCACGGAGCAGGAGCGGGAAGCGCAGCGCCAGGAGACGCTCCAGACGCTGGCCGAAGGCCAGGTCCGCCAGGGCGTGGTGCGCCGCATCACCGATTACGGCGCCTTCGTCGACATCGGGGGCGTGGACGGTCTGCTGCACATCAGCGAGATGTCGTGGACGCGCATCAAGCATCCGAACGACGTGCTGAAGGTAGGCGACGAGATCCAGGTGATGGTGTTGAAGACCAACCTGGAGCAGGGCCGCATCTCCCTGGGCCTCCGGCAGATCCTTCCCGATCCGTGGACCGAAGCCCGCGACAAGTACAGCCCCGGAGATACGGTGTCGGGATCGGTGACGCGACTGGTGCCCTTTGGGGCGTTCGTCCAACTGGATGGCGGCGTGGAAGGGATCATCCCCAACAACGAGCTGTCTGACCGCCGGATCGGGAAGCCCGAAGAGGTGGTGCAGGTGGGCGATCAGGTCGAGGTGAAGATCGTCGAGATGCGACCGGAAGAGCGGCGGATGACCCTGTCGCTCCGCCAGGCGCAGGAAGAAGGCGGCTACGGCGCCTACTCCTCCGGCAGCAGCGACAGCATGACGCTGGGCGACGTTTACGGCGAGATGCTGGACGGCGCGCAGGACGAAGAAGACGACGAGTAGCGCCTTCCGGGGCCGGCAGGGCCCTGAACAGAGGCGATCGTGAAGAGGATGGAATCCGCACCCAGCGGATTCCATCCTTCTTTTTGAGGATTTACTTGCTCCCTCCCCAACTGGACAAGCGAAAGTGGCCGCCGCTGGTCGTCGTGGGGCTCACCGGCGGCATCGCCAGCGGCAAGAGCACCGTCTCCAGGATCTTCGCGGAGGCGGGCGCCACGATTCTCGACGCGGACCAGGCCGGCCATCAGGCCCTGGGGCCTGGAGAGCCGGGACTTGCGGAGGTCATCGCCGCCTTCGGCGCCGACCATCTCCAGGGCGACGGCGCGCTGGACCGTCGCCGGCTGGGTAACCACGTATTCGCCTCGCCCGCCGCGCGGGCCACCCTGAACCGGATCGCGCACCCCCGCATCGCCGGCATACTCCGTAGAAAACTGTACGATCTCTCCGGAACTCCGCCGAACCCTCCATTAGTATTCATTGAGGCGGCAGTCCTGGTTGAAGCAGGTTGGGCGGCCCTGGTGGACCGAATCATCGTGGTGACCGCGCAACATTCAACTCAGGTAGCTCGTCTAATCGCTGATCGCGGGTTCAGTCCTGCTCAGGCAGAGGCCCGGATCCATTCGCAGCTTCCCTTCGCCACGCGGCTTCGATATGCCGACTTCCGCGTAGACGGCGAGGCCCCGCTTGCGGAGACCCGTCGCCAGGCCGCCGACATCTGGAGCGCACTGCTTCAGCTTGCCGAGCGCGCCGAACGTGGGTCGACCTAACGATACCTAACTAGAACTAAACGCCTGCTTCCCCGGTCGGGAGGAGACCGCGCCGCTTCTTTGGAAACTAACAAGGCGGTGCGAAGCGAGGAGCCAGGCGTTGGCCAGAGTGCCCATTACACCCTACTATTCTGCCCGGTGCATTCTCCACGAGGGCGAGGAGGTTCTCCGTTGAAGCCAGGTCCTTCGTTTCAGATGGGTCGCGCGTCCGCATTACTCGGAGCCACCCTGATTATGGCGCTGGGGCTCTGCGGCTCCGCTGCGCAGACGCTCCGCAGCGGGCGCGGGCGAACGCCCGTCCCGGCCCCGCAGCGTCGCCTGCCGAAGCCGCTTAGCTCCTACTCGTTCCAAGACCTGCCTCTGCAGCGCGGCACGAAAGAGCAGAAGCTGCAGTGGGAAGCCCAGGTGAGCCGCATCGCCGCCGGCGGCGGCAGCCGGCTGGACGCGCCCGCTCCGCCGTCTACTAATGCTCAGTTTTACGACCTGACCACCGTGGACCCCACCCGCACGCCGCCCGCGCGGCCGCCGCTGGTCGGGCCGTCCACCCGCTCGCGCGAGATCCATCCGTTCTGGAGCTGGGATCAGCAGTCGATCTACTTCGCATCGAACAACATCGACGCGATTGGGAACTACGGCATCTCGCTGCCGTCCGCCAACGCGCCGTTCCACGTCTACCGGATGACCAGTGACGGGGCGATCATCGTCCAGATCACCGGCGGCGGCGAGGAGGCGTCGCGGACGCAGCTCTACCCGGCGCTGAACCACGCGCAGACGAAGCTCGCCGTGGTGGACAAGGATTCCCTGCAGGCGCCGGGACAGCTCGTAGTGGTTGATCTCTTCACGGGGACCCGCCAGCAGTTGACGGGCGTGCCGAGCTTCGGCAACGCGCTGAACCAGGATCTCGTTAACATCGAGCATCCGAGTTGGTCGCCCGGCGACGGCGTCATCGCCTTCTCCGCGAACGAGCGCAGCAAACCCGCTGAGCTGCGCAACGTGTATACCATCGACATCGCCTCCCGAGTGGTGCGACGCATCACGAATCGCAGCGGCGCCAGCACCGTGGAGGCCATCGATCCGGTTTTCCACCCGTCCTTCGTTCAGCCTAATCGCATTGCGTTTGCGGCGAACGCGCGCGGCGTCACGACGGGCGGCGAGCTGGACGTCGCGAACCCGACCGCGCTGACGGACCACAATCTCTTTATTGCTAACGAAGACGGCACGGGCGTGAAGCAGATCACGAGCGCGCCTTCGGACGACGTGGAGCCGGCGTTCAATCAGACGCTCACCGAGACGGGCCGGCCGCGGGCAGGCTCGTTCCACGCCTGGCTGGCCTTCGCAGCGCGCGGCCGCCAGGGCAGCGCCACGTACGATATCTACTTCTACGACTTCCCGTCCGCGGAGGGAGACGACGGGAACCCGGTGGAGGGCCCGGCTGTCAGCCCGATCCGGTTGTTCACGCCGGATACGAACGCAGGCGCTGTGCCGCTGGATCAGTCCACCGAGCGCTACCCCACATGGTCATCCGGTCTGCCGCCGCAGAACCCGATCGACCGCATCGCGTTCCAGAGCGACCGGCAGAACAACCCGAACGACACGCTGCGGCCCCTGCCGCCCACGAATCCGGCGGACCCGAACCGCGACTTCGACATCTGGGCTTCGGAGGCGACGGACATTACGCCGCCGACGCTGTTCACCACTTGCGAGTCCACCAACGAAACGCTGCGCATTCTGAACCAGCCGCTGGCCACCGCCGACCCGTGCGAGGCCTCTCGCGGCCTGCGCATCGGCGCGCCCGGAGATACCTTCTACTTCTACGCTAAGGTGCGTGACCTGCAGTACGGCGTGGAGAGCGTGTGGCTCCAGATCAAGGATCCGGACGGGCCGAGCACGGATACCCAGCGCCAGAACCGCAAGCTGTACGGCGTGGGGTCGTTCCCATCGCAGGGCCTCGGCTTCAGCTCCTTCAACAACACCTATATCGCCCGTTACAGAGACCCGCCCACTCCGACGCATTTCATCCACCTGCCATTCGAGACGGACTACACGGGAATCGGCGTCAGCGACTACCGTCCCTACGCCGGGCCGGTGCGCCCGGACGCCGCTGGCTTCAGCCAGGCGCGCTACGCCACCTTCAACCCGGGCGTGGACGACTCCGTGCGCTGGTCGGGCAACCAGCTTACGAGCATCAACGGCACGGCGGTCTCGAATCGCCCTCCGCTCGACTCCAGCGGTGGCCAGCGGTGGCTGCGACTGCGGGACGACGGCGCTTTCCCCGACGTCAAGGCGAACGACGACGTCTACACAGCCTCGTGGCGGACGCCGTCCGACGCGAGCGACTTCTATGTCGATCTGATCGCCTACGACAAGGCGTTCAATCCGCGCGTCCCGTCCGAGCAGCAGAACTGGATCATCTACGACAACATTTGGGGTTTCAGCACCCAGCCGTTCATCTCGCGGAACCCGGTGCTGGTGGTGGACGACAACGGCGCGGGCCAGAAGTGGCCGCGCGGCCTCCGGGGCAGCTTCCGAACCTTCCCGAGCTTCCGCTACGGCACCGAGTCCGACGTAACCGAGCGGCCACGCGAATTCTGGCCGCAGGAGGTGCGGGGCAGCGGGACGGGAGACACGCCTGTAGCGCCCTTCGACCTGAAGGGCATCCCGGACCCGGGTTTGGGCAGCCTGGACGGATTCCCCACGGGAACAAATCTGAATGCGGAAACGCTGGACTTCCTGATCGGGGATGCGGCTGGCTACGACTTCGCAAGCTGGATCAACACCGCAGCCAGCCTCCGGCACTACAAGTACGACATGTGGCGGATCCTGGCGAAGGGGCCGCTACCGGAGCCGGTCATCAACGATTACGTGCCAACGACGGACCGCCAGCCGGACGACGTGGAAGGAAAGACGTATACGGACCGGCCGGTGCCGCGCCGCGCCGTCTGCTGGAGCGCCCCCTACATGGGCGACATCTTCCTGGGCGCGGGCAGCATCCTGGACCAGGCCACGCAGGATCTGCTGACCAAGTACAAGAGCCGCGCCGGACGCCTGGTAGTGGC
>Ga0216301_1000355_pt1 | contig 12456 bp, 10 predicted proteins | sample 4hB_Boncat_minus_FD_156203 | JGI IMG/M metagenome (GOLD analysis project Ga0216301, IMG submission 156203) | Terrestrial sediment cell enrichment communities for BONCAT metagenomics from Utah, United States - 4hB_Boncat_minus | ecosystem: Environmental > Terrestrial > Deep subsurface > Rock...
GTCCCCCTCCCCATCGCTGCGCGACAGGGAGGATGAGGTGGCTCGACTTGCATGGCGGCGTAGGGCTAGGCGTTGATGGTGCACGACCCCCTTTCGATCCTTCGCAACACGTTCGGCTTTTCGGATTTCCGCGGCTCGCAGGCGGCGGTGGTCGAGCGGGTGATGGCCGGGCGGAATACGCTCGCCGTGATGCCGACGGGGGCGGGGAAGTCGCTTTGCTATCAGGTGCCTGCGCTTGCTCGGCCGGGAACCGCGCTCGTCATCTCGCCGCTGATTGCGCTGATGCACGACCAGATCCGCTCCGCCGATGCCTTCGGCATCAAGGCGGCGGCGCTGACGTCGGCCGACGAGGACCGGGAGGAGACGGTCGCGCGGCTAAGGCGGGGCGAGCTCGACCTCCTTTACGTGGCGCCGGAGCGGGCATCGGGCCAAGGGTTCCGCGACCTGCTCCGCAACGTGCCGCTGGCGCTGATCGCGATCGACGAGGCGCATTGCGTTTCGGAATGGGGACACGACTTCAGGCCCGACTACCGGCTGCTGAAGCCGCTTCTGGACTGCTTTCCGGACGTTCCGCGGCTGGCGCTGACGGCGACCGCCGACCGGCAGACGCGGGCGGACGTGCTCGTCCAGCTCGGAATTCCGGAGGACGGGCTGATCCTTGCCGGCTTCGACCGGCCAAACATCCGATATCATATCCGGCCGCGCGACGGCGTGAGTGCGCAGTTGAAGGCTTTGCTTGCCGAGCAGCCGGGGCCCGGCATCGTTTACGTGCCGAGCCGCGACAAAGCGGAAAAGCTCGCCGAGCAGCTGGGCGGAAACGGCCGGAGCGCCCTTCCCTATCATGCCGGGCTCGACCCGCGCGTGCGCGCCCGCAACCAGGCCGCGTTCGTCGCTTCGGAAGACATGGTGATGGTCGCGACGATCGCCTTCGGGATGGGTATTGACAAGCCGGACGTGCGCTTCGTCGCCCATGCCGGCCTCCCGAAATCGATCGAGGCCTATTATCAGGAGACGGGCCGAGCGGGCCGCGACGGCGATCCGGCGGAAGCCTGGCTGTTCTGGGGCGCAGAGGATTTCTCGCGCGCCCGGCGGCGGATCGAGACGGAAGTGCCGGATGAGCGCCGCGCGGGCGAGCGGCAGCGGCTGAATGCGCTTGCCGCGCTGGTCGAGGCGCCGGGCTGCCGCCGCTCCATCCTCCTCCGCCATTTCGGCGAGACGCCGCCGGAGCAATGCGGCAATTGCGACAATTGCCTGTCCGCCCCGAGCACCGTCGATGCGACCGAGACGGCTCGGAAGCTCCTCTCTGCCGCCTTTCGGACCGAGATGCGCTTCGGGATCGCGCACCTCTCGGACGTGCTGGCGGGCAAGGAGACGGACAAGATCCACGGCTTCGGCCATCACCGCCTCTCCGTCTTCGGCATCGCCAACGAGGAGGAGGTGGCGCTTCTGAAGCCCGTTGCCCGGGCGCTGATGGCGCGGGATGCGCTTCGGGCGGACGAATATGGCGGCCTCTCCTTCGGACCCGCGGCGCGCGCGATTCTGAAGGGCGAGGAGAGGCTGGAGCTCGTGCTGCAGCCGAAGCGTCAGCGGCGCTCGCGCCGGGGCCGTGGGGAGCCCGACGGCGATCCTTTGTTCGAGGCGCTTCGGGCCTGCCGGCGCGATCTCGCGAAGGAGGCGGGCGTTCCGCCTTACGTCATCTTCCACGATTCGACGCTGCGCGAGATGGCGGAGCTGAAACCGACCAGCCTTCACGCGCTCGGCCGTGTGTCCGGAGTCGGCGAAGCCAAGCTCGAGCGATACGGCGCGGCGTTCGTGGAGGCGATCCGGAGCTTTGAGGGAGAGACGCATGCTGCGGCGGATTGACGAGCGTGTGTGCGTGGCGGGGCAGATCCTCCCGGAGGAGATTGAAGTTCTGAAGGCCGGCGGAGTGACGATGATCGTAAACAACCGTCCGGACGGCGAGGAGCCGGGGCAGCCGCCGTCGGCCAACATGGAAGCCGCAGCGCGGGCGGCGGGGCTGGACTACCGGCACATCCCGGTCGCGGGCGGCCTATTGGCGCCGCAGGTGCAGGCGATGGCGGAAGCGCTGGATGCGGCGGAGGGCCAGGTCGTCGCCTTCTGCAAGTCGGGCACCCGCTCGGCCTATCTGTGGGCGCTCGCCCGTGCGGAATCGGGCGAGGCACCGGAAGAGCTGATGCAAAAGGCGGTGGTGGCCGGCTACGATCTGACCCCGATCTGGCGTTACCTCTCGTCACCCCGGACCTGATCCGGGGTCCATCTTCTTACGGTCGAACCAGAAGAAAAGATGGATGCCGGATCAAGTCCGGCATGACGATCCGGGGGTCAGCGCTGATCCTCGGCGAGGACAAAGCGAGCGTCCTCGAGATCCTCTTCCTCGACCATCAGCCGCGCCGGCGCCATCATCCCTAGGCCAAGGCTAGAAAGGCCGCCGTCGAACAGCACCGCATCGATCCCGTCCGCCGCGAGCCGCCCCCGCGCCATCTCGGCAGAGAGCGGGCTGTGGAAGAGAGCAATCTCAACCAGCGCCATGAGCGGCCGCCCGACCCATCAGGCGGCGGTGCCGCCGACCGTGAGACCTTCGATCAGAAGGGTGGGCTGGCCGACGCCGGCCGGGACGGACTGGCCACCCTTGCCGCAGACGCCGATGCCTTCGTCGAGGGCCATGTCGTTGCCGATTGCGGCGACCTTGGTGAGGACGGTGGGGCCGTCGCCGATCAGCGTCGCGCCTTTGATCGGAGCGCCGAGGCGGCCGTTTTCGATCCGGTAGGCCTCGGTGCAGGAGAAGACGAACTTGCCGCTGGTGATGTCGACCTGGCCGCCGCCGAAGCTCTTGGCGTAGATGCCGTTTTTGGCGCGGGCCAAGATTTCCCCCGGATCGTCATTGCCGCCGAGCATGAAGGTGTTGGTCATTCGCGGCATCGGGGCGTGGGCGAAGCTTTCGCGGCGGCCGTTGCCGGTCGGCTCGACCCCCATCAGCCGCGCGTTGAGGCGATCATGGATGTAGCCCTTGAGGATTCCGTCCTCGATCAGCGTGTTGCACTGGGTGGGCGTGCCCTCGTCGTCGATGGTGAGCGAGCCGCGGCGCGCGCCGATCGAGCCGTCGTCGACGACTGTGACTCCAGGCGCGGCCACACGCTCGCCGATGCGGCCGGAGAAAGCGGAGGTGCCCTTGCGGTTGAAGTCGCCTTCGAGGCCGTGGCCGATCGCTTCGTGGAGGAGGACTCCGGGCCAGCCGGGGCCGACGACGACCGTCATCTCGCCGGCGGGAGCTGCGACCGATTCGAGATTTACCAGCGCCTGCGCGAGCGCCATGTCGACGGCGCGGTTCCAGGTCTCGGGCTGGAACAGGTCGTCGTAGAGATAGCGCCCGCCGAGGCCGTGATAGCCCGTCTCGCGGCGGCCGTTCTGCTCGACGACGATCTGGACGTTGAGGCGGACGAGCGGGCGGACGTCGTGTGCTACGAAGCCGTCGGGGCGCACGATGTCGATCACGCTCCACGAGCCGGCGAGCGAGACCGACACCTGGGCGACGCGCGGGTCGCGCGCTCGGGCGGCGGCGTCGACCTGCTGGCAGAGCGCGACTTTCTTCGCGAAGGGGATGAGGCTCAGCGGATCGGATTCGGTGTAGAGGACGCTGTTCGTGCGGCGCGGCGGCGCGGCTCTGGCGCCGCTGGAGGGGTCGAGCACCGACATCGTCTCGGCTGCGCGGCGGATGGCGGCCTCAGAAATCTCGTTGGCGTGGGCGAAGGCGGTGGTCTCGCCGGAGACTCCGCGGAGGCCGAAGCCGGCCTGGGTGTTGAAGTCGGCGTTCTTGAGGCGCCCGTCGTCGAAGCCGAAGCTCTCTGACGCGGTATATTGAAGGTAAAGCTCGCCATCGTCGCAGCTCCTCAAGGCTTCGGCGGTGAGGCGCTGGGCGGCTTCGGGATCGAGGCCCTCGGGGCGGTAGAGGAAGCGGCGGGGATCGGGGATGATGTTCATGACGGCCGATATAGGCCTGTCAGCCGTGAGTTACACCCTCGTCGGCAGCGCCGCCCTTCAGCACGAACCTTTTGTCGCAATAGCCGCACTCGACGAAGCCGGTCTCGTCGATCTGGAGGTAGACTCGGGGATGGCCGAGCGCGGGATGCTGGTCGGACGCGCCGTCGCAGGCGACCCGCGGCGTCTCCACATAGCTGATTTCCGGAACATAAAGGTCGTTCTTCATGGCCGGGCCTTAGCAACGCCGGCCGGGGCAGACAATGCGTGGCCACGTTGCTATGCGCCGCGCCATGACCGAACCCGCCGCGATCAGCATCCGCGACCTTCAGAAAACCTATGCCGGCGGAAAGCGCGCGCTAGAGGGCGTGAGCCTCGACGTTCCGCGCGGGCAGATTTTCGGGCTGCTCGGCCCGAACGGCGCGGGCAAATCGACGATGATCAACATCCTTGCCGGCCTCGTGAACAAGACCGGCGGACATGCGACCATCTGGGGTTTCGACCTCGACAAGCATCCGAGGAACGCCAAGGCCTCGATCGGGGTCGTGCCGCAGGAGATCGTGTTCGACCCCTTCTTCACGCCGTCCGAGACGCTGGAGCTGCAGGCCGGGCTCTACGGGGTGCCGAAGGAGCGGCGGCGGACGGCCGAGCTTCTCCGCGCGGTGCATCTCGAGGAGAAGGCGAACGCTTATTCGCGCACACTCTCGGGGGGAATGAAGCGGCGTCTGCTGGTGGCGAAGGCGATGGTCCATTCGCCGCCGATCCTCGTCCTCGACGAGCCGACGGCGGGGGTCGACATAGAGCTTCGCCAGCAGCTCTGGACCTATGTCCGCAGCCTCAACGCCGAGGGCGTGACGGTCGTCCTCACCACCCATTACCTCCAGGAAGCCGAGGAGCTTTGCGACCGGATCGCGATCATCAACCACGGCCGCCTGATCGCGAACGAGGAGACTCGGGCGCTAGTCGGGATGGCGCAGGAGAAAGCGGTGGAGGTCACCGTGGACCGGGACATAGCGGCGGTGCCGGAGGCCTCCTGCTTCGACAAGATCGAAATTATCGCCGAGCGGACGCTGGCGATCACCTACCGGAAGGACCGGGTGAATGCCGGCGAGGTGCTGGCCGCGCTCCAGCGCGACGGACTCGGAATCGTGGAGGTTTCGACGCGCGAGGCCGATCTGGAGGACGTGTTCCTGAACTTGACGAGGGCCGCGAACGCGAATGGCTGACCAGGCCTTCGACGTCGTCATCATCGGCTCGGGCGCGGCTGGGCTGAGCGCGGCGCTGGAGCTTCCGCCGGAGCTAAAGGTCGCCGTGCTCGCCAAAGGCGACATCTCGGCAGGCTCCACCGCCTGGGCACAGGGTGGGATCGCGGCGGTGCTGGAGCCGGGCGACTCCTTCGAGCATCACATCGAGGACACGATCATGGCCGGGGCGGGCCTGAACGACCGGAGGTCGGTTGAGTTCGTGGTCGAGAATGCGCCGGCCGCGATCGAGCGGCTGGCGGAGCTCGGGGTGCCCTTCAACCCGGGCGAGTCCGAGCGTTGGCACCTGACGCGCGAGGGCGGGCACAGCCACCGCCGGATCGTGCACGTCGCCGACGCGACCGGCTGGGCGGTCCAGCAGGCGCTCGAAAACGCCGTTTCGAAGCACCCGAACATCACGCTCGTCCCCAACATGGTGGCGATCGATCTCATCACCGGCCGCCACGCCGAGCATGGCGACAGCGGAGACCGCGTCTGGGGCGTCTATGCGGTCGGTCGGGCGCATGGCGGGGTTTCCGCCTTCACCGCGGGAGCGACGATCCTGGCGGCCGGCGGGGCGAGCCGGGCCTGGCTCTATTCGACCAATCCGCGCGGCTCGACCGGCGACGGAATCGCGATGGCGTGGCGGGCCGGCTGCCGGGTGTCGAACATGGAATTCAACCAGTTCCACCCGACCTGCCTCCACCACCATGACGTCAAGAACTTCCTGATCACCGAGGCGATGCGGGGCGAAGGCGGGCAGCTGAAGATCCCCGGCAGCGGCCGCCGCTTCATGGGCGACTTCGATCCGCGGGCGGAACTTGCACCGCGCGACATTGTCGCCCGGGCGATCGACCATGAGCTGAAGCGGCTCGGCATTGACTTCGTCCACCTCGACATCAGCCACCGCGATCCGGAATTCGTCCGCGGCCACTTCCCGACGATCGCGGCGAAGCTTCTGGACCTCGGTGTTGACATCACGAAGGAGCCGATCCCAGTCGTCCCCGCCGCCCATTATACGTGCGGCGGCGTGGTGGTGGACCTCGACGGCAAGACCGACCTCGACGGCCTCTATGCGGCCGGAGAAGTGACGCAGTCCGGCCTTCACGGCGCCAATCGCCTCGCGTCAAACTCGGTGCTCGAATGCCTGGTGTTCGGGCTTGCCGCGGCGCGCCACATCGGCGCGAGCTGGGACGACCTTTCTCCGCCGCCGCCCATCCGCCCCTGGGACGAAAGCCGGGTCACCCATTCGGACGAGGAAGTCGTCGTCCATCACAATTGGCGCGAGATCCGGCGCTTCATGTGGGACTATGTCGGGATCGTCCGAACCACGAAGCGGCTTGAGCGGGCCTTGAACCGGGTGAATCTGCTGCGGCAAGAGACGGAGGATTATTACGGCCACTTCCGCGTTACGCCGGACCTGATCGAGCTCAGGAACCTCGTCGAGGTCTCAGGGCTGATCGTGCGGTCCGCGTTAGCACGAAAGGAAAGCCGGGGCCTGCACTACATCCAAGACTATCCGGAGATGCTTCCCGACGCAGTGGACACGGTGTTGACGCCATCAAGCCTTGCTTAATCGCTCATCCTGAGTAGCCGCTGAGCGAAGTCGAAGCGGCGTATCGAAGGACGCACGGCGCAGATCCTTCGATATGGGACTTCGCCAAGCTCAGTCCCTACTCAGGATGAGCGGGTGGGTTGGCCCCGTGGCTAGTTGCCAGAAACTCCTTCAGCGCTGCCCTGAAGCGGCCGGGCTGATCGTACATGATCATGTGGCCGCTATCGTCGATCCGGACCAGACGGGCGCCGGGACGGGCGCGGTAGGCGTTGGTGTAGATGCGGGTAGCGCGAGGCGCGTCTTCGGCATCGAGCGCCGCATACACCACCGTCAGCGGCGCCTTGAGCTTCGGGAGCTCGGGCGTGAGATCGGTGTTCGCGAGCTCGTGCATGGCGCGCGCGACGACGTCGGTGTCGCTCGGGCTGCCGCCGTCGCGGGTGTTGCCGAAATTGCCGATCACCGATTCGAACAGCCGGCGCCCGCCCGGAGTCGCGACGATCCTGTTAAGGGTCCTCGCCAAGGGGCCGATCGCCGATGCCGAGGAGCCGATGAGGCCGGCCGGCTGGGGCATCATGTCGACAACCATGATCTTGCCGACGGCTTCCGGCCGGCGCGCGCCCACCATCATCGCGACCGTTCCGCCCATCGAATGGCCGACGATCGCCGGCCGCTGGAGACCGTTCGTGAGGATGTAGCGGGCGATTTCGTCGGCGACCGGCGCGACCACGGCGCCTGCCGCGTTACCGCGTGCGGGCTCGCCGGCGAAGCCCGCCACCTGGACGAGGTGGTAGCGATAGCCCGGGAGCGAGGCGACGGTGCCGCTCCAGACGTCGCGGCCTGCAGTGAGGCCGGGGATGAGGATGACGTCGGGCCCCGCGCCCTTCACTTCGACCGAGAAGCGGGTCGGCTTGAACGGCGGCGCCGCCTCGCCGGCGGACGGCGCGCAGCCGAGCAGGCCGACGGCAATCGTGGCAGCGAGGAACAGTCTGCGATTCATCGGCAAATGCTTAAGAGGCCCCGCTTGAACGGCAGATGAGCCGGAGAGACGGTTGTTTCACCCCTCAAAAGGGGTAAATCCCAGCCAATGGCTTCCCAACATCTCTATCTCGTCGACGGATCGAGCTACATCTTCCGCGCCTATCACCGGCTGCCGCCGCTCACCAACCGCCATGGCCTCAATGTCGGCGCGGTCTACGGCTATACGACGATGCTGTGGAAGCTCGCCAACGACCTCCACAAGGCCGATGGGCCGACGCACCTTGCAGTCATCTTCGATGCGTCTTCGAAGACGTTCAGGAACGAGATGTTCGACGGCTACAAGGCGCACAGGCCGCCGCCGCCGCCGGACCTGGTGCCGCAATTCCCGCTGATCCGCGACGCGACCCGCGCCTTCTCGCTGCCGTGCATCGAGGAAGACGGGCTGGAAGCGGACGACATCATCGCCTGCTACGCCAAGGCGGCGCTGGCCGAAGGCTGGAAGGTCACCATCGTCTCGTCGGACAAGGATCTGATGCAGCTCGTCGAGGACGGCAGGCTCGACCTCTACGACACTATGAACGACCGCCGGCTCGGGCGCGACTATGTGATCGAGAAGTTCGGGGTGCCGCCGGAGAAGCTCGGTGACGTGCTCGCTTTGATGGGCGACAGTGTCGACAACGTTCCCGGCGTGCCCGGCATCGGGCCGAAGACCGCCGCCCAGCTAATCCAGGATTACGGCTCGCTCGACGAGGTGCTCGCCCATGCCGAGGAGATCAAGAAGCCGAAGCTGCGGCAGAACCTGATCGAGCATGCCGACGCCGCGCGGCTTTCGCGCGAACTCGTCCGCCTCGTGTGCGATTCGCCGCTGCCCGAGCCGCTCGACGCGCTCGCGATGAAAGGCATTCCGGACGGACCGCTGCGGGAATTCCTGGAGGAGCAGGGTTTCCGGACGCTGCTCGCGCGCCTCAACGGCACTTCGCAGGTGCGGGCGCCGTCGACCGAGCCGTCGCATACGCCTGTACAATCGGAAGTGCGGCCGGAGCCGAAGATCGACCGCTCGGCCTACGAGACGGTCACCACCGAGGACGCGCTCGACCGCTGGATCCGCGAGGCGTTCGCGAGGGGGCGCTTCGCGATCGATACGGAGACGGACTCGGTGGATTGCGTCAGCGCCAAGCTGGTCGGAGTCAGCCTCGCCACCGAGTGCGGGCGCGCCTGCTACATCCCGCTGGAGCATGGCGGGCACGATCTTCTCTCCGAGCGGCCTCCGCAGCTTGCCGCGGACCTGGTCCTCGCGAAGCTGAAGCCGCTGCTCGAGGATCCGGCGACGCTGAAGATCGGCCACAATTTCAAGTTCGACTGGATCGTCCTCGACCGGCGCGGGATCAAGGTGGCTCCGATCAACGACACTCTGGTGATGAGCTTCAACCTCGACGCCGGGGGGCTCAACAGCCATGCGATGGACGATCTGGCGAGGAAGCATCTCGACCACGAGCCGCTCACCTTCAAGGAGCTGTGCGGAACCGGGCAGAAGCAGATCGGCTTCGAGCAGGTGCCGCTCGACCGGGCTACCGAATATGCGGCCGAGGACGCGGACGTGACGCTGAGGCTCTGGAACCGCTTCAAGACCCGGCTCGCCCACGAGCGGGTGACCAGGGTCTACGAGCAGGTCGACCGGCCGCTGGTGCCGGTGGTGGCGCGGATGGAGCGCGAGGGCGTGAAGGTCGACCGCGAGGAACTGTCGAAGCTCTCGGCCGAGTTCAACGAGCAGATCGTGGCTCTGGAAGAGCGGATCTGCGCGGAGGCCGGCTGCCGCTTCACGATCGGGAGCCCCAAGCAATTGGGCGAGATCCTGTTCGACAAGCTGCAGTTGAAGGGTGGGCGCAAGGGCAAGTCGGGTGTGTGGTCGACCGACGTCACCGAGCTCGAGCGGTTGGCCAAGGACGGAGTGCCGATCGCAAACATGGTGCTCGAATGGCGCCAGCTCACCAAGCTCAAGAACACCTATACGGACGCGCTCCAGCAGCAGATCAACAAGGATACCGGCCGGGTCCACACCTGCTACAGCCTGTCGGGCGCGCAGACGGGGCGGCTGTCGTCGACCGATCCCAATCTCCAGAACATCCCGATCCGCACCGAGATCGGCCGGCGTATCCGCGACAGCTTCGTCGCCGAGCCCGGCTACGTGATGCTGTCGGCCGACTACAGCCAGATCGAGCTTCGGCTGGCGGCCCACATGGCGGACGTGCCGCAGTTGAAGCAGGCTTTCTCCGAAGGCGCGGACATCCACAACATGACGGCCCAGGAGCTGTTCGGCGAGGTTACGCGGGATACGCGCGCAAGCGCCAAGACGATCAACTTCGCCATCCTCTACGGCATCTCGCGCTGGGGCCTGGCAGGGCGGCTGTCGATCACGGCGGACGAGGCGCAGGCGATGATCGACCGCTATTTCGACCGCTTCCCCGGCATCCGCGACTATATCCACGCGACTCTGACGAGCGTGCGCGAGACCGGCTTCACGACGACCTTGTTCGGCCGGAAGACGCATTTCCCGGGCATCAAGTCGAAGGTCCAGCACGAGCGTCAGGGCGCCGAGCGGGCCGCAGTCAATGCTCCGATTCAGGGGACGAGCGCGGACATCATCAAGCGTGCGATGGCAAGAATGTGTCCGGCGCTGGAGGCGGAGGGGCTCGGATCGACCCGGATGCTGCTCCAGGTCCATGACGAGCTCGTCTTCGAAGTGCCCGAAGCGGATGCCGAGCGGGCGAGCGCCGTGATCCGCGGCGTCATGGAGAGGGCTGCCGGGCCGGCGGTAAAGCTTTCAGTGCCGCTGGGCGTCGACATCGGCACCGGCGTCAATTGGGGCGCCGCGCATTGAGGGAGGCGGCGCCGGCCGGCGACGACATCGCCGCTCTGGCAAAGGGCGGCCGGACGAATTTGCTCGGCTTCCTCCTCCGGCTCGCGGCGCGCCTCCCCTTCCTGTTCATCGCCGGCCGCTATTACGGGCCGGAGCTGCTGGGGCGGTTTGCTTATGCAGTGATCGTCATCGAATTCGCGGCCCAGCTCGCGACTCTCGGGCTGAAGCGGGGGCTGGCGCAGCAGCTTTCGGAGACGGACCAGCCGCATCCCTGCGTCGTGATGGACGCGGTGCTTGCCGCTTTCATCGCTTCGGCGGCGGCGAGCGCGCTCCTGATGATCTTTCCGCAGGCGATGTTCCCGGCGGGTGAAATTTTCGGTGCGGAGCGGCTCCTTCCGCTCGTGATATTCGGCATTGCGGGAGCGGACATCGCGCTGGCCGCGCTCGCCTACCGGCACAATATCGGAGCCACCGTCTGGGCGCGCGCGATCGTAGAGCCTTGGACGATCAGCATCGCCGCGGGAGCGATGATCTTCCTCTCGTCGCGCGACGGGCTCATCATCGCCTACGTCATTTCGGTGGCGGCCGGCCTCACCGCCTCACTCTGGCCGCTCTACAAGAGCTACGGCCTGCCGAGCGGCTGGACGCCGAAGCCCACGAAGCTGCTCGCGGTCGCTCGCAAGAACATCCCGCTGGCGGGCGCCGACGCAATCGAATGGGGCTCGCGCCGGCTCGACATCGCCATCCTCGGCCTGTTCGTCGCGCCTTACTGGGTCGGCGTCTATTATGTCGCGCAGCAGGTCGCATCGCTTCCGCAGAAATTGAAGACCAGCTTCGATCCGATCCTCGCGCCGGTCATCACACAGCGCCTTGCCGAGGGCGACCTCAAGGCCGTGGCAAGGCAGGTGAAGCAGGTCGGATTCTGGGTGATCGCAGCACAGGCTGGGATCGCACTTGCGCTCGGAATTCCCGGCGAGGCGGTGATGGGGCTGGTCGGCAAAGAATTCGTCGGCGGCACGGGCGCACTCGCCTTCCTGCTGGCGGCCGAAGTGGTCGCCGCCACGGCGGCCGTTTCCGAAGGCGCGCTCGTTTACGTCGCCCGGCACCGAAACCTGATGATTTCGCTGCTGATGATCGGTTTCCAGGCGGCGCTGACGATCGCCCTCATCCTCGGAATGCGAGCGCTTCCCATTCCGCAGGAACGGCTCGGCGCCTTTCAGGCCGCCGCGGCGGCGCTCTCGCTCGGGCTGGCGCTGGGCCTCGCGTCGATTCTGAAGGCCCGGCTTCTTTGCCGGCTGCTGGGCGCATCGGTGCAGGGCTGGCGCTGGCCGCTCGTCTGGGCGGCCTCGGGCGCCGCATTGGTCGGCTATCTGGTCACCTTGCTTCCGGAGCGGTTCGAATGGGCGGAGCTCGCCCTCGGCATACCTTTGATCCTAGCGACGTTCGGAGCGATCGTGTGGAGGCGCGGCTTCACCCATGAGGACCGAGTCCTCTTCCGCAGGCACCAGGGCGAAGCGATAGAGCCGACGCTCCCGCCTCCTCCGGGCACAGGAGCGCCGAACGCGCCCTAGTGGCGGAAGTGGCGCATGCCGGTGAAGACCATGGCGAGGCCCGCTTCGTCCGCCGCGGCGATCACCTCTTCGTCGCGGATCGAGCCGCCCGGCTGGATGACGGCGGTGGCGCCAGCCTCGACTGCCGCAAGGAGGCCATCCGCGAAGGGGAAGAAGGCGTCGGAGGCCACCGCCGAGCCGATCGTGCGCGGCTCCGTCCAGCCGGCCTTGTCGGCCGCGTCCCGGGCTTTCCAGGCGGCGATGCGCGCGGATTCCAGG
>Ga0216301_1000356_pt1 | contig 12448 bp, 11 predicted proteins | sample 4hB_Boncat_minus_FD_156203 | JGI IMG/M metagenome (GOLD analysis project Ga0216301, IMG submission 156203) | Terrestrial sediment cell enrichment communities for BONCAT metagenomics from Utah, United States - 4hB_Boncat_minus | ecosystem: Environmental > Terrestrial > Deep subsurface > Rock...
GCGGGGTTGCGTCCCGTCGTCAGGGTTATGGCGGTGCAAGGCCTTTGATCAGGAAGAAGGAACCGGACCTGCGCTTGTTCTACGGGGCGGACGAGCTGTACACGCCCCCTCGGACGGGCTTCTACGCGCGCCTGGACGCGGCGGTGGGGGTTTTGAGATTGTCTCTAAAGTCGCTCTCGCGCGGTCAATGCTCCGCAGTGGTCGGTGCAGTTTCGGCTCCGGCGTCGGAGGAAACGGGTCGAACGACTCGGCGGTCGCACTCGAAGGATCTTGCTCTGTAGCATGAGTCCTCAGTCGCGGTATTCGCTTAGCGCCGTGACGACCGGTAGGGCGCGCAATCACCTCCTCCGAGGAGGGACAAGTTCCCGCCAAGCGATCCCAGTCGAATTAGATCGAGGAGGTACTAAGGGATGGGTCTCCCGATTCTGCTGAAGAGAGGCCACTTTGACGTGGTCTGACTTCAGCTCCAGCCGAGCAATAACATCAACCGCGAGCGGCACGATGCATCGAATTCTTTGCCCGAGCAACCCCGCCGACCAGACTCATGCTCTTTGACGGCCAGAAGCCGCCAAAGCAGGCCCAGACGTTGAAGCCTGCGGTGGACGATTACTTACCGCGAGACTGTTCGATCTTCCGTAGGACGTCGGGATGAACGTCCCAGGAATCGGGGCCGTCCATCACTAACCTCGATACGAAACGAGTCCACAGCTCAGCTAGAGACCTCTTGCCTTGCTGTGCCTTAGAATTGTTGACTGCAGATGCGTGCGCCTTTGCGTACATGATGCTCCTACAGCCACATGACTAGGCTTCCCGAGACCAGGTTCCTCCGATAACGGAAAAAAGAGAGCCGAAGTTGGCAAAGGAAGTCACACCCGGCAGACGAGCTACGTATGCCTACCCACAAAAAGACGACGTGCCACGAAAGAACCATGCCCCTCATGTCGCACCCTTCGGCTACCAGAGTTGGCCGCCGCGATGGAGTGCTCAAGTCAGGGACCTTATTCAGTCCCCTCGTAGCCGTGCCGCTGCCTGCTCCGGGGTGATGTCCCGCTGGGATTCGCCCAGCATTTCGAAGCCGACCATAAACTTCCGAACCGTGGCCGACCGAAGCAAAGGTGGGTAGAAGTGTGCGTGGAGCTGCCAGTGCGGATGTTCCTTTCCGTCCGTCGGGGCCCCGTGCCATCCCATGGAGTACGGGAAGTCCACGTCGAACAGGGCGTCGTACTGCCCTAATCCACGCTTAAGAATCTCCGCGAGTCCTGTCCTTTCCTCAGTCGTCAGTTCAGGCAGTCGCGTAACGTGCCGCTTTGGGAGCAGTAGGTACTCGAACGGCCACACGGCCCAGAATGGAACGAGGAGCAACCAATGCTCGTTCTCCGCTACGATCCGCTCCCCTCGGCGGCGCTCCTCTTCAACCACGTCCAACAGCAGCGGACGGCCGTTGCGGTCGAAGTGCTCTCGTTGGCAAGCGTCCTCCGTCGCGGCGATGGTCGGTAAATATCCGCACGCCCAAAGTTGGCCATGTGGGTGCGGGTTCGAGGCGCCCATTGCCTGGCCCTTGTTTTCAAACAGCTGGACCCATGGGTAGCGGCCGCCTAAGTCGGTGATCTGGTCGGCCCAAGTGTCCACCACCCGCGTGATGTCCGGCACGTCCATCTTCGCCAAGGTCAGGTCGTGGCGGGGCGAAAAGCAGATCACCCGGCACTCCCCGGTCACGCCCTGCGCCCTGAGCAACCCTTCTCCAGCCGACTCCTCGGGGCTTACCGGGAGGAGCGCGCTGAAATCGTTCTGAAAGACGAAAGTGTGCTCGTACGCTGGGTTTTGGGCTCCTCCCGCCCGCTCGTTGCCCGGACAGAGGTAGCACTTCGGATCGTAAGCCGGCTTTTCCTCCTGGGCTGGCTTTTCTTGTTGGCCCTGCCAGGGGCGCTTCGTCCGGTGAGGGGAGCAGAGCACCCACTCGTTGGTCAGAGGATTGTGGCGGCGGTGAGGATCGTTATTGAAGTCGAGTGGCATGGCGTTAAGTCTTCCGGCGCTTTTCACTCAGGCTCTGTTCTGCCAGTTGGCGTCCCGAATTATGACGGAGTGAGCCCTGCCCGTGGGACGCCCGCGAAGCCGTAACGGTTCAGAGAAGAACCTGCTGGTTGCCGTACTTGGTGCTCCTTTGAGTCCTTGGGGCCCTCGAACAATCCTGGTCTTGTTGTTTCGAGACAACGGTCCATGGAAGACGAAAAGCCCCTAGAGATGTGGCGACTAAGTCGTCAAGAGCCTGCAGCCTTAGGCCCTCGGATTCCGAATGCGGGTCTTCGACTTCTTTCTAGGGCAGCGCTCCCTCCAATAGCCCCTGCACGCCCTAAAGCAGCCATGACCATTCAGAACAGTAGTCGGCTGGCGTCGAGAATGACCTTTTGCCGATCCTTCTCCGGCCCAAGGCCGCAAAGTATTCGAAACGCATCCACCACCGCAGCAGCAGAGCGTTATACGAATATGTTTTCGCGTATACTTCATCGCATTATGAAGAAGTCAAAACCTGCTTGGCGCTTCTCCGTTTTCACGGGCTGCGTATCTAAAGGACTCATGGCCACCCGGATCCGATCCCTCCTAACGGGGACGGTGGCCTGAACTTGCAAGCCGCAGAGATCGTTCAAGCAAACCTACTTTCTCCAATGGTTCTTGCCTTCGCGCTCGGCGCGGTGGCGACTGTGATCAAGAGCGACCTGCGACTACCGGAAGGCCTGTACCAGGCGCTCTCGGTCTATCTCCTGTTCGCGATCGGGCTCAAAGGAGGAGTGGCGCTTTCGTCCACTCCCGCTACCCAGATTGCCCTCCCCATCGTAGCGACTCTGCTGCTGTCCGTGATGACTCCTGCTGTGGCGTACCTGTCTGCCCGCCGAGCTTGCGGCCTGGGCAAGGCGGACGCCGGGGCACTTGCCGCCCACTACGGATCGGTTTCCGCCGTCACCTTTATGGCCGCGCTGTCCCTGACCCAAGCCGTTGGGCTCAACCCTGAAGGCTATATGCCGGCGCTGGTCGCGGTGCTCGAGGTTCCGGCGATCCTCATCGGTCTGCTTTTGGCTCGCCAACGCAGTGGCAATGGAGAGCTAGCCCACGCGGTGAAGGAAGTGTTCACGGGCAAGACGATCATCCTGCTGCTAGGCGGCATGGCGGTGGGAATGCTCACGGGTAAGCAGGGCCTCCAGGATGTCGCCCCAGTCTTCGTCGATCCGTTCAAGGGTGCGCTGGTGTTCTTCCTGCTTGAGCTCGGCATCATCGCGGGCGGTCGGTTCACCGACCTCCGGGGAAGGCGCGGGCTTCTGATCGTCGCCTTCGGCATCGCCGTGCCCCTCTTCAACGGAGCGCTCGGGGTCTACGCGGGAACGCTGGCCGGGCTCTCGATCGGCGGGGCCGCCGTACTCGGCGCGATGGCAGCCAGCGCGTCCTACATCGCTGCCCCCGCCGCCGTTCGTCTCGCCATTCCGCAGGCAAGCCCTGGCATCTACCTGACCGCCTCCCTGGCCGTCACCTTCCCTTTCAATCTCGTAATCGGCATCCCCCTGCACGTAGAACTCGCGCGAATGCTAGGGGGGTAAATCCTGGCTTTGCTGCATGGATCTAGACCATCGAGTTCGAGAAACCGGCGTGGGGATCCTGCCACCTGACTTGACATTCGGGACGAAGCATATATGCACTTTTTCTCGCATGGACGGCCCTAACGAATTCCCTATCGACGACAACCATCAATAACAATGAGCGCGGTTCAGCCAATACCGGACCTGAAGCTGATCTCCGGGCGACGCGAGGAGCGGAAGCAGCGGCGGCTGCTTGGCGAGTCCTTGGTGGAAGCCGGTCTGATCACGGACGACCAGCTTCGGCTCGCCCTCGAGTACGTTCGCAAGCACGGTGGTTTCCTCGGGGATGTGCTCGTGACGCAAGGCACGGTGTCCATAACCGATATTCGTTCCACTCTAGAAGAGATCACGGGCTTTCCGGTGATCGATCTCGCCCATACGTCGATCGATCCTGAGGTCGCGCAGTCGATTCCCGAGGCAATCGCCTTGGCAAAGGGGGTGTTCCCCGTGGCCAACCGCAACGGGAGCGTTCTGTTGGCCATGGTCGACCCGCTTAACCTGACTCTCGTCGAGGAAATGCGGTCGCGCCTGCGCCGGCCAATCGAGCCTTGCATCGCGTTCTCCACCGATATTGCGGACGCCGTTCGTCGGACCCACAACGTTCGCAGCCGGACGAGCGAGCTTCTCGACAGCATGATAGAGGAATCGCAGCCTGGCCTAGAGCTGCCGGTTGACGAATTCGATCAAGGCGTGGACGACGGGCCGGTCGTCCGGTTGGTCGACTCGATCCTCCAAAGCGCGGTGACGGCGGGGGCCAGCGACATCCACATTGAACCCACGGAAAGCGACATCAAGGTCCGTTACCGAATCGACGGAAGTCTTCGCGAGCAGATGCAGGTCCCGATGAGCTTCCACGCCGCAGTGTCCTCGCGCCTGAAGATCATGAGCGAGCTCGACATCTCCGAACGGCGAAAGCCACAGGACGGCCGGTTCAGCGTCCGTGGAGGCAGCGATGGACGGGAGTTCGACGTGCGATTGAGCACCCTTCCGACGGTTTACGGCGAGAAGGTCTGCATGCGTCTCCTCCAAAAGTCGAACGCCGCGGCGAGCCTAGACCGTCTGGGGATGCTGCCCGACCAGCGGGCACGCTACGACCGCTTTATCCGGCACCCGCACGGCCTGATCCTCGTTACCGGCCCGACCGGATCGGGCAAATCCACCAGTCTGTACGCGGCGCTCCAGGACATCGCGCGGCCCGACATCAACATCAGCACGATCGAGGACCCGGTCGAGTACCGCATGCCGAGCGTCAACCAGGTTCAGGTCAACGCCCGGGCCGGCGTCACATTTGCGGTTGGGCTTCGCGCCCTTGTTCGCCAAGATCCGGACGTTATCCTTGTGGGCGAGATCCGAGATGCCGAGACCGCAGAAGTGGCCATCCAGGCGGCGCTGACGGGGCACCTCGTCCTGAGTTCCCTGCATACCCGGGACGCTCCCAGCGCTCTTGTCCGACTGACGCAGATGGGCGTCGAACCCTATCTGGTGTCCTCATCGGTAGTGGGCGTTGTGGGGCAACGCCTCCTTCGGTCGGTTTGCCCTCACTGCCGGATCGTACGGCAAGCCAAGCCCGCAGAGCTCGAGATCTTGTTCGGCGAGACGGCTGGCGAGACCACCGTCGCCGAAGGCAAGGGCTGCCCCCGGTGCGACGGGATGGGCACGCGAGGCCGAACGGCCGCCTTTGAGATCGCCGAAGTTACCGATGCCATGCGGGAGATCATCCTCCGCCGCGGCTCGGGCGTGGAGCTTATGCAACAAGCCAGAACGGAAGGAATGGTTTCCATGCGCGAAGCTGCGGTTCGAAAAGTTCTAGACCACGCCGTACCCGTTTCTGAAATCGTCCGCGTGTTCGGACACGAGAATCTGTAGACCATGCCGACTTACCAGTACACGGTTCGTGATTCCTCGGGCAACGCCGAATCCGGTCTTCTCGCCGCCGACAGTACGGATCATCTGAAGCGGTCTCTCCGGGCCAGCGATCTTTATTTGATTTCCTGCAAGGAAGTCGGAGATAGAAGCCGGTCCGGTAAGTCCTCAGCGGATCTACCGCTCAGATCTGGCAAGGTTCCGTCCCAAGACGTCATCATCCTCCTCAAGCAACTCTCGACCTTCGTTCGCGCGGGCCTGAGCATGGACGCGGGACTCGAGGCCATGGCGCGCCAGTCGCGTAATGGACAGCTCCGGAAAGTCCTGCAAGACGTTCGATCCCAAGTCCTCCAGGGGTCGCCCCTATCGGTGGCGATGCGGCGTCACGGATCGGTATTCGACGCGATCACCCTTTCATTAGTCGAAGCCGGAGAAGACACTGGCATGCTTCCGGCGACCTTGCGGGTAGCCGCAGACCAACTTGAGCGACGAAACCGCATCGTCAAGACGATCAAGTCAGCGACGATCTACCCCAAGATCGTGATCGCCGTGACGGTAATGACGGTCGCCGCGATGCTGCTCCTCGTGGTCCCTACTTTCCAGGAGGTGTACCGCCAGTTCCGCTCAGAGCTGCCGGTACACACTCAGTTACTTCTGAATCTCAGCAAGTTTTTGCAAACCCGCTGGTGGCTCGTCTTCCCTCTGGTCGCCGGAAGCGTCTACGGCGGATCGGCCTTCCTCAAAACCGCAGCGGGTCGGCGGTACTTCGACCTCCTGGTTTTGAAGACACCCTTCTTGAGCGACCTTGTCCGCAAGATTGCCATGACCCGGTTCGCCCACACGTTCACCGCGGCGACCAAAGGCGGCGTTCCCGTTCTCCGCTCTCTGAACCTCGCCGGGAGCACGGTGGGCAACTCGGTGATCCGCGCCGCCGTGCTGGATGCGACCAATGGCGTGCGCAGCGGGGGCCGGCTCTCGACCGAACTTGAACGAACGGGAGAGTTTCCGGTGCTGATGACCCGAATGATGGCCTCGGGCGAAGAGTCCGGGCAGCTCGAAAGGATGCTGGAGGAAATCACCCTTCTCTACGAGGAGGAAGTCGATGAGACGATCGGACGCCTAGGCAAAGTAATCGAACCGGTGCTCGCCGTGATCGTCGGCGGCATCGTCTTGTGCGTGATGCTTGCGCTCTATACGCCTATTTTCAACCTCACCCGAGCTCTGAAAAAGTAGGGGCGTTAGACCGATCATTTGAAAAGGGAGTTGCTCGCCTCGATTGCCAGTGCGGTCGGAGCAGGTGTACCCAGAAGGTGTAACTGTCGGTTTTCTCGTCCAGCGCCTAGAGTTACTGATGAGCCACGGCAAAAAGATTTGAAAAGGATAGAAGAGATGCCCAAGCGCCACACCTATGCTTTCACCCTCGTCGAACTGCTAATCGCTCTTTCGATTCTGGGCATCGTAAGTTCGATCGCGATGCCCCTCTACATCTCAGCGATCGCTGATAGCCGAGTAACGACGGCCGGTGCCAATGCGAAGGCACTTGCCGCCGCCATTCAAACCGATGTGACCCGCAAAGGCGGTGTCGATTACGCCAACTACAAGACGACCCTTCCTACCGAGACCGTTAACTACCTTGGGGGATCCGTACCCGACAATCCTTGCTCATCGACGACCGGCTACGGGGGTTACACCGTAACCGCCAGCAACGGCGACAAGATGTTGGTCATTACCCCGAAGGACGAGAACTGCAAGGGCGCGGCGCTGCCTTCGGTCACCCTTGTGCTCTAGTCAAAAGAGATGAAGCGTTTGTCGTCCCTGGATCGATTCCTCCCTTCCCCGTCTTGCGCGACGGCGCAATTTTAGAGACGGCCATCAACCGATGAGAGACCCCCGCCTGTCCAAATGTCCCCGCCCTGCCCGAGAACGCGGCACCGCGCTCATCATGGCGCTGTCGTTTGCCTTGGTCGCGGCGTTCATCCTTGCCGGGGCGCTCCTCCTCGTGGGCCAGCGGATGGGTTACTCCCGGATCGACGTGAGCGAGAACGCGGTACTCTTTATCGCTGAGGCCGGAATCAACGACGAACTCGACTTCGTAAACCGGAACATCACCAATCCGACTCCTACACTCCGGTCGACCCCTCCGGGCGTTCGCTCCGGCCAGCGGTTCTCCGGCCGACGCGGTTCGGTGGCTGGGGCCGAAGGCGACTTTTGGGTGTTCACGAGTGCCGACCGCGAGGGGACCGTCGCTTGGGACGGACGCAACCCCATCTACTACGTCCACTCGATCGGGCAGGTGGACGGCATCACCCGACAGGTAAGGATCAACGGCACCCTGCCGGGCGCCGGGACGGTTTCCGCCGACCGCTCCGGCCCCGTCCCGACATCGATCCAAGGTCCGTTCGGCTTCTTCTCCGTGTTCGGGATCAACGAGAAGCAGGGGAGCAACCCGTGCCTCAACATCCCGGGATCGGCGGTGGTGAACGTCACCGGAGTCGTCGGCGTTAATGGACGCATCAGCCAAAGCGGAACCCTCAACTTCACGTCGGGGCAGAACTTCGGGACCGCTTACCAAGCGATCGGCACTCAGTTAACTGGAAGTGGAGTCTCGGGCCGGGCCCATGTATTGAACTGGCTTTCGGTGGACGAGGTTGCCCGCCGCGCGTTCGGTCTGGGATCTACGGTGAACCCCTGGGACCACCTGGCAGTTGCGGGAAACAACGACAACGGCAGAGTGCGGATGTTCGCGCCGACGGGCAGCTCCCTTTCGACCACGGGAACGGTTTCGGCTCGGTTTTCCAGCAGCGGCCAAACCGTGCTCACAAACTCCAACTATTCGAAGAACGATCTCATGCTGCCCAGCGGCACTAGCAGAGGCCGCCTTGGTTCCTTCGAGGGGGTCACCGCCGTGAACGGAGTCCGGACCCTCATATTCCCCCCTGGCGACTATTTGATCTCGGACCTTAGCCTAGACAACCTGGCGGAAACTCGAGTCATCATCGACTTTGGCGGTCTTACCGTTGGCGGTAACCCCACCTACCGTCCCATCCGCTTTTGGATGAACGGAGGCAGCAACAACGATCTCCTGCGCCTTCCGCTCAGCATGACCGTTCCCGGGGGCACGGGGATCTCAAGCACGGGTTCCGCCATGGGATTCCGGATTTTCTACAACAAGGCGTCCGTCTTCAACCTGGAGCGAGACACCTCGTCCACTGGCGTCCACCGAGCGTTCGGCGCGATTTATTCCGTCACCCCCGACGGGCGCACGTCGATCGACATCAAAGGGGGCGGGTCGTTTGGCACCCGCCTTGAGCTGAGAGGAGCGGTCGTGGCGGACCAGGTCTCGTTCAACGGCTACACCACCATCATAGGCGCGACGGCGGATAACTTCGTCACCAACCCTAACGACCCGATTATGGGAGTCCAGTATGCGACTGCGTACACCGCCCGCTAGACAGCGCCGGGCCTTCGGCCTCGTCGAGCTCCTCGTGGCGCTCGTGCTCTTTGCGGTGACGACGGGCACGGTGGCTTTGGTTTCCCAGGCCGTTATGAGGGCGGGAGACACCTCGCGAGTGCTCGAGGTCGCGGGAATCACGGCCCACCGCGACCTTGAGATGGCAAAGATCACCGGATGGGCGAATCTTCCCCTGGGAACCGTCCAATCGACGGGTGCCCGGGCCACGGGTCGGTGGACGGGGCCGATTCGGTACTACGACGGCCAAGGAGTCGAGGTAAGCGCAAGCCAAGCTCCGCAGCGAGCTCGCTATCGGGTCCAGCGGTTCATCGACGACGACGACGTCTCTGTTTGGGGCACGACCTACACCTTACAGCCCTTGACTATCCGTCGCGTTCGGGCCGAGGTGCGCCGGTATCCCGAGAACTCCTACCTCTTTACCTACGGTACGCTGATCGTTCGAGGCGGGATATGAGACAGCGTGGGTATTCGCTGATCCAGGCAATGCTGTACGTCGCGGTTTGCGGAGTTTTGCTTGGTGCCGTGGCCCCCGCTTTCGTGACGCTCCACGAGGTTTCCGTAAGTACCGGCTCGGACTGGGGTGACGCGTTCCAGCTACGGCAGTTCGCGAGCAACCTCGGCACCCGGATCCGTAGCGCCGTTCCTTGCGATGTGACCGCGGGCTGCACGGGGCTAGACTTTGCCAGCGTCGAACTCGCCGAAGCCGACCGGGTCCGGTTCTACATCACCAACGCGGGTGCCACCCGAGAGATCAAGTCCGTACCCGGGGTCGGAGTAACCCTCACCGAGGGCGGAAAGACGCAGACCATTATTCCCGGCGCTGCCGCGACATTTAGGTACGTGGTTAGTCCGACGAACTCCTACAACCTGGCTGGCGACCCCTACACCGAAGCCTTTTGGAGCAACAGCGTGACCGGGTCGAACCGGCTCCAAGTAGCGGCAGTCGCCGTCGACGTGACGCGGACGGAGGGCGGGACGACCCTGCGCCAGAGCACGTGGGTCCGCCTTCGGAACAGTCCGGTCAAGCGCGGGGATGGGAACCTTTGAGGTGGATTGCCACTGAGCAAAATGCCCGCCGAATAGGAATCGAGCTCACCCCATCCCATGTGCATGCGGTGCACATGCTGGTCGGCCTCCGCACGATGAAGATCCTGGGCTCCGCCCGAGTCCCGTTGCCGGAGGGCGCGATCCGGGGTGACGCCACGACCGATGTCGCGGCCTTGGTGTTGGCGATACGGTCGGTACTCCGGCAAGCGCAGGTGACAACCCCCTGTAGGGCGTCCATCGCACTGCCGGACTCGTGGTGCTCCATGGTGTCCCTGTCCGTACCGCCCGTGCCCGACGCCGAACTGCCGACCGTGGTACTGGGAGAGTTGGAGCACTACGGGGCGGTCACCAGCCTGGACCAAACGTCCGCTTTTATCCGCACCCGCCCCCTGAATAAGTCCGCCAGCACTCAGCCGATCGGAGTAGCCGCTTTCATCGCTTCCCGGGCCACCATCGCCTCCGTGGTGGAGGCGATGAGCATGGCAGGTGTCACCGTCGTTTCCACCGAACCCCTCCCGATCGCTCGACTGCGCGGGGCGGCGGTCGTCACCCCCGCGAATCCAAGGCTTTACCTGACGGTCGGGCACTCCTATACCGACTTCTCCACGGTGGTCGGGGGGGAGCTTCGGTTCTACCGCCGAATCGATCTTGGTCTTCACCATCTTTTGGGCGACGAAGGCGCGCCGGGGCCGTCTAAGCGGCGAACCACGGACATTCACGTGGAAACGGTAGCCGTGGAGTTGAGCCGAAGCATCTCGTTTTTTGAGCGTGAGGACCCAAGCCTAGCGGGTCACATCGGCTGCACGCTCGTCACCGAGACCGAAGTCGCGCCCTGGCTGGCGGAGGAGCTTCATGGAAGAACGGGGATTCCCATCGAGATCCCCGCCCTGCCCCACGTCGGTGATGGTGGCTTAGGCGCTCCGGTCGGCGCGGGAGCCTACGGCCTCGCATTGATAGAGGACCCGGCCGCCCATGCCGTGCCTCCGGTCAGCTTCGTGACGGGCGAGGCGGAGAGGGGCAACGCAAAGTCCCAGAAGGCCACGCTTGCCCCTTTCGCCCTTGCCGCCGGTCTCTTGCTGGTCGGCGCCATCGCCTGGGTGACGATGGGGCAGAAGGAGACGGTGCGGCGCGGGGAGGCCGCCCGGCTCGCCAAGTCGGCGGAGGCGCTTCGGGCACAAGTCAGCGAGGAGCAGTCGGCAAGGTTGGAGTACCGGGACCTGCGCCGAAAGGGTCTGTCCTTTATCGAGCTCATGGACAGCCTGGCTGGAAGCCTTCCGTCCAGCGTCGGACTCGAGACCGTGACCGCCGAGGAGGCGGGCGGGGTGCGCGTTTCAGGGCAAGCCCGTGATGAAGCTGCCCTTTCTCAGGCCATGGGAGCGGTGCAGCGGTCCCCATGGTTGATGGATATCCAGATCGGAACGGTTGAGGAACGGCGGGCAGGGGAGCCTCTCCAGTTCACCCTGACCGCCAAGCTCCGACCAAGAGGAGCCGGGAACCGGTGAATCGATCTCCGCTTGCGATCTGGGCAACGCTTGTCGCCGGGACCATGGTCGCGGTCTGGCTTATCGGTTCGTCTTACCTCGGCCTCCGAGCCGCCGACGTCGTCCGCAGCCAGGCCGAACGCGAGTACGCCAACGAATCCCAACGGTTGACGGCTAACGCGGGCGATCTGACCAAGCCGACGATCGCAGCCGCGTTGGAACAGCCCACGGAGGAGACGACGTTCTACAACACCTTTCGCGGCTGGTGCGAAAAAGAAGACGTCCGCCTAACCCGCTACACCACCCAACCTCGGGATCCCGTCGATCAAGCTGCGGGCCAGAAAGTGAAGCCTCGCGTGGTGACGGTCGTTCTTGAGGCCCACTACCCGAACATCCGCCGGGCCTTGCTGCAAATGGAGCGAGGACCAAGGCTGGTAAACATCTCTCGAGCTGAGTGGCAAAGAGCCGAAAGCGGCCGAACAAAACTGACTTTGACTTTGACCCGGTACGTTGCACCATCGCCCTAAGATCGGCTATCCAGACCCCGGTTACCTGCCATGAACACGAAATCGCCCGCTGTCGCCGCCGTTTTCTTCACGGTCTTCCTGCTCACGGCATTCTGGCGCCTCGGACCGCTCCTTACATCGAAAGAGTCGGCGGTCGTCCGCCCCATCACCAGCACGCTGAAGGCGTTCCAGCCCTCGGAAGAACCGACTGAGGACATTCCCCCGCCGACGCCGGTTCTCGACGCTGATCCTTTCCGAACGATCGCCGGCCCTCGGGCCGAAGAACTGCCCGTTGCCCCAGTTCGGGCCATGGAACCCCCTGTCGTCAACAGTGGGCCCCTGATGCCGATGCCGCTCGCCACTGAAGTGGTGCCAAGCCCTCCCCCTAGCCCAGCGCGCCCAGCACCCCAACCACCCCCAATGCCCAAGATCGAGTTGCAGGGGATCGTGGAG
>Ga0216301_1000357_pt1 | contig 12427 bp, 8 predicted proteins | sample 4hB_Boncat_minus_FD_156203 | JGI IMG/M metagenome (GOLD analysis project Ga0216301, IMG submission 156203) | Terrestrial sediment cell enrichment communities for BONCAT metagenomics from Utah, United States - 4hB_Boncat_minus | ecosystem: Environmental > Terrestrial > Deep subsurface > Rock...
TCGGATCCGCGGGAAGCTGGGCGGCCCGCAGGCGGTGACGGCCGCCGCCCACAAGTTGGCGCGCATCTTCTACCATCTGGTGACCACGCAAGAAGCTTATGATGAGAGTGTGTTCCAACGCGAAGACGCGCAGTATCAGGCGCGGCGGCTCGCCGCGGTCCACCGTCAGGCCAAATCCCTGGGCTACAGCCTCACGCCCTGTGAAGTTTTTTGAGAGGGACACAGATATTACAGAAGGACACAGATGGGATGGTGAGGGAGCGAGGAGGGAGATTGCTCCCCCCGTAGGCAAAAAGGGCCTGCCGGGGTTAGTGGCTTCGGACGCGAAAACGGGGAGCGCGCTCCGCCAGGATGGCTGATCGGAGCACACTCCCCGTGAAGGGCGGCAGCTTGGGCTACTTCTTGAACTTCTTGTCCAGCACGCGCTCGATGGTTCCGGCCAACTTCCCGCCGCGGAGAGCGGCGCCGGCGGCCAGGATCTCACCGGTGTCGCCGTCTACCAGATAGGCCTGCGGGATGGACTCGACGCCGTAGAGCTGGGCCACGGCGGCCTTCCAGAACTTGCCGTCATAGACCTGCGGCCAGGGCATGTTCCGATCTTTCGTGAAGGCGGCCAGCTTCTCGGCGGCGTTCTCCTGATCGAGGCTGATGCCCAGGACCTCCAGGCCCCGCTCGTGGTACTTCTCATAGGCGGCGGTGAGATGGGGCAGCTCCGCGATGCAGGGGCCGCACCAGGTCGCCCAGAAGTCGAGCAGCACGACCTTGCCTTTGTAGGAGGAAGGGAAACTCAGCGCCTTGCCGCTCGTCGTCTTGGCCTCGAAGACGATGGCCTTCTTTCCCGGGGACAGGTCCGGCGGCGGGAGGATCTCCGCCACCGTCTGCTTCGACTCGACGATCTCGAAGCTGCCGCCGGCGGCGTTCAGTCCGGTGACCTCATACGTGACGCCGCCGATGTTGAACGGCTTCCCCACGTCGTACTGCTCTCCGCGCGGCTCGAACCGCCCGTTGCCGTTCAGGTCGATGAGCAGCACCACGCCGCGACTTTTGCCCGCCTCCACCTCTCTGCCACGGAAGTCCGCCGTGCCCGCGACATCCTGGAGCATGACCGGGTACTTCTTACCGCCGACCGTGGCCTCGCCTTCGTAGGCGTAGTCGGGGTAGAAGAGAATGCTGTCTTTGAGCGCGATCCTGCCCGCGTCCGCTTTGTCGAAGCGGTAAGCCTGGAACTGGAGGGGGGACTGTGCGCCTGGGTGAGGTGACTTCACCGTAATGGCGCCCATATGGCGGAGCAAATCGGCGCCGTCCCGCCCTTTGTACGGCTGTGCGGTCCAGGTGACGGCCGGATCATCCGTCAGGTCGCCGTTGGCGTTGGCGTCGACCAGCAAGCGGGCGGGCTTGCCCGCGGGCTCATCGAGGACCAGGAAGACGGAGGCGGCCTTCTCGCGCGGGCCGAGGGCGAGGACCCCGTAAAGAGGCGCGGACAGGTCTTCCGGCGCCTTCGTGATGCCCGCCGGCCGCTCCGACGTCAGGATGAGCCGCTGGGGCGAGTATGAGCCGATTTTGCGCGCGGCTCCGGACGGAAGCAGCTTGAGCTGCACGGGTTCGCTCCAGGCGGCGGCGGCTACCGCGCCCAGCGTCGCCAGCCCGAGTAAAACAGGTTTGCGGGTAGTCATCGGCCTCTGCCCTTTCTGATCCACATTGTTATCGCTACTGTCCTTGAGGATCTGGTTCGGGGCCGGCGGATAGATTCCTCTCCCACCTCAGAAAGCGCTCCGCTACTTCTTCTGGAGGGCGCGCTGGGCCATCGCGTAGATGCAGCCGTGCCGGACGCCGTTGCCCGTAATGGTGATGCGAGGGGCGGAAAGGCGGGCCATCAACTGGTGCGCGATCATGGCGCCGGCCAGGATGACGTCGGCGCGCTGCGGCTCCAGGCCGGGAACGCGCTTGCGGAACTTGAGGGGCAGGCTGCGGAAGAGGTCCACCAACTCCGCCACCCGTTTGTGCGGCAGCAAGAGGCCGTGAAGATCCGCCCCGGCGGCCATTCCGGCGGCCCGCGCCGTGCTCGCCATGTGGTAGAGCGTGCCGCCGGAGCCCAGAACCACCGAAGCAGGCGGCATCGGCTCCACCGGCGCCAGAACGGTTTCGATGGCGAGGTCGGCGGCGTCGCACTCCCGAACCCCGGGCGGGTCCCCGCGCAGGAACAGCTCGGTGAGGCGGACGGCGCCGAGCGGATAGCTGGCGCGACTGTGGATGGCCGAGCCGACGCCCCGCACCACTTCCGTGCTGCCGCCGCCGATGTCGATCACCACGCGCTCGCCGTCGACGCCGGGCAGGCGGCGGTCGTGGAGGTTGCCGCAATAGGCGAGCTCCGCCTCCTGCTCGCCGCTGATCACCTCGATGGGCAATCCGCACGCCTGCCGCACCTCGGACTGGAAATCGGCGCCGTTCTTGGCTTCGCGGAGGATGCTGGTTCCCACGGCGGCGATGCCGTCGGCGCCGGAGGCGCGAGCGGTGCGGATGAACTCGCAGATGACGTCGAGCGTGCGGTCGCGGGCGGGGCGAGTGAGGCGCCTGGAGACGTAGGATTGCTCGCTGAGGCGGGTGACCTCCTCGCCGTCTTCAACAGGCGTGAGGCAGCCTCCGACGTCCACATCCGCCACCAGCAGCAGGACGGAGTTGCTCCCCACCTCGATGGCCGCGTAGCGGCCTGGATAAAACGGCTGCTGTAGATCCATGTCACGCGCCCACGCGGCGTCCCCTCAATCGATGATAGCGGAATCTCGCCGCCCTGGCTCTCCGGCCGGATCGTAATACCGCGCGCCCGCCCGTGATAATCGGGAAGCCGTCCGGCCAGCCGCTGACTTCCGCTGCGCCGGCGCCGGTGGAGGCCGTGGCCAGCCACCGGCGCTCCGGTGGTTAGATAGGCGCTGAGACGAGCGGGGAACGGGAGAACGTGGGATCGTCGTCTCCCCACACTCCCGTTCCCCGCTCGTGTCCCGATACGCAGTCGGCCCCGTCTTAGTGCGGCGCGTGACCGGGGTGGACTTTCACCAGCTCCACGTCGAACACGAGCGTCGCGTTCGGCGGGATGGGACCACTCCCCTCGGGCCCGTAACCCAACGCCGGCGGAATGACGAGCTGGCGGCGCTCGCCTTCCTTCATTCCTTTGACGCCCATGTCCCAGCCTTTGATGACCCGTCCGTGCCCAAGAGGGAACCGGATGGGCTCGCCGCGGTCCAGGGAGCTGTCAAACTTCATTTTATTGCTCTGGAGCCAGCCGGTATAGTGGACTTCCACATCTCCGTGGGCGGCCACCTTCCCCTTGCCGGGCTTCAACACCGCGTACTTCAGGCCGCCGGGAAGCGTCTTGTACTTACCGGCCGCTACCTTTGCGGGGCCCGCCGGCGCCTTACCGCCCTTCTGCGCCGCAACCGGCGACGTCGCGACACCCGCCGCCGCCACCGCCAGCGCGATCTTCCAGCACTGCTTCATCCGTCTCTCCTCATTCCGGCGCTGCGCCGGTCTCCCTACCACTCCAACACTGCGGCCGGCGGCGCTGCCCGCCGGCGTTTAAGGTCCCTCTGTCGAGGCGTTCAGAGACGCACCTCTACCGGACAGTGGGCGGCGACCGCATCGAGCAGCTCGTCGATGCGGATCGGCTTGACGAAATAGCTGGCCGCCTGAAGCATGGACTGATTCTGTTCCGTAAGGTCCGCGCCGCTGACGATGACGACCGGCGCCTGCGCAAGGGCGGGGTCCGCGAGCTGGCGACGGCGGAACTCCCAACCATTCATCCGGGGCATCATCAAGTCGAGCAAGATCACGCTCGGCGGCGGATTGTTCCGCAGGTAGTCGAGCGCTTCCTGCCCGTCGGCGGCCGTGGCGACCGCGTAGCCTTCCATTCCCAGGATCTCGGCCAGGCTGGCGCGCGCGTCTTCCTGGTCGTCCACCACCAGCACGCAGGTTGCCTCTCGCTTCACACCGTTGCCTCTCGATCCGGCGACTCGGTCTGCCGGGCGGCTGGGGTCTCCTCCAGCGCAGGGAGCCGCACGAGGAACTCGCTGCCCTGTCCCAGGCCGGGGCTGGAAGCCGTCACCACACCGCCATGCATCTGCACCAACCCCCGCACGAGGCTCAAGCCGATGCCCAACCCTTCCCGAGACTCCCCTAGCGTCCGCTCCGATTGCGAGAACAACTCAAAGATCGACGGGAGCGCTTCCGGCGCGATCCCCATTCCCGTATCCACTACTCGGATGATAACCTCGTCGCCGCTCCGCTCGCCACAGAAGCAGATCCGCCCGCCGGGCGCGGTGTACTTCGCGGCGTTGCTGAGTAAATTGGCGAACACCTGCGTCAACCGGGCCGCATCTCCGTGGACCCGCACGTCGTCGCCCGGCAGCATCACCGTCAGCTCATGCTCGCGCTCCGCCACCAGGCCGCTCACCGTCTCGGCCGCCTCCCGCATCACGCGCCCCACGGATAGAGGCTGAGAGCGCAGCACCAGCTTCCCGGTCTTGATGCGGGAGACGTCTTGCATGTCGCCCACCAGCCGCGACATGAGGGCGCTCTGGCGCTCCAGCATCTCCAGGTACCGGTGCACGACGGCGGGATCTTCCGCCCGGCGGCGGAGGATGTGCAGGGCGTTGGAGATGGAGCCGAGAGGATTGCGCAGCTCGTGGCCCAGCATCGCCAGGAATTCGTCTTTGCGCCGATCAGCGTCCCGCAGGGACTCTTCGATCAGCTTCTGCTCCGTCACGTCCTGCACCAGGCCCAGCATTCCAGTGAGTGCGCCTTCGGGGGTGTAGAGCGCCTGGCCCCGGGCCGACACCCAGCGCAGGCCGCCATCGGGCAGCACCACGCGATACTCCACGTCGTAGTCGCTGCGCTCGGCGATGACGCGCGTTACGGCCTGCCGCGTCGGCTCGCGATCCTCCTCGTGGAGCAGAGCCACCATCTCGCTCCACGTGACTCCCACGCCGGACGTCATTCCAAAGATCTCCGCGCCGCGCTCGGAGAGCTGCACCCGGTCGGTGGCGGCGTCCCACGTCCAGGGGCCCATCCGGGCGCTCGTGAGCGCCAGGCTGAGGCGGGCGGCGGTGTCGCGGAGCTGCTTGTCCGCCTCGGCGCGCTCGATATCCGCCCAGCAGCGCTCCGCCACCAGCTCCAGCAGCCGCACTTCCTCCGCGGTCCACTGCCGGGGAACGGTCTGGTGGATGGCCATCAACGCGGCGAGCCGGCCGGACTTGATGAGCGACACGCAGACCACCGCCTGGATCTCGGTGATGCGGTAGGCTGCGAGGTCTTCGTCCGGCGGCGCTTCCCGGTCGATGTCGTGGACGATGTAGGGCTGACCGGCACGCAGCTCCCGGAGCGCCCGGCGACCGAACGCGGTCAGCGGGTATCTCCCCACGATGCTCTTACAGCCGCGTGTGTGGTCTCCCAGGATGACGAAGTGGTCTTCGTCGTCCTCTACGGGGGCGTAGGCGCAGCGCGACACCGCCAGGTGCTCCCCGAGCAGCCGCGCGGCGGTCGCCATGATGTCCGCGGGCTCGGAGAGCTGGCGGGTGGCCTCATTCAGCTCCACCAGGAAGTTGAGCGTCCGCTCGCGCGCCTTCTCCTCCGTCACGTCCCGGAACTCGACGACTCCGCCCACCGTCTCCCCGTCCTCTTCGAGAGGCGCCAGGGTGGACACCGAGTGGAAGAACGTCCCATCTTTGCGAACGAAGACGTCTTCATGGCCCCGAAGTGACCGCCGGGAAGCGGAGGCGACGTCGATGGGGCACTCCTCAATCGCGTAGGGACGCCCGTCCGGATGGAGATGGTGAACCGTGTCGTGGAGGCGGGCTCCCAGGACGTCTTCTTCCGCAAAGCCGGTGATGCGCGTGAAGGCGGGGTTGACGTAGGTGAGGCGGTTCTCCACGTCCACCATCACCAGCGCCGAGTCGGCGTTGTTCGTGATCGTGCGCAGCAGTTCTCTCTGGCGGCGCAGCTCCTCCTCGGCCCGCTTCAGCTCCGTCAGGTCCGTGGAGACGCCAATAATACCTGTCAGGTTCCCGGCCGCGTCTCGGATGGGCGTATCGGTCAGCCAGACCGGAAAAGCGCTGCCGTCGCGGCGGCGGACCATGAACTCGCCGGCCCAGCTCTGGCCCGCGCGCAGGCGCTCCATAATGGCCTCCGCCTGCGCCTGGGTAGCTTCCGTGGGCGTCACGTCGATGATGTTGCGCCCCAGCACCTCCGCCGCCGGCCAGCCGAACAGGCGCTCGGCATAACGGTTCCAATAGGTGATGACGCCGTGGAGATCGGTGGCGATGACGGCCTGCTCCACGGTGTCCAGCAAGTACGCCTGGCGGCGCAGCGCGGCCTCGGCGCGCTTCCGCTCGGTGATGTCGAGCCCCAGGTGGATCACGCCGGCCGGCTTCCCATCTGCGCCCAGCAGCGGAGCGTAGGCGACGTGCGCGTAGAGGAGGCCGCCGCCGGGCAGCCTCACCTCCAGCTCCGGCAGCACGACGGCTTCGCCCGTCCGCAGCACGCCGCCCAGCACGTGACGCAGCTCCTGGTCAGCCTCCAGCGCCAGATCGGAAATGGTTCGGCCGAGGATCTGGGAAGCGGCGAGGCCCAGCATCTTCTCGCCGGCCGGGTTCATCAGCGTGAACCGGTGGTCGGGCCCCTCCGTTACGGCGATGCCCAGCGGCGCGTGCCCGACGATGTGGCGGACGAAGTCACGCTCGCGCTCGGCTTCCGCGCGACGGCGTTCAGCTTCGGCGCGCGCCTCCTGCTCTCGCATCAAGAGGAGGACGTCGTTCAGGGAGGCCGCCGCCAGGGTAGCGAAGGTCTCCAGAACGTGAACGACCTCGGGATGCAGCTCCTGACGCGAGAAATAGATGAAGACGCCGCGCAACTCCCCGCCGCTGAGAAGCGGAAACCCGGCCGCCGAAACCAGTCCTTCTCGCAGCACCCATTCCTGATCGAACTGCGGGTCGCCGACCAGCCCGTTCCGGACGAACGGCTTCCGCGTGCGGGCGATCTCCCCGACTTTGTAGGGATAACTCGCCACATCAATGGTGGCCCGGGGGCTGCTCGCCGTTTCGGTGGAGAGGCCGGCGCTCGCCTGAAGATGGAGCGTGTGCGTGCCCGGCTCGTAGAGCCAGATCCGCGCCAGCGCCCCGTCGAAGTCCGTCGCCAGCGTTCGGACGACGGTCTGAAAGACGCTCTCCAGGTCGCGGTGACCGGCAAGCTGGGCGGCGGCGGCGGTGGCCGCTCGGAGGTAGCGGGTAACGGTGAGCTGGCGCTCCAGTTCCACGCGGTCGCGCAGGTCCCGAAGGGAGCCGACGAAGAGCAGGCGGCCCTCCTGTTCGAAGGCGGACAGGGTCAATTCCACCTCCACCTCCGTCTCGTCCCTGCAAAGGGCCGGGACGCGCACGGGGTGACCGATGAGCTGCGCCTGGCGGGTAGTGCGGAAGCGGTGAAAGCCGTGGTGGTGCGCCTCGTGGAGGCGTGGCGGGATGATGGCGGTGAGCGGCTGCCCGACCAACTCTGCCGCGGACCAGCCGAGGAGTTTTTCGACGGCGGGGTTGGCGTAGAGGATCCGTCCTTCTTCGTCCGCAGCCATTACCGCATCCGCGACGGAGTCCAGTATCAGTTGACAGTCCAGATTCATCCCGCGACGCCTCACTGCGCTGGGTCGAACTCCGCGCGTGGGGCTATTATAACCGTTCCCCACCGGCTCGCTCTCCGCGGACGCCGGGAAGCGCGCCGGCTACTGCTCATCCGGGCTTCCAGAGCTTGTTCACGGCGCCGCGTATGCTTTCCAGCAACCCCGCCAGATCGGCCTCGCCGTGCCAGTGCTCCTCCACAACCGCCGGCGGCACGGCTCCGGCTACCCAGGTAAGGGTAACGCTCACCAGGATCAGGTCGTCCGCCACTCCGAGGACGGGGATGAAGTCCGGGATGAGATCGAAGGGCATCGCCAGGTAAGCCGCCAGAAGCCCCAGGCCGATCTTGCGCGAGCGAGGAACGCGGGGGTCGCGCGCCAGGCCTGTGGCGAGCCGCAGCAGGTTGGGCAACAGGAGCGCCGCCTCCCGCAGGCGGCCAACAGCCGCCTGGTACTGCACACGCGTCTCCTCGGGGCTGATGTCGCGGCCGCGCTTGTGGAAAGCGGTGGGCAACGCGAGGCAGCCCCACACCCAGGGGATGGCGATGGCGAACCCCGCGGCCACGTCGGAAGGGAAATGTTCGCCCAGGTAGACCCGGCTGAACCCCATCAGTAACGTGGCGGTGACTGCCGCGGCCCAGATCCACTTGCGCCGGCGCGGCGGCGCGTCGCGCGCCAGCCAGTAGGCCACCATGCAGTAGAGCACCAACGCAAAGAAGGAGTGGCCGGACGGGAAGGAGTAGCCCAGCGAGTCGAAGATGGACTCGGGGCGCGGCCGGTGGAACAGCCGCTTCAGCCCGGACACGAGGGCAGTGCCGCCGATACCGGCAACGAGCACCGTCAGCCCGTCGGGCCAGAAGCGGCGGGCGAGCGCGAGGCCCAGCACGCAGAGGCAGAAGACCGTCGTCTGTGTGTAGGGCCCGCCGGCCCAGGAAACCCCAACCATGAAGTCGAAGACCCACGGATCCCGGTGCGTGCGGAGCAAATCCAGAATTGCGCGATCGAACTCGCGCGTCTGCCCTTCCGTAACGTCGTGGGCGAGCTTGACGAAGAAGTACATCGCCACGACGGCGGCCAGGACGGCCAGGGTGAGACGCCCCGCCACGGGAGCCAGCGCCAGCCACACGGCGTCCAGGCGTGTCAGCCGCACGTTCTGCCCTTCGGAACTGCTTTTCACCTGTCTCCACTTCCCACCCGCGTCGAGCTGAAAACGCGTCGGCTCCACATGCTCTGGGCGGACGCGATCCTCAGTTCTTCATGCCGGTGACGGTGATGCCCTGGATGAAGCTCTTCTGCGCGAGGAAGAAGATGAGGATGACCGGCAGCACGACGAGGGTGGAAGCGGCCATGAGGAGAGGCCACTGGGTGCCGCCCTGCTGGCTCTGGTACGCCTGGAGGCCATACGCCAGGGTGTAGGTCTTCTGATCGGTGAGGTAGATGAGGGGGCCAAGAAAGTCGTTCCAGACGTACATGAAATTGAAAAGCGCCACGACGGATAGCGCGGGCTTGGCGAGAGGCAGCAGGATGTCGCGGAAGATTCTAAACTCCGAGCAGCCGTCGATCTTCGCGGCGTCCGACAGCTCGAAGGGGAGGCTCATGAAGAACTGCCGCAGCAGAAAGATGTTGAATGCGCTGCCGAAGAAGGCCGGGACCCAGAGCGGCTTCGGGCTCCCCACCCAGCCGAGCGTTTTGAATACCACGTAGACCGGCACCATCAGCACCGGAAACGGGATCATCATGGTGGCGATGGTGAGCGCGAAAGCGATGTTGCGGCCGGGCCAGTTGATCCGCGCGAAACCGTAGGCGATGAGCGAGTTCGAGAGCACCGTCCCCAGCACGGAGAGGATGGCGATGTACAGGGTGTTCTTGCCGTAACGAATGAACGGGATGTAGCCCAACTGCTCCGATTTGTAAGTGACGGCTTTCTGGTAATTCTCCCAGCGCCAGACAGGCGGGACGCGGATCGTGGCTGCGGGAACCGTCCGCTGCTCCTTCTTCGCGCCGGCCACATCTATCTCGATCCGGCGACTCGCACCCTCGTTCCCCAGAAGGGCCGCGAGCTTTTCCTCCGCGTCCGGCGTCTCCTTGTAGAACACGCCCGGATACTCCGCTCCATCCGCGCCCTTCACCGTCTCTTTATAAGGGACGAGACGCGGCGGCATCTCCATCGCCTGGGTGATCGGCTTGATGGAGGTAGCGATCATCCACACCAGCGGGAACAGGAACAGGATGCTCCCGGTCGCCAGGCACAGGTGGACCACGATTGTTGCTAACCGCGACTTCGCTTGCATCGGGGCTTCATCGGTTTCAGGTGTCGAGTTTCAGGTTCGGAGGCGCTACGGCTGTTGGGTTCCCCGGGGCCAAACGGGTTCTGGGGCTGATACGGCTTGTCGGAGGGAGTGCCCCGCGGCGCTCCTGCGTCGCTCCGTTCACAAGGACTCCCCTACTCCGGATCGTGTTCCGATCGGCGCTCCGAAATCCGCATGCTCTATTCCGAACCGTAGTGGACGTGCTTCTCGCTGAGCTTCATGGCGAGCATGGTGAGTACGAAAACGATGACGAACAGGACCCAGGCCATGGCGGAGGCATAGCCCATGCGGAGATACATGAACGCGTTGTCGTAGAGGTTTACGGCCAGGAAGTAGGCGCTGCGGGCGGGTTGCCCGCCAGGCGCCATGATGAACGGGATGGCGAAGTAGTTGAACGTCCCGATGATGGCCATGATGCCGTTGAACAAGATGACCGGGCTGACCATCGGCAGGGTGACGTTTCGGGTCTTCTGCCACCAGTTGGCGCCATCCAGGTCGGCTGCTTCGTACAGGTGGACCGGCACATCCTGAAGGCCGGCGAGGTAGATGACTACCGCGTTCCCCGTGCCCCACAGGCTCATGATGATGAACGCGGGCTTCACCCAGAAGGCATCGCTGAGCCAGTTGGGCGGCTTGAGCCGCCAGGCGCCCATCGCAGGAAGCAAGCCCGTGCCGAACAGCGCCATCAGAAGCAGCATCCCAATCGCAGCGCCAACCACGGCGCCCCGGCGGCGGGAATGACCACCGGGGCCGGCCATGGCGCGCCCGGCCAGCGCGAAGAGGGCGGGCGCAATAACCGCGAGGCCCTGAAGGAGCGAGCCGAGGGGGAACTGCTGCAGCGCGTAGTTGAGGATGCCGTACTTGCCGTTGAAGATCCACATCCAGAGGATCGCCAGGGCGACCGCGGGCACCATCGACGGGAGAAAGAAGATGGTGCGGTACACCGCCATACCCTTCACGCCCGTGTTCAACAGCATGGCGATGGTGAGCGCCACGAGGATGCCGAGCGGAATAGCGCCGGCCGCGTAGGTCGCCGTGTTCACCAGGGCCTGGCGGAAAACGTCGTCGTCGAGGAGCTGCCGGTAATTGGCGAACCCGATGAACTGCGGCGGCTGGAGGACCGAGAAGTCGCACAAGCTGAAGTAAAGCGACATCACCACTGGATACGCCAGGAAAACGGTGAACCCGATGATCCAGGGGCTGATGAACGCCAGCCCGGTGAGCAGCTCGCGCCACTCGCCGCGACTGAGGCCGCGCCGCCGATGGGGGGATGGGAACTGCATAGTGGCTTACGGGGAGACGGAGAGGCGGCGGTTGGCGCCTTCCAGGTAGCGGGTGAGCTTGGGCTGCATCCGGCTCTCCACATAGCGCAGCGCCGTTTCCGGCTCCTGGCCGTTGGTCCAGATCTGCTCGAAGCCGGACTTCATCTCGTCCTGCCACTCGCGCCAGATGCCCACGCGCGGCCAGCTGAAGGTGTTCTTGCTGGCCGCCAGATCGTAGAACAGCTTGATGCGCTTGTTCTTGTGCTGCCGGTAGAAGCGCTCGGAGACTTTCGAGAGCGGCGAATGCTTCCACTGGGCGTCGCAGAGCATCTCCATGCCTTCCTGTGACTGGACGTACTTGACGAACTCCCACGCTTCGTTCGGGCGCTTCGCCCCGGTGGGGATCACGAGGACGTCCAGGCCGACGGGCGTGGCGTTCGCCAGATCGGGACGATCGGCGGGCGGCGGGAAGGGCGCGGCGTCCCAGTCGAGAGCGGGATTGTTGTTGTTGATGTAATTCGCCATCCAGACGCCCTGCATCACCATCGCCACCTTGCCGGAGAGGAAGGCATTCTGCGGTGACGAGAAGTTGCCGAAACCGCTCTGGAAAACCTGGAGATCCTCCGGGCCAAGACGGTCCGCGTAGCCCTTCACCCACTGGAAAGCGCGCAAGTTCTCCGGCGTGAGAAGCGTGATCCGATCCTGACCGTCCCACAGCCGCCCGCCGAACCAGTAGCCCCACGCCCAGTTCCACCAGAGCGGCTCCGCCGGGAGGAACCCGGACTGGATAATGCCCCCGCCTGCGTCCCGCTTCGTCAGCTTCTCGGACATAGCGTCCAGCTCGTCGAGGGTCTTGGGAGGCGTGTCGGGATCCAACCCGGCTTCCTTGAAGAGCTTCCGGTTCCAATGAAGCGCCACGGAGGCCGGGGTGGTCGGCAGCGCGAAGGTCTGTCCCCGGTGCGTGCAGAGATCCCAGTAGGCGGGGAGGTAGTCTTCTTTCGTGACGCCGTCGCGGCCCGCGAATGCATCCAGCGGTCGGATCGCGTTGTAGTCGGCGAAAACCACGACGTCGTAGTCCCAGACGCCGGCGACGTCGGGCGGGTTGCCGCCGGCGGTGGCCAGGAGCATCTTGTGGTTCACCTGGCTTACGGAGAGCATATCGACGTGGATGCGGTCTTGCTTCCGGTTGAAGGCGTCCACGACCT